>Ga0364880_10341_pt1 | contig 20216 bp, 19 predicted proteins | sample ExccelJu500001D3_5_FD_206927 | JGI IMG/M metagenome (GOLD analysis project Ga0364880, IMG submission 206927) | Enriched cells from Trout Bog Lake Hypolimnion, Wisconsin, USA - BchlTB.July30.5000.01.D3 | ecosystem: Environmental > Aquatic > Freshwater > Lake > Hypolimnion/Profundal zone | place... | reverse complement strand
ATCCAACCAACAAAGTAAAAAATAGAATTCCCTGAATTAAAATCTGACCACTAAAATCCAAGGGAATGAAAAAGATGAAAATTATCATCGCTCCAACTGCCAGAAACTTATAAATGAATGTCACAAACCATCTTATGCCAATTGAACCAACGATCTTGTGGGACTTATCTTGAAGATCACACATAGGAAGTAATAAATCAACAAAAAACAAGGAAAAAATAATTGATGAAACAAAAATGTTAAGGATAAGAATATCTAATCCGAGATTACTTCCAAAGTACAAAAAACTAAGAATTATCAATGCGACACCTGACAACAGAATAAAGATTGGATAAATATATTTTGTCTTCATTAACGGTATTTTTAGAGTTATGCATTTTTTTGTCCACAAGCTGAACAGAATTTTATATTTGGGGCCAATTTAACACCACAACGATTACATTTTCCTTCAGATACTGGTTTGCCACAATTCCCGCAAAAACCGCTACTTTGATTAATCTGAGTATTACAATTCGGGCATAAATTTAGATTCAGTATCAATGATTGTCCACAACTAACACAACGCTTTGCATTCTTATCATTATCTGTTCCACATTTTGGACATGGAGAATACTCATCTCCACAAAAAGGACAAAACTTTAATCTATTTGAGAATTTCTTGGAACAATTTGAGCAATAAATTTCATGAGCAGTTACAATTGGCTGAGTCGACCCTTCCTGACCTAGATTATTAGAACTAAAAGTCGGCTGATTGTACTGTGGTTGCATGATTCCTCCTCCTCCTAATCCGCTCATCATATTAGACGCAACTATTGCTCCAAGTAAACCCCCAGAGTTATTTGATATTCCATCAACTGCGTCTTTTGCCACCTCAAATGCCTGTGATTGTTGCCATGTATAACCACCAATTGCTTGAGCACTTTGTCTTGAAATTGCCTCGAGTATTCGCCTGCCAACATCAGTTGATCGGTCAATGCCAATGCTGGTTATGTAAAATTTAGTTATCTCAAAGCCTATATTTTCCCAGAAAGGTAGCATTATTGAACGTAAGTGTTCAGAAATACTGTCTAAATGGGCTGAAATTTGTTTTAATCCAATGTTATTCTTAATCATAAATTGCATTAGGACCGACTTAGTTTTAGTAGAAAATTCTCCATAAAACTGGTCTGTCAAATCATTTTGATCAAATAAGTTTTTAGTACCGACAATTTTTATTAAAAACCGCTCGGCATCAATTATTTTAAGACCGTATCGACCTTCTGCAACTAGGGGTATTCCTGTATTGTAATCAGCATCGTGTATATCCATTCGATTAATACTCCAATCTATGTTAAAAGGTTGAAGCTTATTTATAAACCATACCTCAGCAGTAAATGGATTTTTTCCTCCAAATGGCAATCCATACAAAATTCTTAATATTGGTAAGTTTTCGGTATTAAGCGTATATTTACCGGGTCCAAATTTTCCTGCTATTTGTCCTTTTGAAAACAAAATGGCTTCTTGTGACTCCTGCACAATAAGCTGCGTGTAGGTACTTAGGTTTGTTTCCGGAAATCTATAGGCATAGATAGATTGAGTGCCCTGAGGCATCCATTTTACCAAATCAATAATTGCCATGAGAATTGTTTAAAAGGTTATTTATTCAAATTTAATGCGTTAATCAGTAGTATCAAGATTACATGTACCTTATTCATTAAATGGAATTTGTAGGATTATTTTTTCCTTAACAAATTAGGTTAATGAAGAAGTTTCCAAATTTCGTGTTTCAGCGGGTCCGGATTGGTTTTATTATATGTGTTATTTTAGTTTAAAGGAACTATGCGAATTCAGCTATTTGGTCATCAAATATATTAAATAAAATTGTATTACGCTTAATAGATAGGGTGCTAAATAAATGGATTCTAATTGGCTGTGGCTAATTTAGAATCATTATTGATATATTGCTTTACTGTGGCTAAAACAATCATAAGTGTTGGCGATTTGATCACAAGCGTAGTAAAATATTTTATCGCTGTTCTGAGGATGATAAGAAATATCTCAGGTTTTAACTTTTCTTGAATTTAAAGTAGAAGCAGAGCTGAAAAATAATAAAAAAAAGACTTTAATAGGCATGATTTATCTTAATATTTATATTTTCTTGGGATTAATTTCTCTCACAAAGTGGGATGAACACGGAATAAACAACTGACTCTTGTTAGTCGAAAATTGTGCATAGGTATTTATCGTTTATAGCAGCCTCAAATCCTCTTAATTATCAAGATTTAATTTCCGACTAAATACAGTCTGCCATACATTATCATCTAAATACATCTTGCAGGTGTCATTTACAAGTTTACAATTTATATGAAAGACTTCCTCAGCTCCTAGGATTGATCTTTGGTATGTGAGTGACCATGATGAATCTATGCCATTAATTTTGATTCCCACCCTTTTAATTTTGTAGCCGAATTTGGAATTTTTCAATGCCTCCACGAATTTTGGCCCTTTTAGCTTTTCAATTTTTGGGCCATAAAGGAATTTAGCCATAGTAGCGTATTGTTGGTTTTTCTAATATCTGAAGGTAATTTAATATATCAGTATTATAAAAGATCAATGGATTTTTAAATAATCGGTTGTTTTGTCCTTGTAAAAAACTGTAATTAATTAAAATAAAACAAATTAAGAAGATGCATCTTAGGGTTTTCATTGTGTTTGAGTTAGTTTATTTATATTGCAATAATTTAGAAACTGTTTAAAATTTCCCGTAGGGAAAATCTGTCGGTGAAAAACGAATTTACAACCTTTGTCTTGTCCCGCACGGGACAAAAGGTTCATATATTTTCAATTATTCTACCGACCTAAAGTTCCTAACGGAACCTAAAAACAAAATTTAAACAGATTCTTAGTATTCCTTAAAAACCGATAAAACTCTCTTATCCAAAAAGCAAATGAAGTTGTTCCGATGTTTTACAAACTGATAAGTTTTTCATTTAATTAATGAAACAAAATTAATTGCTGGTATTCCGGTGATGCTTGATGGAACTTAATGACAGTTTTTTATATCACTTCTAAGTAAAACCTTTTTGTTAATACTACTTTCATCAATTAAATCCATTTTTGCTGTAATTAAAAATACCTTTCCTTTATCTTCCAATATGTAATAGTTTGGTCTACAATTATGATACCTATATTTAAGTGCATTTAATCCTTTTATTAAGCCCTCTTCCCTGACAATTCTGTATACATAATTTGAACAACTTTCTTTAAACAAACACCTACCCCTAAATCTTTTTGGAGTAAGTGTTTGATAAATCCTAATTAAGAATAGAAGCAGATACTTCATTTTAATCTTTTATTTGGTCCTTTTGCTCAAAAATCACAAACCCAATATGAGTCGTAGATGCCGGTTGAGCTCCAATTCCAAAACAACCAGCACTGCCAGGTTCCAATTTATCCGAATATTGATGATTCACATAATGGTAACCGCCTGCAGTTTCTGAATTAATGATTCGTTGAAGTTCACCCGATACATTTTTTGAAGGGCTGAACGGTACTACTTTATAGGCCATTTTTATGGTTTTTATGGTTCTTACTCATAAGGCTTTTCAGTTTCGCCCCGTTTTTTTGATGGTTTCTGGACTCCATTTTATTTCATGTTTTCGTTATAAATTCATAAGGAAATTTAAATAAGGCTTTCCTGATATTGCTGAAGTAATTGAAAGTTTTGTTTTTATTAGGCTAAAAGAATACAGATAAAGTGATTGAATAGAGGACAATTACTATAATCAGGTTATTTAAAATCTATTTTATTTTTGAAAATTCTGAGAATCTCACCTATCCACAAGACAAATGATGTTGATCCAATAATAATAGCCCAATCAACCAATTTCAAAGGTTCTGTGCGGAATACTTCACCACCAAATTGTACGATAAGAATCTGGCCAACCAAAATAACAAAAGCGACAATTACAAAACCGACACTTTTATTAAGTCCTTTAAATGCAGATTTTCCTGTTGCAAATGCTTTAGCGTTAAACATATTCCAAAACTGAAGCATCACAAAAAATGAAAAAAACCGTGACAAATCATATCTGCTTATATTCCCATTATTATCAGTGAAATAGTATAAAACGCCAAGCAATAATACAACGAATGTAAAACCCACAAATAGGATATTTGAACGCATTGCAGTAGTTATAATGAAGTCATCATTTTTACGAGGCATATTTTGCATTACTTTATCATTTGGTGGCAAAGAAGCCAACGCACCAGCAGCAAAAGTGTCCATAATAAGATTTATCCATAACATTTGCGTTACTGTAAGTGGAAGTTCCCGCCCAAAGATTGAACCTAGTAGCACTATTATAAGAGCTGCTACATTAATCGTTAACTGGAATAAAATAAACCGTTGAATGTTTTGGTAAACAGATCTCCCCCACATCACCGCCACAGCAATACTCTTAAACGAATCATCTAGAAGCGTAATATCGCTTGCTTCTTTGGCTACAGCCGTTCCCGATCCCATTGATAATCCCACATGAGCATAATTTAAAGCCGGAGCATCATTGGTACCATCGCCAGTTACGGCAACAACCGCGCCAGTTTTTTGCAAAATCTGCACCAAACGTTGTTTATCAGTAGGTCTTGCACGGCACATGATTTTTAAATGATGAACTCTTAAAATTGCTTCGTCCTCAGTTAACAATTCAAATTCAGATCCCGTAATAATGTTATGAGCATGATCATGCTCCATCCATATTCCAATTTGACGGCCTATTTCTTTCGCAGTCCCAGGAGTATCACCCGTTACAATCTTTACCTCTATTCCTGCTTTCAAACATTTGGCTACTGCTGCCGGAACATCTTTTCGGACTGGATCGGTGATGGCCGCAATACCTAAAAAGGTAAGTTTGGTGTTAGCTAGTTGGCAATTGATAAACCGGTCATTATCATCCTCAATAATTTCATATGCAAAACCTAATGTGCGCATGGCCTGATTCTGATACTGTAACAATAATTCTTCCACTGTACTTCGAAGAGCGGTAACCGACTTCACACTTTCCTCGTATAAAACATCAGTACAAATATCAAATACAATCTCTGGTGCACCCTTAACATACAATACTTTCTTATTAAGTAAGTTAGAATGAACTAGTGTTGCCATATATTTTCGCTCAGTTGAGAAAGTCAACTGCTCAAGAATAGTGACATCTTCCCTCAAATCAAGATAATTGATTTTTTGTTGATGCAACCATAATAGAAGAGCAGCTTCAGTTGGATTTCCTAATGTTTTAATAGCTGAAGGATCTGTATAGTCAAGGTAGGCTGTCGAATTAACAGATATTCCTTCTTTAATCAAAATACTTATTTCATCATTTGCTAATGAATGATTCTTTAATCCAAAGAAATTGGATTTGTGAACCTTCATTTGGTTTTGAGTAAGAGTTCCAGTTTTATCGGTGCATATTACGGTAGTTGCACCCATTGTTTCACAAGCATGCATCTTTCGTACCAGATTGTGCGATTGTAACATTCTACGCATACTTAATGCAAGACTCAAAGTTACACTCATTGGCAAACCTTCTGGTACAGCAACTACTATTAGGGTTACTGCTACCATAAAATATTGGAGAATTCGGCCTGCAACATCAAAATTAACCCATGATTCTGGGTTTAATGGATTTAATCGGAAAGTAAAACCCAAGGCAATGAAAATAATAAATGAAACTATTCCTAATCCAATCCACCTTAGCCAGCCCCAATCCTCGACAATCGCAGGAATATCCTTCTCGATTCCCAATAATTCGTAAGCATCATATATTATTGGTAACCAAACCTTAGTCAATGCAACCATTGCAGCAATTATTACGATACCTATTGATCCAAATTGGATTAATGTATAAGAAATATCACCCATGAAAAGATCCTTAATGAACAGAGTCAAGAAGGTTAAAGCAGCAAGTGCCAAGCCCACAACCCCAATGAATTTCGCAAGTACATCTAATTGCATATTCAAAGGTGTCTGCTCCCCTGTCATTTCAGTAGATATCTCTGCTACTTTACCATATTCAGTATTATCCCCCACATTTCTAATCTCCATAACAGTATGCCCATCCATAACTTTGGTTCCTCGCATTGCCCAATTCGATGGATAAATGGCTTCATGGTTAAAATCCTTTGGATTTATAGTTTTGTCTATCAAGGGTTCACCAGTCAGGCACGACTCATCAATTTGTAATGATATGGCCTCCAGTAATTCACCGTCAGCAGGTACTTCCTCCCCCGTACCCAAGATAACTATGTCTCCAACAACAATATCTTTTTTAAGAACTGAACTAATATTTCCATTTCTGACAACCTTTACAGGCGTGTCGTCATTGACTTGGTTTAGTATGTCGAATTTTTTATTTGCGTCCATTTCGAACCAAAAAGCAACTCCGGTGGCCAAAAAGATTGCACAAAAAATGCCTATTGTTTCAGCATAAGTGCCATGTACAAACGAAATCCCTAAAGAAAGAAAGGCGGCGATGAGCAAAATTCGAATAATTGGGTCTTCAAATTTTTCCAGAAACAGTTTCCAGAGGGGGGCTCTTTCTGGCGGGGTTAATACATTAGAGCCATGGGTCTTACGACTCTCAACAACTTGTTCATTCGATAGTCCAAAGTGATGTTTTTTGTTTTCCATTCATGGTTAATATTAGGTAGTTTTAAGTTTGCATTCATATCTAATTGGTTATAAATGACTCAGAATCCATTAAAATATTTTTACTGAAATTCTTTAAAGTTTTATCACGGACTAAATTTTGGATGTAAAAAAGATTCCTTTTATATTCAGCAAATTGGCCATATGAATTTCCTACTGCAAGAAAGAATAGTTCCTTTTTAAATTCGATTGAATGATTATTCAAAAAAATCTTGCAATCGTCATGTGTACTATTGAGAATAAATTTTATGATTCTTGTATTAAAAACAAAAGGCTCATTTTTTATAATATAATCTAAATCAGAAAGACTTTTTATGAAATATTGATTTAAATAATTTTCAATACGAGGATACACATTCGTATTATACAATTCAGCAAAATACAACATAAAACAATCGTTTTTGATTTCATATTCATCCAACATCTTTAAAATGATTCTCTCATGAGTGCCTGTAATTTTTATATCATCAATAAAAATCAGGATCTTATTGCCTAAAAGTGACTTATCAATGTGAAATATATCTGCCTTATAAGGTTAAACCGATCTTCAGCTGACATCTCGCCATAATCTTCCCGATAAGACACTGTTCTGTATATTTTTGCTTGTTCTACTGGAGAAAGTTCATTGTCAAAAAGATACGAGTTTAATCTATCTACAAAAAATGATTCCATTAAGCATGAAGCTGTTTGTACATGGGAAAATGCGCTGGGGATAACCACAATCTGACTAGTTCCAAATAATGAGGAAAACTTTAATATAAATTGATCAGCCAGAGCATATCCAAATTTAAGAGCAATCCGTTTTGACCCATATTTAAATTTGGAATATTCAACAGGAGAAAAGCCAAAACGATCCTCACTGGTCATCTTAAATAAACTAAAGCTTTCGATTTTTCTCATATATGGCCTTTTTAACTAAATTAATTGAATATTCTGGGTTTTTAATCTGTAATGCATGAAAACCAAAATTGGTTGCTCCTATTTAATCCGCATTGTAATTATCACCGATATGAATTACTTCAAGTTTCTTGCCTTTAATTCTTTTAAAAACATTTTCATAAAATATAGGAGAGGGCTTTGATGCATTTATTTCATCTGAGAAAATGGCAAAATCAAAAAAACGATCTAAGCCTATTAATCCGAATAATTTCATCAAATAGGCACCTTCAATAAATCCGGTATTGCTTGAAATATTCAAAGAGTATTCTTCGTCCTTTAATTGAATTAACATTTCAAGAATATTATGATTCAACATCAAGGGTCTGTATTCAAAGAACATTTCATTCATTTTTAATTTAACCTCTAAAAGTAAATCCTGACTTATCTGGTCTTGTCCATAACCTAAACTTTAAAAGATGGAACTATACATTAATTCAGTTGTCAGCTTTAGACCTGAAGGTTCATTATATTTATCGCTTATCCGATCTGTATTTTGAATTATATTGAATACTGTAGAGGAAGTTGGACCATTAGGATTAAAATTATCAGAAAGGAATTCTGCCCTTTTCTTTTTATATTGTGGATTTGATTTTATTAATGTTAACCATAAATCGAAGGAAATATATTTAATCAAAATATTGTTACCCCAATTTAATTTTTCCTTTTAAACAGTGAATAAATGTTCTCGATAAAATTAAGAACACTTACAAGAGCTGAAAGCCACCAAGAGATATTATACCAAACATTATCTGAAGAGGCTTTAAAAAGATGTGAATGGTCAAAGTAGGAAATAATCCAATTTGGTATAAATAAAATACCATGAAAAACTCCATAAAGTATGTTCTTCCAAATTTCAGGATAGGATTGACCATGGATAGGAAAAAAATATGCAATTATGAATAATGCAGCAATACTGAATATTAATCTTATAAGTTTCATTTATTGTTTGTTTAGGTTAGTTGGAAAGATTCAATAACCCTTCTATTTTACATTAGCAATGGAATAGATTCCTGGCAAAATTATGTCAGGAATCTATTAAAATTCAGAATATTAAATTAGTGAAAATTCAGCCCTTCGATTTTGAGCTTTATTTGCAAATTTTGTTGAGATGCCTTTACCCTCATATTTAATTCTGCCAGCATCTATTCCTTTATTTATCAAATAATCCCGAATAGATTTTGCCCTTTTTACAGAAAGATTCCTGTTTATCGCTTCACCTCCAACATCGTCGGTGTAGGCAGAAATGGAAATGTTCAATGCGGGATTCTTTTTAAGTACATCTGCCAACTTATCAAGTTTAGGATTTGCAGCAGAATAATCCGAAGCCCCAAATGGGAATTGGTACACTGGGTAAGTCTCATTAGCTTTGTACGGAATGTTTGAATTCCCTGACAATGAAGATTTAGTTGTTACCGGATTATTACTAGTATTATTTTCTGTAGTTGGGGTTGCTTTGTGCCGGTTAGGAGAATTGCCATTTACTTCTTTAGTTGCCTCCTTTTTTATTCCCTGTTGAGTGGGCAAATTAATAGCAGCCGCTTTTCCCGCCTTACTATTAAGATCATTAACTGGGGAAATATTGTCCGCAGGTTTAGCCGCATTATTAGCCGTTACTTGGTCGGGAACAATTTTTTTTGTCTCTTCAGTTTTTTGGTTAGCTACAAGCCAATAGACAGCACCAAGGCAGATCAAGCCAATGATTGAAAATAGCAATATACTGCTAATCTTGGTTTTTGATGCCTTATGCTCAGAAATTGAACCACTTTTCTTTTCCGAAGCTGGTGTAGCACCTTCTGATTTTGAAAGATTAATCCTTGATTTAGGCTCTTCTCTTCCACCTTTGTTTAGGTCAATTGCCATTTTTATGGATTTAGTTTATTAATTTGCATATAGATCAACTAAAATACCCAAGCTACCTAAAGATGGTCTCCCCATGGCTTCAAATTCCCACGTGTCCCCAGAACGATATAACCTGCCAAATTCAAGAGCATCCTCATTAGTAAAACTCTCCTTTAGGTTATATTTAAGCAGTTCTTCCTCAGTGTCCTGATTATATATTCTAATATAGCAATTGCTTACCTGCCCAAAATGCAAATTAAGGGTACGACGGTCTTTCTTAGAATCATTGGGAAATTTACAAATGGTCGCGGTAAAAATTATTTGTTCTATCAAGGGACTTACCTTAGGCAGTTCAACAAATAAGGTTTCATCATCTCCCTCCTCGCTATTACCTCCAGTCTGATCATCACCTGATGATCGAACAGCTCCATCTGCTGAAATCTGGTTACCGTAAAATACAAAATATCCATCTGCAGGTATTTTATAATTACTACCTGCCATAAATGCACTTGCATCCAGATCGAATGCGGGACCTCCAGGAGTTTCATTAGGATCCCAACCAAGTCCAACACCAATATGCGTAAGACCGGGACTTGCTTTTTGCAAGTTAAACCTACCACCTTTGTCAAGATTTATTGCCATAACATTTGATTAAATTAAGTTAATACTATTTAAGCATATATTTCTAATAATGTTTCTAATCCTCCTGGGTAACCAACCGGAAAGGCCTCAAAATCCCATCCATTTGGCGAATTCAATAATCTTCCTAAAATAAAAGCAGTTTCATTTGAGGCGACCTCTGATAAAAAATAGGTCGCTAAAACTTCTCCTGAATTTTGTTCATATATCCTGATGTAAGCATTATTTACCATACTAAAATTTTGCCCTCGACTTTCTGCCTCATCAATTGAGCAACAGAACACAACTTGTTGAATTTCCTGATTTAATTTGGATGTGTCAATAGTAAGTGTTTCGTCATCGCCTTCTCCATCTCCTGTACGGTTGTCGCCACCATAGGTGACTGAACCATCCGGCGAATTGTTATTATTGTAAAATACAAAATACTCATCAGTAATAATTTTGCCATTTGGGCCTACCAAAAATGCACTCGCATCCAAATCGAAGGGATGAGGAGAGGCCTTTTCGTTTGGATCCCATCCCAGTCCAACAACAAATACTTTAGCTCCTGCTGGAGATTCTTTTTTTAGGTTAATCTTTGAACCTTTTGATAAATTTATTGCCATAAGTTAAATATTAAATTTATTGATTTATTTGTTCACGAGCTCTCACCGTCGTTTAGGCGGTGGCGGAGGCGGTGGGGGTGGAGAAACTGGTTTCACTATCTGCCTTGGTGGCGGTGGAGGAGGAGAATTGCTCACAACCTGCTTTATTGGCTCCACTATAATTTTCACTGCCGTTCTAGGCGGTGGTGGCGGTGGTGGCAGTGGTGGCGGTGGTTTATGTACATTCACCGCCGGCTTTAAGGGCTCCCCAATAGTTCTCAATGCCGGTTTAGAAGGAGGGGGAGGCGGTGGCACATTAATAGCCTGCCTTAAGGGTTCCAATATAGTTTTTACTATCGGTTTAGGCGGAGGAGGCGGAGGTTGTAAAATTGCACTCTTAGGCTCAAAATTGTCTAAGCAAATCTTTTTCTGAGCTTTATTAGCACATGACAAAAATGGTTTGTAATTTGCCTCTGCAATATTTTTAAAAGCTAATTTTAATACCTCATTTTCAATATTGGTAGGAGTACCAATAACTTGACTAAATTTTTTCTTCAGCCGTTCAATAAAATATGATGTATTTACGGCTTCTCCATTTAATACAAATTGAACTTTATTTTCATGAATGCTATTCTTTTTAAGAAGATTATCTATTGCCCTGAAAATCTTTTCTTCACCAGAATAATACATTAATCGGTCATTAAGTTCTTTTTTCTTTAATTGAACATAACAATTAGTCCCATCAGATAGGGTAATATCTCCGCGAGGTATAGCAGATGCCTGGTCAAGGAAATCTTTTGCAGAATGTAATAAATGAGCTATTTCATTTTTCTCGTTTAGCGAAATATGGTTGGAAGATATGGCACTTTCATATAGCATTTTTGCCATAATTTTAATTCTTGGATCCGCTCCTTGTTCATCTAAAACCTCTTCATCAATAGGGAATGATGATGCTTCACTAAATAGCTCAATATAGAGATTCCCGTCAAGACCTGTAAGTAGAATAATAGGTAATTGTGAATTAATAATCTTCTGATTATTGAGGCCTTGAAAAAGAAATGTTAGGTATGAAAGGGTATCCACGTTATCATAACCTGATTCAGAAAATATACTCATAACCAACAATCTTTCTTTTTGGACTATATCACTTGAAAACATAAATCGCAAAGGGAAACTGTTTCTATATTCTTCAATAGAATCATTTTTATATAAGACAGTATTGAGAAAATGCGAAAGGTATTGTTCTACAGCATAATAAAGTAAAAATTTGACATGTTTTTGATTACCGAAAATTGTGAAATATTTTGAAGGGTCTTCTATTAACTTAAAATAATCGCCATAGCAACATGTCGTATCACCATTCAAGAAGCGTTCTTTTGCAAATTTACCTACTATAAAATCATTACCATTTACATAAAAGTACATGGGTATAACATTACCTTCTTTCCTCGCAAGAGGCTCAAATATTGCCGCTTGTTGTTGACACCAAAAAGTAATAGATGTTCGACTAATTTTTATTAAAACACAAAAATTCATTAGCTTTTGCAGATTTTTTTCAGAATAACCTCCTCTAAGAATTTCATTCCTTCCAAAATGATTATAGGGGCAACATAATCGAATACTTTAGTTTCTCCTTTTTGTTTACTTTCAACTGCCATTTTATAATCTGGTCGTTCCTTTATATAACTTCCGATATTCATATTGTTAAATCCCTGTATAAAATCCTGAGGAGACATCGGTAATCCAAAATTACTAGCTGTCTTAAAAAAAATATCAGCAAAATCCATAAACCTAGGACAAGGAGGTGCTCCATGCGGAGGAGAAGGTAAGAAATAAGACCCAATACTTTCCATCATCTCATGTGTAATAGAATCCTCACTCTTAATTTGCTTTTGCTGACCCGTTGAAGTCAATACAATAAAATTATCTTCACCTACCAATTCAATAGCTGAATTATTCTGAGGCACGTAGAGCTTTTGGGTAGTTTGCGCTAACCCTTTTGAGACCTCATATTTAATATCTTTACTACCATCAGTATTTGTTGGATTAATATTTGGTGGTCCACCTAATAATTCTTGCGCTTTTTGCATTCCACCAAATCCTTTTATGAAAAGAGTCGTATAATAATTTTGATACTGTTGCTGATCATATGCTTTTAACCAATCAAAAATCCTCGCACCTTTACCTGCAAAAACCACATTGACCAATGGTTTCCAATTATCCATTCCAGGAAGCTTGTTAGGAGAATTAACAATTTCAGTCCGTAATTTTAAGGCCAACTGACCTGCATAATACATAATAAGTCCAGTCACATACAAGTTTACACACATTAATTCAGGACATTTCCCTGCTAATAGTAAGTAAAACTGATCAAAATCGTTGTCATCCAAACGGTCCACCAATTTTTCAAAATAATAAGGTGCTGTTCTTGAATTAAATTTAAGATCCCCTTTATTCAATCCTTGGATTGTAATTCTTTTTCGTTCGCACATCTCCTTTATAACACTTTGAAAATTTGGAGAATAACTGGTTGCTTGAGCTACCCTTTGTGCTGCAAAACGTATTGAATTCTGCTTAACCATAGCTAAACCCATTCCATTGGGACCATTCATATTGCACAGCGCCATGATGTCAGTAGTACTCCCACCTACATCAAAACAAATAGTTAAAAATCTTGGGTCAGTAGATATCTTACCACTATTCGCAATATAATTAGCTACAGCGCAGGCTTCTGTGAGTGATTCTTCTGATCCCAGAACTTTAAATTTAAAGTCAATAGGCCCTAATTCGGTGATAATGTCTTTTAAATTGCTTGCGGATTGTGAAACATTTGCAACAGGAGTAGTGGAACCCCACCCACTTGTCACGGGCGTACTAACAGGATTAGCCCAAGCATTAGAGGAAGAAGGATTAGAAAACGTATTTGATTGATCATTATTCCCAGCATTACCCCAACCATTTTGGCCTTGTTGTGATATATTGGCGAAGGAGCTGCCAGAGTCGTCAGAAATATCCAAATTAATAATTGGATTATATATTCTTAATTTTTCTGTTGTATTAATTGGATTTATTTCATTCAATTTTGTCCAGATTTGAATGTATTGCCTGATCAGGTTATTACTCATTGAAGAAGGATATGACCATTTTAGAGTGATAGGTCTATGACCCTCTTCAAACATTTGAGCATATATATGCAGTAATAAGGAACCTAAATAGGCAGTCTTATAACTATTTTCAATCCCTAAATTTGACCACTTCATATTGTGTACAATTTCGGGACGACCTGCTTTGGGATAACTAAGATAATATCTATTTTCATTAGCATCATCTATTGGAAGATTCATTTCGAAACAAGGGAATCCTCCCATAACGGCAATTGATGCTCTGGATTCATTGCTCTGATCTTTAGTTTCAATACTCCAACGTTTAGAATCATGTATTGTTAAAAGTGATTTAATTGAATTTCCCTTAACAGGATCATTTTGAAAGAAGAAAATTTCATTCTCAACAGCAGCCAATATATCATTGTTTTTATCGTCACTTGCCAGTAGAGAAACTCGTCTATTGACAAACTTTATTTCTTCAGAAACTCTGTTGTAATTTTTTGAATAATAAGCCACAGAAGTATTAGTGCTTCCAAAGTCAATTCCCAGATTAGCATCCGCTAATTCCAAAGTATCCTGAAGTTTATTTTTTATTATTGCATCAGAGTTTGATCCATATCTTATAATGAGAAACCCACAATCTTGACCAGCATATGAGAATTTGACACCTTTAAAGGGCAAATTACTTTCATAAATTTCATATTTATATGATATATCTGCAACACGATTGTCAGAAACAATATGAAGTCTAGGTTTTATTTTATCACTCAGATTCTCATCAGGAATTTGCTTCACTTTCCCGTTTTCGGACAGATAAATTGGTATACCTTTAGAATCTGTTACAATCCTGAAATAGTCATTATTGGTATCTCCAACAAATGGAGTTGCCTGGTATTGTGTCTCATTATGGGGTAATTCAGAATACATAAAATATCTATTCCATTTCTTTGATATAAAATTCGGCCAAAGCAAAATATCCTGATTCACGATCATTTTACCTACTTTATACTTTTGGGAACGCGTGATTTCATTCCCAACCTGAGTAAAAAGTTTAAGTTTTACTTCTAATTCATCTTTATCTGCATCATATTCAGCGAAAATTTGAGATTTAACATTTGTTGATGATTCAATACCAATTAAAGATCCAAGGTTATTCCCAAAAATGTTAAGAGCTAAAGGTGTAAGTGGTAATGCGAAGTAATTAAAAAACCCTTTCTCTCCCTTTGTTTCTGCCTGCAGGATATAAATAGAACGATTTTGCAGAAAACTTGCATTCTGATTTCCTTCCTTTCCAAAAAACAATTTGTGCTAATTCAGTTCCCTCAGCCAACAGTAAGTTTTTAGGATCAAAAGGAATTACACCCGGTTCTCGAGAATCGTTATAAATCACACCATTACATCCATAAAGTTCAGTTGAATGATTAAATAAAATACTAAAAGGATTTTCAAACTTTGTAACTTCAGGTATTTGCTCTTTAATTTTGAAGCCTTTCTTCTGTGCAAAAGTTTCCATCTCTTTAAGCCAGTCTTGCAAGTTTCCATTAATGTTATCGTATCTTGGCTTAAGTAAATCGCTAAGTCCTTCAAATTGCAGCCTAAATCTTTCTATATTATTGTTTAAAAATTTCACATACCCGTAAAGAGTATTTAACTGTTCAGGTTGCAAATCTGAATTAAGGGGATCAGTGAAACTTCTATTTTTAAAATTGACAAAAGGTTCCTTTTCACTCAACTGATATGAAACAGAAGTAAATAGAAAACTTTCAGGAGACGTTCCACCGACTACCTGACCATTATACCTAACAACATCTATAAAAGGAATTTTAGCAGAATTGGAAGATAAGGTCTGATCACACCAAAGAGGTTTTCGTTCAAACAAAACATTACCAAATGCACCTTTAGGTTCATAAATATTTTCGGTCTCTGTTAATTTTTTACCATCAGAATAGGCAAGATGAATCCTTTTTACTTCGATATCCTGATAATTGAGTGCCAGGCATGAAATGAACCCTCTCCATTCGTCAACCAAGGATTTATAAAAGCCTAAAAGCCCATCAACTTCTGCAGTTTTGTCAGTTATAGCATTTAAAGCGTTCAAAAACAAATTGGACCTGGCAAATACTGTAGGCATCCCAGATACAATTGCACCTATATTAACCTCACTCTTACCCTCTTTATCAACCCCTATTGCAGGAGTAATTATGTTTTTTGTAAAGGTAGGCATCCTACTCGTTAAAGAATCCCACTTATATTCAATACCACCCGGTTCAGATTTGGAATCAACTTTTATTACGAGAGCTTTTATTAATTTCTCAGCCATGATTAGTCGATTTAAAAGTTTTGTGATAATGTAGTTGCATTATAAATGTGAGCTAAAAATTTCTCTTTTAGGTTATTAACTTTTTGGTCAGATTTTGGCCATCCTTTATTAATTAGAGTCTTACAAAAAGTATCATATCGACCTGAAAAAGCACTTTTATCCCAATGATGTTTATCTTCTAAGAATAACGCACCAACATCCAAGTCACCTAATTCCTTTGAAGTAAACGAAAAAGCTTTATCATTAAACATAAACCTGCCAGGGCTTACAGAGCTACGAATTTGGTATATCCATCCTGGAATAAATTTCTGAGAATCAAATGTGTAAGCGAATGCTTTCATGTAATTATCGATTTCGATAGTTTCGTCATCAGATATTGCTACATATTCAGGCAATTTCTGTGCTGCAAGAAAATTAATGAAAGCCTTTGTTCCTTTCTCATCTTTTGTAGCTGCACCATTTTTTGACAGGATGATATGAGCCAATGACAAGAATGCACCAAGTCTGTTAGCGAAAATTTGACCGGCTTTATTTTCATTACCAACAAAATCATTAAAATCAAAATTATACGTTGACTTATCGAACTCGATTGCCTTATAAACATATTCAGCTTTAGGATTATCAAGCCCATCTTGCCTTGTGAAGAAATCATATGCAGCGCATGCGCAGATCATTTCAGTTATATGGCAGGGATTCTTTTGATTAGCACCTCCAGTTATCGTTTTTTCATCTTTCTTTTCCTCGCCGAGAGGTTTGCTTTCAATTGGCCATCCAATATGATACAGTCTCTTATAAGTTGACTGCACTGTGGGATCGCTTTGATAGAATTGTAGAGCTGCTTGACTATTCAGGGGAAAAAAAGATGAATCAGCAACTACGCTGTCATCTTTTGTGGACATTTGTTTCATGTCAGGTTTCTTGAACGAAAAATATTCAGTAAGTAATGTAGATCCAAATTTGGTCTTTGAAAGATCAAGAGTGCTTTTGCCATTAGAACGGATCTCAATAGCATCTTTAAATGCTTTAGGAAGAACTGGAATTGATGATGCACCAGTACCTCCAAAAACTGATCCAAAAATAAAGACCCTCGCCTCAGATCCTGCTTTTTCTAATTTTCCCAGGAAGGACTCAAGTTCTTTTTCCTCAACTTTGATGTCTTTCCCTAATGCTAAACTTCTTGCTGCTTCAATTATTCCATGATACATTAAGTGTGATCCCAAATGAGTTTGCGCTCTATATCCATGTGCTAGATTAAAATCCTGTACAGTCCCTCTTTCAAGAAACAAATCGGATAGAAGCCTATTCTCCTCTTGCTGATCAGCAGTACCTGAATTTAGTTTGGAGATATTCCGATAGTTTTCTCTGCCAGCGCCCTCGTAATTAGTCCAGAATTTATACAAATTCAACTTTGCTGAGAAAAATGTATCAGCATTTGGGCTACTTTTCCCATCTGATTTTTTAATTCTTGAATAAAGATCAATTAATTTTTCAACTTTGTCCTTGTTCCCATTGCTTTGATCAGTATCAAGTGTAAGCACTTCAATTTCTTGATCATCAAACATTCCAATCGCACATAAATGTGTAAAGGCCTCGAGGCAACGCATCCCAGTACCACCAACTGAGATAACAAAAAGTTTATCATTCATAATCAGAAAAGTTTAACTATTCAAAATATAAGGCACCCTTGCCAGATAACTATATTACACTATAGCCTGATACTTTGCCACCTTTTGTATTTATAGCTGTAAATTTAGTTGAAGACCAATTATTGCCGGGAACGTACCAAGCATGGCCACCAACTTTTAAGGGCTGATAATTTTGCTCAATAAGTATTTTTGTAGTGCCTTGAATATCAGTATGTGGATAGAGTTTATGCCAAATAAACAAAACAAATAACACGCTTAGTATTATTCCAATTACTGACCCAAAGTGATTCCCTAAAAAGTCTTTGAATTTCATAGAAAATTAACTTTGATTTTTTTTAAAACCAATTACCCATTTTGCCATTCTTAAAAATCTTACTAAGTACAAAACCTAGGCCTATATAGATTATAAATGCCAAACCTGTCCCAATATTTAACGCTGTTGTATATTTGTCGCGTAAACTTGGTATTGTGATACCTGCCCTAACGACTAGAAATCCAACGAGAAAAATAACTATTGGAGTCAGGATCGCAAAAATCCAAAACCACATTTTACGTTTCCCTTTGTCTTTTGGATGGCTTCCACCCTCATATTGGATCAGATTTGAAATAACGGCTGCAATAAGCAGAAATACTAAGGCGATTGCAATTGCCATAATGTAAGCGGAGATAGATTGATCGTTCATTTTGTTTAAATTTATTAGGTTGATATAAAAGTAAAATTCGATATAAATGTCTTATTGGTCTCCAGCTTTTATAAAATAACTATAAATTACTTTCCCTTTGGGATTCACCCGGTCCAAGGTGTTTCGAATTGCTTCTAAAAGTGATTCATTTGATTTTCCTGATATTGTTGTAGATTCCCATTTGAATAGTCCGAGTTTGTCAAAATTCGGGTTACAATCTGCAATCACCACATCGACTCTAATGAGACTGTTAGGGTTAGGAAGAATTCCTTTAAAATTGTTATGATACTTTATACCAAGCTCAATTTTATTTTTATGATCCTTAAACCCATTATTATATAATTCTGTGTTCAAGGAAAAGACCTCATTTATAACAGTGTTTTCTCTTGGTTTATAGACCCAAGTCTCAAGTAAACTGCCTTTAGTATCATAACAGGTAAGGGATATTGGATCAATTTCATCTGGTGCAAAAATTGAATTTCCATTTGCATCTTTTGTAATTTTGGGTTTATGTACCAAGGCCTCCTTGGTTTTTGCAAAATAAAGATAATCATCAGTGATATCACTAACTTTGACTTCTAAACCTTTGAGCTGAAACACATCATCTTTACTTGCATCAAGGAATAGCTTCCTATAGAAATCGGTAAAAGGATTAGGCACACCAGGTTCCATCATAGATTTGGAATTCGAATAAATATCTTTCCATGGTTGTTGAAAAGCATAAAACTCAAACATTTTATTGCCTTTTTTCAATCCATTTACGTACTGATTGGCATCTAACGAACCGATGATATCAGTACCATCTTTATCATAGTAGTTGCCTCCCTTTTTGTCTGCACCGTATTCATTCGATAGCGTATAAAAATCTGTTGACAACATAAATTTCTCATATTTGAATCCTCTGTCCTTTAATGAATAATTGATGTCAGACAAAAGTTTTCTTTCCGAACCATAACTAAATACAATAAAATACAAGTGTTTTCCAACTATCCGTCTATCCTTCGTTTTTTCCTGGTAGTTAGTAATGATAAAATCAATTGAATTTCCTTTTGATAACCAATTCGTAAAATATCCTTTTGCGAAGTTTTCGAACTGTTCTTTTCCGTCGGTTGTATATTCTTCGAAATCAGTAACCAGGAGGGCATCATTATTAGAAGCAGTAATCTCTTTTACGGCCATTTCGATTGGTGCCATCATTTCATTAGCATATGAATTAGGATCCGTTACCTTATTAAAGAGTTGGGTAGTTGGGAAATTAAGAGGGTAAATTTGACCTTTCCCTAATCCAAACCACTTAATATCTGAACCCGTAAGTTTTTGTGTAATCTTTTCAATCATTGAGGCATTATCTGCATTCCCCTGATACGCCTGAATCAACCCATTAGAAAAATCGATATAGACTTTTGAACTTCCGATAGCTAGACTACCAGCATGTTGCAGGTTTGCATTATAATATCCTTCGACTCTTGTATTGAGATTACTATCGAATGCTTTAAATCCAGCTTGTTCGAATGGATCACCACTTTTTTGCCCACAAGAATAAATCAGAGATACAAGTGTCATGAGTACGCACGAATTTAAAAGTAATGCATGTTTTTTCATATTATTTAGATTTAGTTTTTGTTGTATCAAGTACTTCCTCGATTGCGCCTTGTGCTTGGTTAAAAATATCCTTTGCCTGGTCCATTAGGCTTTTAGCTCCTTTTTTTAGTTTAAGAGCCACATAAACTCCTTTTAACTTTCCAATAGTTACTTTATCTTCATCAGTAAGATCCTGCTT
>Ga0364880_10337_pt1 | contig 20426 bp, 15 predicted proteins | sample ExccelJu500001D3_5_FD_206927 | JGI IMG/M metagenome (GOLD analysis project Ga0364880, IMG submission 206927) | Enriched cells from Trout Bog Lake Hypolimnion, Wisconsin, USA - BchlTB.July30.5000.01.D3 | ecosystem: Environmental > Aquatic > Freshwater > Lake > Hypolimnion/Profundal zone | place... | reverse complement strand
TCCATCACTTGCTACATCCAAACGCCGGGTTATAAATTCAAAGCTCCTCGCAGCAAACAGCTCAACAAAAAATTATTAATTATCTTTCATCCGTTAAAACAGACTATGAATCCAACCGTCAAAAATATTTTAGCTGTTATTGCAGGCTGCATAGTGGGGGGTATAGTGAATATGGAACTTGTCATGCTTGGTCCTACCCTGGTTCCGCCACCGGCCGGTGCAGATGTAACTACTATGGAGGGATTAAAAGCCTCTATGCATTTAATGCAACCTCAGCATTTTATCATGCCCTTTTTGGCCCATGCGCTCGGAACGCTGGCCGGGGCATACCTTGCAGCATTAATTGCAACCAGCCATAAAATGAGGTTTGCCATAGGTATTGGAGTATTTTTCCTTGTTGGCGGAACCGCGGATGTGTTGATGCTCCCTTCGCCTTTGTGGTTTGCTATACTTGATATTGCTGTTGCATACCTCCCTTTCGCCTTCCTGGGAGGAACCCTGGCAATAAAAACGAAAAGCGCTGATACATGAAATGCCTGATGGCTTAAATAATGGCCTGCCTGTTACACTAAAAAAGCGCCTGTATTAATACAGGCGCTTTTTTATGCAGGGTACTGATTCAAATTTTACATGCTACAACGCTATCAACTTCCCGCCCCAATTCACAATAGTCCCCTTTTCTTCCTCACCGGTTTTCACTGCACCTGAACCTTTCTCGCTATTCTTTTTAGGCGCCAGTTTACCCGCTTTCCATTTACGTGCATCAATACGCAGTTTTACCCGCGACACAACTGCAGGGCTTTCTTTTTCAGCCACGGCGTTATCGGCAATTTCAATTATTTCATCGTTCAGCAAATCGGCCTGGGACTCGCGCGCAAGCAGGTAGGCCTGCTGAAATTCTTTTTTATCAGGGTCGCAAAGCCAACGCAGCACAGTGGTGTAATGGGGCATATCCTCTTCGCTACAAAGTTTAGCCAGGCCGGAAGTACCGGTGGATATTTTATCGCAAATCAGCTGGCCTAATCGGGGGTTGTATTTGGCAGGTCGGCGGGATCTCATAATGTTGAAACAAATTTACTACTTTATTTAGTATTTAGCTAATTTAATTAGTATTTTTATGCCTTAAAATGACTCCAAAACGGACACAACATAAAGGTACTTTACCTGAACACTTGCGAACCTTAACACTTTAACACCTTAAACAAAGAAATTATGGATTATGAAAGCGTGCCCGTAAGGGCCTATGACCCGGCCACCGGTAAACTGATAGCTACTTTTGAAAGTATATCAATGGCAAGCCGGAAATTATTTATACGCAGCACCGCTTCTATTTGCGAACACCTTAACCGGGGCAGTTTTAAAAAAGGAGTACGCAGCTACAAAGACGGCCGCCGGTATTTATTTGATAAGGTAAAATAAAAGCCCGATTCAGTTAATAAACGTGAACATGCCAAAAGTGCCATATAAACCATATAAAGTGCCATTAGCATTATACGGGTGGCTTTACTTTCACCTCCTCAATTCATTAACCTAAAAAATAAAAAATGAAAGCAATCAAACTATTGAGCGCACTATTTCTTACCGTGGCTCTTTCGCTGGGTGTAAGTGCACAAACAGCCAAATCAAGCAAAACCGACAGCAAGCAAACAAGCAAAACCAGCAGCACAAAACCTGCTGCTAAATCGTCTGCAACTAAAACAGACGGCAAAGCAAAGACTTCAGGAAGTAAAACTTCTTCTACAACCAAGAAAAAATAAATCATTTAATAAGTTTCTGGCTTCAGCTCCCGCCCTGTAAGGTGGGAGTTGTTTTTTTACCCCGGCGCCATTGGCTTATCAACAATACATGCAGACTATGTGAATATATTTAAATATGACGAGTGTCATAATTTTGCGTTTAAAACAGCGCTTACATTTGCATCATGTTTATTGTCAGATCGGGGGGTATGACAATAAATTTTTTAGCCCTGGCCTAACAGCCGGGGCTTTTTTTTGCCCGTGCATCAAAGATTCTTCATCGGTTGCAATTCATTTCAGGCCCATGCAATTATTATGACCACTATCATAATTTTACAGTAAAAAAGCCCCTTACATTTGTATCATGTTTATTGTCAGATCGGGGGGTATGACAATAAATTTTTTAAAGCCCCGGCTTCATCGCCGGGGCTTATTTTTTGCCCCTTAATACCAACACACCGGGTGGCCATTTATATTATGACGAGGGTCATAATTTTCTGTTTAAAACAGGTCCTATTTTTACATTGTATTTATTGTCAGATCGGGGGGTTATGACAATAAGTTTTTTGAAGCTCAGGCGTAAGCCCGGGCTTTTTTTTTGCTCATAAGCAATTACAAATTACATTACGCATCTCTTAAACCCGCTATATCTATTTTTGTCATTTTCATCAGCGCCTGCACGGCCCTCTTCCCTTTTTCAGCATCGGCGCTTTGCAATAATTCAGCAATATTGTAAGGCACAATCTGCCAGCTCAATCCAAATTTATCTTTCAACCACCCGCATTGCCCTGTTGTGCTTCCTTCACTTAAACGTTCCCAGAAAAAATCTATCTCCTCCTGGTCATCGCAATTAACAACAAATGAAATTGCTTCGGTAAATTTAAAATGCGGCCCGCCGTTTAACGCAACAAACTGCTGCCCTTCAAGTTCAAAAATAGCAGTCATTACCGAACCTTTAGGGCCCGGGCCCGCTTCTGAATATCGCGTAACAGCACCCACACCTGAGTTTTTAAAAACTGAGGTATAAAACTGAATTGCTTCTTCGGCGTTGTCATTAAACCATAGGAAAGGCGTTATCTTTTTTGCGTTAAGTTTTTGCGCACCCGTATTGGCTGTGTTTTCCATAGCAATAATTTATAGTAGTTGAGTATAATGCAAATATAAAATGCCTGCTCAATACTGTTTCTGCCGGGCAGCAAATTTATGTTTTGTAACTTTAATGACGATAAGTAACATAATCAAAACATGGCCAATAATTTTGAACGAATGATACAACTGGCAGGCGAAGTTTTTGCAGCGCATAACGACCCTACGCAGTTAGATGTTGATGAGGAAGTAATGGAGAAGCTTCAAAAGATTCACCCCGCAACATTATCAGACTATGAAGATGGAGACGGACCGGTTGTATGGATCTTATTGATACCCACCACAATTGATTTGATGCATCAATTTGTAAACGGCGAAATATCAGAAACGGAACTGCTGAACAAGACACCGCTGCATGTGCAGTATGGTGCACTTTATCTGTGTTCTGCACTGGTATTACCTGAATACCGCCACAAAGGCCTTGCTACAAAAGTTGGGCTGGAAGCTATACAGCACATCAGGGCCGACCATCCGATTGAATATTTATTTACCTGGAGCTTTAGTAGAGAAGGCGCAGAACTGGCCCGGCTTGCAGCAAACACCGAAGGCCTGAAATTACTGGAGCGCCCCGCAAGAATAAAAAATTAATGCTGGCCCAATCTTTATTACTTTCTGCTTTTTGCTGAGCCCATTATCCTGATTGTCAATATCAACATCCATCTTATATCCAGCATCAAGATTTAATTAGTGCTGTCTTTTTATTCTTTTTATCATATCCAGAATAGCTAAGCTCGCAGTGCCTTTAAGTGCGTAAAGGGAATGCTGACACATACCCAGGCCCGGTAAGAGCATCAGGACTTTAGCCGGGCCACTTTTTCAATTCTATTTTGTTAGTTAGCCCGGCACACGGTAATGCCTGCTCCTGTAAATCACTTCATCCCCTTTTATGGTAATATCGAAATCGCGCACATTGGGTGTTTCAAACCCACCCACCTTATAAAGTTTATCATCCTTCAGGGTTAAAAAGAAAACGAGGCCTTGCGTAAAGGTGCCGCCCCAGTTTAAATAAGCAAGTACAATGTATTTGTCTTTAACCTTGGCTAAGACGAGATATTTAACAAACCCACTGAAATCACCATCAGCAAGATTAACCGAGTACCATTTTTCTGAACGCGAATGCAACCATAAACCAGTGTCTTGCACAACCGGCCGGGTAAACGGCGCGTTCAGGTCAACCACCTGTTTGCCTGAACTATCTTCCATATCAGGAAAAAAAGGCTTCAGCGCTTCAGGCGTAAGGGGTTTATTACGATAATTCAAAGGCACATCGCTTTGAGCAAATAAACCAGTTGCAATCAAAAGAAGTATTAATACCGGCGCGTTTCCTGTTCTAATCATATTATTGCTAAACTAACAAATGCACCCGGCACAAAAAATCCTTCTACTCCGAAAGAATATGCACTTCTGTGCGCCGGTTCTTCTGGCGTCCCTCAGCAGTGCTGTTATCTGCTTCAGGCTGTGTATCGCCATAGCCCTTTGCAGTTACGCGGTTTCCGGCTATTCCCTTTTTAATTAAATATTGCCTTACTGAATTGGCACGGTCTTCCGATAATTTTTGATTGGCCGCGGCTGCGCCAACATTATCTGTATGCCCGGCAATTTCAATCACCAGCGCTTTTTTCAAAGTCATATATTCGGCCAATTGGTTCAACTCCTTATCAGACTCAGGCCGAAGTGTTGATTTTCCGGAATCAAAGAAAACATTGTTCAATGTAAACTTGCGTGGCGGTGTAACGGTTATGTTATATTCAAAAGTAAAAGGACCTGCGGCCGAAGGCAGTTCCATAACCAGGTCGTTATAATCCGAATTGAATATTTTATAACTAACGGTGTACTTCTGCGCAGGCGGTATCAGCATACTGAATTTGCCCTCTCCGTCAGTAGTGCCACTGTAGACCTTTCCATCTTTTTTAGAAGTGAAGGTTATGGCCTGCCCCGCCTGCGGTTTATTCTTATCATCTACCACCTGTACCTTTAACAAGGCTTGTGTCATGGTGGCTTTAAGCGGTTGCTGTTGTGCTGAAAGATGTAAGGCTGCACTTACTATTACTAATACTAATAGCTTTTTCATAAACAAGGTTGATTTAGCTGAACATAAATGTAAGTTAAATACAGCCGGAACCAGTAAGTAACAGAAACCGGCAATTTATTTTAAGAAACTTGAATTAAGGTTTCGCCGCTGATAAAAACAAATTGCCGGACATAAAGCCCGGCAATCTGCCTTTTTAACATCACCTAAAACTTACCCGCTCAAATAGTAATTATGCCTAAGCTGGTAGTTTGCCCTGCATTAACAGTAACGTTTAACGAATGAGGGCCCGTTAAGCTAACCATAGGTGTTATCGTCAGTGTATAAGAACCCGCACTGATAGCCTGCAGGCTAAAATTACCTATAGCCGAAGTCATGGTGCAAACTGTGTTACCATTCGGGCCTGTTGCACAAACCGAAGCCAAACCTATGGAACCTATACTGCCGGTGATATTGCCGGTTAAGCCTGTAACGGTAACTGTTCCGGTACCAGTGGCCCCGCCACTTCCACCTATATTTATTGAACCTCCTCCGCTTCCGGTTGCGCCAACGCTACCGGTTACGCCTCCACTTATAAAGCTACTTGCGCTTATGGAATCAACAATCAACCTGATAACGGGGTTTAGTTGAAACCCACCCGAACCATTTGCGGTAACTGATTGCGCGGCATCAAAATCAATGGTCCATACATAATTGCCACCGGCCTGTAACTGGTTATTTAAATTAACCGTAAGGCCCGATTGTATAACTGATGCGGAAAGCTGGTACGTTGTTCCATTCACAACTACGGAGTTATTAGAACCCAACACCAGTTTAATCTGATCCATAATACCCGCCGGAAAACTTCCTTCGGCAATTACAGCAGTATTGCCGTTTGCGTAATTAAGGATATTTGTAACACCCAACTGCGATTGCAGTGTTACCCAGCCACCTGCCTGTGTATGTGCCATAATGCCCTGTACATCTATATTCAAAGCATCAAACTGGGCAGGGGCATCTGTCATTTTAAACTGCACATTCGAGGCCTGGCTTTTCATTTCCTTTTTACATCCTGTTATCAGTAAGGGCACAACGGCCAGTATCATGATAATTAATCGCAAATTTTTCATAGCTCAAAATTTAGGTTACAAAAAATACTTCCAAAGAACCACCAAGGCTTGCGGGCCCGCGTTTTGCCTTTGAAATACAACGGGCCCTCCAAAAAAAATATTGTAACTGTGGTTGTTTTTACCCAAAAAGTGAACCTGTATGATAACTGCGCGGAACTGCTGCGGGTTATTTAAGTGAAGCCGGCGCTGATAAGAGATAAGAATTATTCCCCCTTCTCATCTAAAGTAAAATAAAAAGTGGCCCCCTTATTTACTTCAGCCTCAGCCCATATTCTGCCCTGGTGCCTGGCAATAATACGGTGAACCAGCGCAAGGCCAACGCCGGTACCCTGAAATTCCTTTTCGGTATGCAGGCGTTTAAAAGGGTCAAACAGCTGGTTGTAGTTCTCCATATTAAACCCTGTTCCGTTATCCTTGACAAAATAAACTACCCTCCCAAAATTGATAGTATTGCCAATTTCAACTACCGGCTTTTCAACCTTCGATGAATATTTTACTGCATTCGAAAGCAGGTTCGCCCACACCTGTTTAATCAACACCGGATCGCAAAAAGCACCCGACATAGGATGCTCGGTTATTTCGGCTTTCAGATCAGGCTGCGTTATTTTTAAATCGCTTAGCACCTCGCTCACCAGCGCGTTCATATCCACATCCACTTTCTGCAGCGGCGCGCTCGATGACCGTGAAAGTTTCAGCAGGTTCTCGGTCAGGTGCGTCATCTGCGCCGCGCTGTCAACAATCATTTTCAACATCTTCGCGTTGTCAGTATCAAGGTCATTACCAAGGCGCGACATTAAAATTTTTGTAAACCCATTAATTTTCAAAAGCGGGCTTTTAAGATCGTGCGAAACTGAATAGCTGAAAGCCTCCATCTCAGCATATGCCGTTTTCAGCTCCGCCGTTCGTTCGTTAACCCTTTTTTCAAGCGATTCGTTCAAGGCCATTATATCTATTTCAGTCTTCTTCCGCACAGTAATATTTTCCTCTAACTCATCGCTCATATGGTTAAACGAATTGGCCAACAACCCAATCTCATCTTTCGAAAACACTTTTGAGCGGGTGCTTAAATCACCGCGCGCAAAACGACGGGTGGCTTCAATTATTTCGGTAAGCCCTTTTTGCATACTACGGCTTACCGAAACAGCCAGTAACAAACCGGTAATTTCAACAGTAAGCGCAATTACAAAAAGCAATTTAAGCACCAGGTTTTCAAGCCATCTCGAACCATCGCCCAGCGTACCCGAAAAATCATCTTCCAGCGGAGTAAGTTGCTTATTCAGGACCTGAATTTGCTGCAACAGCGCCGCAATTTTTACTGCCGATGGCTCAGGCTTTTTTATTTCTTCCCTAAGTTGCTCAGCCAAAGGATACATCCTAAACACAACCGGTTGAGCCTCGCCCCAAATCAGGATAGCGTGGTTGATATATGAAATACTGTGAAACCGCCTGAACAGTTTTATCATCCCGTCAATATCATCAGGGTTAACATGGCCCTCCAAAAAACCCTGGCGTGCTTTAGCCATATCAGGTTCGGGTAGTAATAATTGCTCCCGGGTCTTGCTGTCGCCCAGCGGCACCTTCATGTATTCAAGAAAATGGGTATAGTCTTCATCATTATGGGTTATGCCATAATTAAGCAGCGAGTTAAGCGCATCCTTCTGGGCCTTCGACCAAAGCCCCTCTGCCGAAACATAAGCGCGCACCGACGATAAGGTACCCACCGAAAAATTAAGGGCAAACAGCTCAACCCCAATCAACAGGGCCATAATGCCCACTGTAAAATAAAGCTTACGGGCAATTGATACATCCTTAAACCATTGAAACGAGAAAAAATCACTCATCAACCACATTTAAGTCAGGAAAAAACCGGAATGCAATGATATCCACGCTGAAACAGAAAGATAAGTGATTTTCGTCACAAAATTAGTGTCTTAAAAAGCATTGTAGCCGGGAATCATTTTCACGCCACTACAAAAATCAGAGCAAAAATGGATTCTAAAATGCCTGATTAAGCTACAAAAAAATATGGTGGAGGATGATGAGCACCTATATCCTCTGGATTGCTAACCTGGATTCAAAAAATACTTTACCCCAGCAATGCTATCTTAAAGGTCATCTCAAACCGGGTTCCTTTCCCCGGCTGGCTTTCAATCTCAATTGTTCCTCCAAAAGCATCAACAATTGATTTTACGATGTGCAGACCCACACCCGTACCTTCAACGTGGTTGTGAAAACGCTTAAACATGCCAAATAACCTCTTGCGGTTGTGCACAAGGTCAATGCCCAGTCCGTTATCTTCAATCACAAATTTGATAGTTTCAGCATCAGGTTTAAATCCGGTTAGTTTTATTACTGCCGGTCGGGCTGCATCGCGGTATTTTACTGCATTCGAAAGCAGGTTGTAAAACAAACTTTGAAAATAAATATGCTGTAACTGTATATCGGCGCCGGGTGCAATTTCAATAGCCAGTTTCGCCCCCGAAGATTTAATCTCATTTTCAAGTATCCCTGTAACGGTGTTGATGATAGAACTGACCGGCCGGGTTTCATTCTCAACAATGGTGTTATTTTTTTCCTTCAGGTTTTGCCGCAGTTTAAGTATTTCGCTCAGGGCCTTGTTGGTTTCCTGCATCTGGTTAATTACGTTTCGCTGCAGGCTCAACGCCTTTTGGTTTTGCGGACTTAATTTCTCTGATTCGGTTACCAGGTTTACCAGGCCCTGCAAAGTTAATATCGGCGATTTAATATCATGCGCGCTGATAAAAGCAAGCTGTTCAAGATAATTATTGGCGGCCTGCAGTTCTTCATTCAAACGCAAAAAGCTGATATCGGTATAAACCCCCAGCCAACCCACTTTTTCTCCGGCTTCATTCTCAACCGCTTTAAGCAAGGTCATGGCATTTATTTTTTTCCCATTCCGGCTTGTCAAAATTGATTCCCCGCGCCAAAAACCCTTTTCACCCCACAACTCGCGGCGCACAGTCTCGCGGGTTGTTCCTTTCATTTCAATTTCAAAAACATCATCCAGTTTTATTTTACCTATTTCTTCCTTCCGCACATTAAATATTTGCTGCGCGGCAGGGTTCAAATTCATAATAACCAGGTCTTTATTTCCGTAAATAACCGCGTCAGGTATAATATTGAATAACTGGGCCTGGCGGTATAGCTCCATTTCAGCCTTCTGACGTTCGGCATCTGAGTGGTTCAGCGCCCTGGCCAAAAACCACATCACAGCCAGAAAAACAACAATGATGCTCATGTTCAGCAAAGCCGTTCCCAAAGCCGCCGAGAACGGAAGCCACCAGGAAAGAGTAAGCCCGATATAACCAAAAAGAACCGGCACACCAATTCCTATCGGAATAAGTCCCCTGGCAATCTTACCACCCAGGTAATCACTGCTTAACTCGGCCATAAAACCGGCCTGGTCGTTTTCAAACATCATGGCCAGGGCAAACGCCACAAAGCAAACCCCGGTTGCCGGCGAAACAGACATATAGGGCAAAATACCATAAAACTCACTAATATGATAAATGAACCCAACGCAAACAAATGCGCCTATAATAAAACCCGTTAACCCAAGCAAATTAATTATCCGCCCGGGCCATTTACCTTTTAAACCGGTAAGCAACAACGCCGTTCCGGTAATAAGAAATCCAATGGAAGAATTGACAATAGCCAGGTTTGCAGAGCGGGTTACTTTTTCGCTTTCAGCAAGTAATTTGTCCTTAAACAAAAGATGTTCAACACCAACATTTATACCGGTAAGGGCTAATAGTTTCATCAAAGCCACACTCAGCACGGTAAACCCAAGTATCTTACCTAAAACAAGCGTTTTTGTGCCATTCTTTATTTTACATTGAAGGTAAAACGAAATGCAGGCCACAACCATTGTTAACGCGGTAAGCGGGTTCATCATCTCATTACCCTCAAAAGGGCGTTTCAAAAACTGTATATCAAGCACCCAACCCGTAAAGGTAAGCGAAGCAATTATTAAAACCACCGCAATCAGATAGCCTGATATTTTTTTCATATTTAAATACGCCGCTTGCAGCTAAACACTGCTAATATAGGTTGTTATTTTTGTGCTTTGAAAGCTGCAACAGCCTCTTCGGCAAAGTTAGAGCCCAAATTTGCCAAACCGGGATCGGTTTGCATAATGCAAATAATATTTTGCCGCAGCAAAATCTCCTTTAACCTTTTATGCGCCTCCCCGCTTTCAATAGTTGGCAATCCTGAGCGATATAGTTTGTCAAAGTAATACCAAAAAGAACAGTTTCTGAAAATTAAGGGTGAATTAAACATATACATATTCCAATAATAACTGTCGCCTTCAACCAGAAAATTTAAATTTCTGGCGGTGTCAGCTGCTGAAAAAAATGGATAAGCCAACGTGTCCAAATCGTAATCAACAATCAGATTTAATGCCTGTTCTGCATCATGATCACGTGAACGGGGAAACTTGCTTAACTGGATGGAGTCAATTTTAAAACCAGTCATTGCAAACCCCGTTTTTTGGCGGACGTAATTAACCATAGTATCAAAAGCAAGGACATCGCCGTAATAACTCCAGTGCATGCCCCGTCGTGGATAAAGACGATATCGGGAGGTATCCTTCATTGCCGAAAAGTAACTTTTTAAATCCAGCAAATTTAAACCTTGCCTTTGCGCTGCTTCAACACAGGCCTCATAATTAGTCCGGGGTTTCTTTTCAGTCCAATGATTCCGTGGAATATATTCCGGATAAAAAGACCCCTTACCCGGTGCAAAAACCACAAACAAAAAAATACCGTGATTTTGAAGTGTATCCTGTAACTCTTTTATCCAGGCTGCCTTTTTAATCACCTTCTCATCACCTGCAAAATCCTGGCCCAGATAGCTATCAATGTACTGCTGTTCATATAAATAATCATTTTTACCAACCACTACATCCTTGGCATTGGCTATACTAAAAAGGCTATAGTCAATCTGGTTGTGCAATCTTACAAGGTCACCCTGAAACCCAAAGTTGGTGCGGATATAGGCTTCCTTTCTTTCGGCATAGTTGCCATTGAACCAATCAGTAAAACTAAAGGCTATATTATCCGGTTTTACAAATGCCCCCCTTAATTCACCTCCGTGAAAAATGTTTAGCTGCTCCTGTATCACCGGTGCCCAAAGCAGAAACAGAAATATCCCGACCAGTAAGTATTTTATAAAATTAGTTCTCATTAAAACCTGAAATATATAAACGGGTTAAATGCTTTTGTTGCTATTGCACCGATATCGAAAATAAGAAGCGCAAGGCATGCAATACCGAGCACAACAGCGGCCTTATTGCTGTACTGCCCGGTATAGAAAAACGAAATTAATCTGCGGCCTGACGCCATAAGCCCCATAAAACTGAATATGCCCGCCAATATCATTCCATAAATCAGATCGTTATTGGTTTCAAAAATCCGGAAGGTATCAAAAGTGAATAGGCGGTGCAGGTAGGCAACTGCCCCCGGCAAGGTGTCGGCCCTGAAAAATACCCACCCAATCACGACTATAAAAAAGGTAATAACGGCCCTTACCGGGTTCCATAATCTTTCATAAAACTTTAATAAAAATGCGCGTTCCATAACCAGCCAAAATCCATGATAAGCACCCCATATAACAAAATTCCACGATGCACCGTGCCATAAGCCCGAAGCCAGAAACACCACCCATAAATTAAAATACAAACGCCATTTCGAACTTACCTGGTTGCCCCCCAAAGGGATGTACAGGTAATTCCGCATCCACTGCCCCAACGAGATATGCCACCTTCGCCAAAAATCGGTTATCGAATTAGCAGTATACGGTTGATTAAAGTTTTCACCAATTTCAAAACCAATCATGCGTAAAATACCGATGGCCATATCTGAGTATCCCGAAAAATCAAAATATATCTGAAAGGTATAACAAAGAATACCAATCCAGGCATCGCCAAAGGTCAGGGTGTTGCCCCAACTGAAAGCCAAATCAGCATATGCCCCAAGAGCGTTAGCGATAATTATCTTTTTACTTAACCCGATAATAAAGCGATAAAGACCCGACAGTACCTTATCAACGCTCTCTGATTCGAAACGGCCTTCTATCTGGTCGGCAATATCATGGTAGCGCACAATGGGTCCGGCAATCAGCTTTGGAAACAGGATGATGTATAACTGGTAATTCCAGAATTTATTTAATGGTGCATGTACCCCCCGGTAAACATCTACCACATACGTCAGCGATTCGAAAGTAAAAAACGATATACCTATGGGCAGCGCCACTTTTTGCCACAAAATATTATGTGCACCGGCCAGGTGCAGCAAAACATTTAAATTATCAATAGCAAAAAATGCGTATTTAAAATAGAACAGCAAACCCAGGTTCATGCTTACAGAAAGAACCAGTAACAACCGCCTGACAGAATTTCTCCGGGCGGCATACATCAGCTTTACCAGGTGGAAATCTATGAAGGTAGTGCCCAGAATAACAAATATAAACAAAGGGGCACCCCAGCTGTAAAAGAAGATGCTGGCAAACAGCACCACCAGGTTTTTAAACCTTATTTCTGCAAAAAAATAGAGTGTTAAAAAAACGGGTAAAAAGTATAAGAGAAAAGTAATACTGCTGAATACCATTTAACTGTTTAACAGGTTTTGCATTTTTTTAATCAGGCGCGACTATATACCAAGGTTTAAACCGGACCAAGAAACCTGCCAATAGCGCCTGATTTTCTTTACCGTTATAAGTCCCGTTTATAGTTAGCGGGATTGAATATATGGGCATCAGGGCTTACATCAAAATTTTATATAGTGAATTGCTCTGCTACTACATTTTAACTACCAGCCTCTTTCCTGGTTCCACATCCATATTCCAGGCAGTTTCTACGTTTTTTAGCGGAACAACCACTGTTTCAATTTTTAGTATGCCTTTTGCAGCCAATAACATCATTTCGGGCAGTATTACGGTGTTCATTTTGTCGAGCGCTTCCTGCGGCAGGCTGCCAAAACCAGAGCCCAGTATTTCAATGGCCGAACTGCGCAGAATACCCGACGGAAGCTGTATAGTTTCACCGGCCATACTTCCACAGGTAACAAACCGGACAATGCCGGCACCGGTATGCAAACTGCTGCCTTTTAAGGCCTGTATTATAAGTTCGGCAGGATGCCCCCAGGTATAATCAATAACAATGTCTACGTGAGTTTGGCTGTTTATCTCTTTCAGTTGGCCGGCAATCAGTTTGTCATCTTGTTTCAGTGATATTACTTCATCTGCTCCTAAACCGCGGAGGCGTTCAAGTACAACAGGGTTTCTTCCGGTAGCAATAACTTTTTGGGCACCGTAATATTTAGCCATCTGTATGGCAGCCATACCTGTTACACCAGTGGCTCCGTTAATCAATACAGTGTTGCCTTTTTTAAGGCCTGCACGATAAAGTAAGGCCAGCGCGGCCCCTATTACCGTATTAGGCAGTGCAGCAGCCGTTGCATCATCTATCCCCTTGGGAATAACCACGCAGTTACGTTTATCAACCAAAGTTTTTTCTGCCATTGTACCGCCTATTCCCGGAGCATATACGCGGGTTCCATCCGGTAAAAGGCCCACCCCATCCTGCCCCACTACCACGGGCAGATTTGCGTAGCTTGCATAGTGCCTGCCAGATGCCCTGGCTTTGTCAAGATTCTTTACGGCCGCCGCCTTTACCTCAATTACCACCTGGTTTTCGTTTTGAATTACCGGGTCAGGAAAATCCTCATATTTAGGTGCTTTACCAGATTCATGTAACACAGCTGCTTTCATACCCTATCGTTTTTGCCTGACGAAAATAGAGAATAGCAGCGATGTATCCGCGTCAGAAATACGCACTACATAAATACATGGCAACTATAACAAAAAAACCGACGGAAAAGCAGGCCGGTGCAACACACTTACCCTGTTTCTGAAACCGGAAACGGAGAAATAAAAAAAGCCCCCGTTACTGTAGTAACAAAGGGCTTTTGGGTTGGAATTTTAACTGTTATAATTTGATAAGCTTAATAGTATATTTCCTTTCGCCTGAGTTGAGGTGCATCAGGTAAATACCCTGGGCCACGTTTAACTCAATTTCCGACTGGTTACCTTTAATTTTGGTTCGATAAATAACCCTGCCAGCAGCATCAACTATTTCGCAGGCGCTGCCTACCCATCCGTCGCTTACATCAATGTGCCAGCTTCCGTTTTGTAAAGGGTTAGGATAAACTTTAATGTTTTCATCGGCGGCTATTTGCGCAATACCAAGTACCTTAACGATTTCAGAATTTGATTTGGATGAACAGCCATTGGCATCCGTACCTACGGCGGTGTAGGTGCCATCCTGAATTGGCACATAAACGCTGGAGGTAGCGCCTGCAACAGGCGTGTTACCGTTATACCATTGATAAGACACCGCACCGGTAGCCCGTAAAGTATCGCCGTGCTGGGTTATGGTAACAGTTGGCGGTGTATTAACCGTAACAGTTACATGGTTGGAAGTTGCAGTACAATTAGCGTTATCAGTTACTGTAAGATAATAATTACCCGCTGCCGTAGCATAAACACACTGACTGGTGTCTCCAACATTCCAGCGGTACGAACGATAACCGGCAGGTGCACATATAGGGCTGGTATCTCCCTGGCAAATAGCCGCTGAGCCCGGTTGCAGGGTAATTGTACCACCCGAAGGATTAATTATCACGCTTGAAGTTGCATTACAACCCGAAAGACCGTTAACCGTAACTGTATAAGTACCGGCCGCAAGGTTACTGATAGTGCTTGTGGTTGCACCATTGCTCCAGATATAAGTATATGACCCGCTTGTGCTGGTTACTGAAGCAGAGCCATTGGCATTACCGCAGGTAGTATTCACAACCGAAGTATTTATAAGCAAGGTTCCGCTTACTGAAACAGAAGCCGAACCTGTTGCGCTGCATCCACCGCCACCGGTTACTGTTACAGTATAGCTGCCGCCCGGCAGATTTTGAAGGCCGGCAGAAGTGGCATTGTTACTCCATAAATAGGTATAAGGAGGTGTACCGGCGGTTATATTAACACTGGCGGTACCGATGTTGCTGCTGCAATTTGTAGGGGTTGCCGAGGCAGAAAATGCCACACTGGTACCCGAGCTGGCAACAGTTGCCGTAGCACTGGCACTGCAACCCGGCGCACCGGTAACCGTAACCGAATAATTACCTACCCCTACACCCGTAACGTGGGCAGTAGTGGCGTTATTGCTCCACAAATAACTAAACGGACCACTGCCGGTAGTTACATTTACGGTAAGCGCACCACCGCCCGAACAGGCAGCGCTCGCGCCACTTGCAGAAAGGGTAATAACACTTGACGAATCGACTATTCCGGTTGCTTTGGCTTCACAGCCCCCAGAACCCGTTACGGTAACCAAATAACTACCCGGGGCAAGATTTGTGATACGCTGCGTGGTGGCACCATTGCTCCACGAATAAGTGAATGGACCTGTTCCCGAAGCCACACCAACATCACCAGTACCGTTATTAAGATTACAGGTGGTGGGGGTCATGGTTAATGATATGGTAACACCAAATGTTCCGCCAACTACTGCCGTGGCAGTTGCAGAACATCCACCGGTTCCGGTAACGGTTACCGTATAAGTGCCACCTGCCACGTCAACAATACCCTGGTTGGTACTTCCGTTACTCCAGAGATAAGTATAACCGGAGCCCCCTGTTGCGGTAACTGATGCAGAACCATTACTGAAACCGCAGGTAGCACCAACAACATTTGTAGTTAAATTCATATTAGATGATGAACCTACTGTAACGGCAGTTGTAGCCGGGCAACTGCCCGATCCCGCCGCCAGGCTAATGCTGTCAATAGCAAAACCGGGAGGGTTTCCACCACTACCGCCAAGAGTTCCGGCGGCGTTTATCCATTCAAATGCTATCCTGAAATTTGTAATGTTTTCATAATTAGAAGGGATAGCGATGCTGGCCTGGGTGCAGGTAGAAACGTTATCATATTGGGTAGGCAGTGCGGTCCAGTGCAAACCACCGTCACTACTGAGGTCGACCAAACCGTAATCTGAACCGGGAGTGCCCAGCGACTCCCATGTAAATCCTAACTTAATATTGCTTTTACCAACCGTTGAAATAACCGGTGATACTGCCAGCACATCAGTGGCGAAATTTCCGAAAGCGGATGGCAATGCCATGTAAGTGCAGGTCCCGCCCTGCCCAAAGCAAGGCAAACCTGCAGGGTTACAGGTAATATGCAGATAGTTGCCGGTAGTACAGTTACAGGTTGCATCGTTGTTTACAATCCACTGGTTGGCGTCAGCCCCATTGGCTATATGTCCGGTGTCATTTAAAGTCCAGCCGGTACTGCCGTTTGTAAAATTCTCAGTCCAAAATACCGCGGTGCCGGTAGATGTATCCTGTACAGTTACGTTATATGTGCCTGCAGCCAAACCTGTAACAGTATCGGTAGTTTGACCATTTGACCAGTTATATACAAACGGGCCCGGTGCACCGGTTACCGCCACAGAGGCTGAACCATTGCTGCTGGCACATGCCGCTGAAACGGTGGATGGAGTCAGCAATAACGATGAACCCTGCGCTAATGTAGCGCTGGCACTTGCCGAACAACCATGCGCATCAGTTACCGTAACTGAATAAGGACCGGGCGCAAGATTTGAATCTACTCCCTGGGTGGCTCCGCCATTCCAGGCATAAGTGAAAGGACTGCTTCCTCCTGTAATTACCTCGGCTACCGCTTTTCCGTTTGTTTGGCCGCAAGACGGAGGGAATGTTACCACATTGGTTATAAATGCAGTTGCTGAATCAATTGTAGTACTCGCTACCGCGGTGCTGTTATCAGATTGATCAGTGACCGTAACAAAATATGTAGCCGGGCACAAATTATTAATAGTAGCGGTGGTAGCGCCATTGCTCCATAAATATTTATAAGGCCCAGTTCCGTTTGTTGTTCCGGCTGTTGCACTACCCGAGCATTGCCCTAAACACGGTGGAGGTGTTGGCGTTAAATCTGCAGTGAATATCTTATAACAGATAGGCGCCACCTGCGGGCATGCATTCATAAAAACCGCTGCCGCAAACGTTTGGCCACAGGCCAAAATAATTCCCTTATATCCGATAGAAACATCGTATACAGGTCCCGCGGTTGCAGCTGTACCAATCAAGTTCAGGTTTGCATCGTATTCTACCACCTGATTTTGTGCACCAACATAAACGTTGCCGCAGGTGTCAATTGCCACCCCGCTGTTTAACTGGGCCGCACCACCGGGAATAGTTGCTGTAGCCAGAATATTACCGGTATTGATATCCCGTTTGTCAAGTGTCGCTCCGTCGGTAGTGTATAAGAAATAGCTGGTAGCCCTGATATTGTTAGATCCCTGTCCTTCTCCACCTCCCGGGCTATAAGGCAAATAATAATCGTAGTTATACGAATGCATTTGCCGGTAGTTGAACGAAAACGATTGGGTAATCGATGCTAAAGTGTCAAGCGAAAGGGCATACAGATTGCCATTGGGCGACATACATAACGACCTGACTTCGTTGATAGCCAGTCCACCGGTATGTGGTACAATTGAAACTTCTTTGTAATTGGTAATAGTACCATTGGTAAGATTCATTTCATTAATAACTCCATACCAAACCCCTACCGGGAATGCAGAGAAGGGTCCGCGCATCCCCCCGATATAAAGCTTCGTTTGGTCGCAGTTAAAATCCATTGACCAGTATTCCAGGCTTAGTGTTAATGTATTGCCTGAGGTCTGTGACCAAACCAGGGTTCCTGCGGGATTAATTTTGGCAAGCGTTCCTCCGTCTCCATTGGTTATGTACGCATTTCCTGCTCTGTCAACCGCCAATGCTCCAAACCAATCTGAACTCTGATCCCAGGTGGTTGAATAAGTCCAGATAACGTTGCCTGCAGTACCATACTTAACCAAAGTAAAAGGGCTTGAACCGCCATACACGTATGCATCACCTATACTGTCGCTCTTTATATAGTAAGCGATATTTCCGGTTGGCAGGTTTGGAGTTGTGGTCCACGGGTCAATTACTACAGTTTGAGTGTTGTCGTAATTGCCAAGCCTGAAGGCGACCTGTTTCTTTGCCAAAACAAACGAAGAAGAAATTGTTTTTGCCTTATTATTCTCATAGAAAGTTAACGGGGCGTGATCAATGATATCGCCGAATTTTGTAGGCAGGTGCATCTCCCCTTTTTCTGATAATGAAAGTTTCTCAGCGCCCGAATACCGCATTTTTACCTGCGAAACATCGGCACCGGGATGTAATATCAGTGAATACTCAATACCCGTTCCCTCATGAAAAGTATAAACCACATCAATATTGTTATACAGGTTTTTATATGTTATTTTCTGAAATGCAGAAACATTACTTACGCATTTACCAGACAGGTGATAGTTAAAATAATCAGACACCTTATCATCGGCCACAACCTGGACATTGGTATTTGCCCCTACCCATTGCATTTGAACAATGGAAGGCACCTCCGAGGCTTCATCAGCATCGCGTTCTTTTTTTTCGCCCTGCTCTTTCCCTTCCTCTTCTCTTCTTGAATGATGTTCCTTCAAACGGTAAGCAAGGCCGGTTTTTGTAAAAAGGATAACATTAACTCCGCCATCAGTACCATATAACACCGAACCGCCGGCATCTTTGGTCAATGCATTGAACTGCCCTTTATTTTCAATAAATACCCTGCGCGGCTCAACGGAAGCCTTCCATGGGGTGGCAGCTTCCTGTGCAGAACAATACAGGCTGATAATAACCGTAATAAGTAAGAGTAAATGTTTTTTCATACATGGGGTGGTTTGATTGAATAAAAAACAAAAAACCCTTCAGGCAATGCGCCTTTCAAGGCATCAATAAAAATAGGGATTTTTCTGAATTGACAAACGGAAGTTTAAAATAGAGATAGTTTATTTGACAAAGGTCGTATTGACCTGCCCTAAAAGATTAACCAACGGCTGCATGGGTAAGAGACCTGCTGAGAAGTGTGAAAAAAATTCAGTTGTTTTGAAGCTGAATCCGGAGTTATTATTACACCTGTTAAATACCAGAAAAAATGAATTTAGGTCTGCCTGTAAGAGAACACACTGCGCTTCTTGTTATCGACGTTCAGGAGCGGCTGATGCCTGTTATTTTTGAGAGTGAAAAGGTGTTTGCCAACGTAAACAAACTGATACGGGGGGCTGAAATACTAACGCTTGAAACTATCATAACCGAACAATACCCTAAGGGCCTCGGCAATACCTGCAAAGAAATACAGTTGCCTGAAACCCCGAATATTATTGAAAAAACCTGCTTTAGTTCAATGCTGAGTACCGAGGTAAACGACCAACTTAAATTGACCAATGTAAAATCGCTCATTATTTGCGGGGTTGAAGCACACATCTGCGTTTTAAAAACTACCCTGGATGCTTTAAAGGCAGGGTACGAAGTTCATGTTGTGGCCGATGCCGTTTCATCACGCACCGACGAAAACAAACAACTGGCCATTAAACGCCTTCGCCATGCAGGGGCATATATCACCTCGGTAGAAATGATACTTTTCCAGTTGCTGGATTACGCCGGGACTGATGAATTTAAGGCAATCAGTAAGTTGATTAAATAGTGTTCAGGTGCGCAGGTGTTCAAGTGTTCAGGTATTTAGGTGTTCAGGTGTTCAAGTGTTCAAGTGTTCAGGTATACGGGTGCTTATGTATTTAGCAGCTGAGGGTTTATCTTTGTGGTATCACAAATTATGTTGAACTCTATGTACCGCTTATTAATGTTTATTTTAAATACACGTGCACCTGAACACTTGAACACCTGCGCACCTGAACACCGCAACTCTATTAAAAAAACGCTATGCTGTATATGCTGCGCTCTTATCCTCGGCAATGCGTACGCTCAAACCACCGATGCTATTAAAGATACCCGGGGGCGTGAACTGATTCTGCATGGACTCAATACCAGCGGCAACGCCAAGTTTGACACTGCCCACATGCCATGGATAAAAGAAAGCGATGTAGAGCGTGAGCAAAGCCAGTTTGGATTCAATACCGTGCGGCTCCTGATTTTTTGGGGCGCCATTGAGCCTGAAGAAGGCGTTTACAATGAACATTACCTGGCCGAGGTAAAAAAGCGGGTAGAGTGGTATACCAGCCGACACATGTATGTCATATTCGACATGCACCAGGATGTGTTTGGCTATGGAGTAGGCGATAACGGCGCCCCGGCCTGGGCGGCAGCGCATGATGCTATTATAAAACACCTGGTGCCAAATAAATGGCCCTGGTGGATGAAAAACCTGGAGCCCAAAATCATTAAATCTTACGTGCAGTTTTTTACCTACAAAAAACATAAAGACCGCCAGCAGCATTACATAGCCTGCTGG
>Ga0364880_10335_pt1 | contig 20672 bp, 28 predicted proteins | sample ExccelJu500001D3_5_FD_206927 | JGI IMG/M metagenome (GOLD analysis project Ga0364880, IMG submission 206927) | Enriched cells from Trout Bog Lake Hypolimnion, Wisconsin, USA - BchlTB.July30.5000.01.D3 | ecosystem: Environmental > Aquatic > Freshwater > Lake > Hypolimnion/Profundal zone | place... | reverse complement strand
TGGACCGGTGTTGAAGTTCTGGTCAATCCCAACGGTCCCCTCCTGCACGGTGGCAGCAGTGGCGACAACGGCCAAACCGGCAGGAAACTGGTGGTGGACTATTACGGCCCCCGCATCCCCTTGGGTGGCGGCGCGTTGGCTGGAAAGCACCCGGCGCACATTGACCGCTTGGCAGCCAAAGCTGCAAGACTAGCCGCAGTGCATGCCGTGCAAACCGGGGCGCGGAATTGCACGATCCGCCTGGCCTACGCTCCTAACCGCCATGTTCCGATTCAGGAGGTCTGGGAAATGGACGGACGGGGTGAGCGCCAGTCCAGAGGGTATTTTGACTTTGACCGGATGCTGGGGCGTCTGGTGCCGGGCCTGCCGGTGTGCGAACGTGGGACCGGGATCTTTGCATGGGACTTGCCTGGAAATCCCACAAACGGTCCCGCCCGTGCTATTCGAGCCAAAGCTGGAGCTTCCGTATGACTGATTTTCCGCCATGGGTGATCTTTCACGTGCCTCATGACTCGACGCACATGCCAGCAGATGTCCGCGACCAGTTCGCATTGGACGACGCGCAGCTAGAGCACGAGATCCTAGCCATGACTGACCACAAGACCTTGGACCTGTTTGCGAGTGGTGTTCCGCAAGCGCAGGTGGTCCGAGCGCCCGTGAGTCGACTGGTTTTGGACGTGGAGCGGTTTGAAGACGACCGGTTTGAGCCCATGGCATTGCGGGGCATGGGTGCTGTTTACACGAAGACCCACGATGGGCAAACGCTGCGTCACCCGGTGACTGCCACCCAACGCCACAACTTGCTGGAGACCTGGTACCGGCCACACCACGCGGCATTGACATTGGCAACCCAAACGGCTTTACAGGAATCAAGTCTGGCGGTGATCATCGATTGCCATAGCTTTCCTGCGATGCCCTTGCCTTACGAAGTGGACCAGACCGCGAGGCGGCCGCAGATATGCATAGGAACCGACGCGTTTCATACTCCAGCGGCGCGTCTCTTGACCGAAGCCTTTGACAGTGCAGGTTATGAGGTAGGTCTGGATTCCCCGTTCAGTGGATCGATGGTTCCCACCGAGTTTTTCAAGAAGGACAGTAGAGTTGTGTCCGTCATGCTCGAGATCAGGCGCGATCTCTACCTCATTGAAAAGTCAGGATTGCCGAATTCTGACTTCGATCGAATCTCTGCGGAAATTCGGCAGTGTCTACTGCAGGCATTGGGTCAATGGCATACGCTTGAATTTGGACGGAGATCATGAACAAACATCCGATGGATATGTCATCTGGATCAGAGCTGGCACCGGCTTTACTGCAGGCCTATCGTGAAACGCATTACAAGGTCAATGCAGGGCCGATCGACTTGGAGCACTTTGTGCTCCGGGTTGGTGAGGCGTCAAAGCCGCTGGCGGGCTTACACAAGAAGCTCGGTGTGGACTGCAGCGCCTTTATTACGGCCTGCAATCCATGGGGCGAAAGTCTTCCAGACGCTGAGAACTCGAAACGTCAGGAGAATTTTTTGCAGGTCTTGCGGGTCCGCAGTTTGCGATCGATTGAGGGTATCGGACAGCATCCCTGCAATCAGTGGCAGGGAGAGCCCAGCGTGTTGATTTTGGGACTGTCGCTGGCAGCCGCCAGGGTGTTGGCACAGGATTACCAGCAAAACGCCTTTGTTTGGTCTGGGGCCGATTCCACGCCGCAACTTGTGCTGATACGGTGAAGCGGTCTGCCGCTTTTCTGGCGCGGAGTTTTGCGACAAGCTCATGCCATGAGCCAGGCAAATGAGACCATGAGAGCCTGATTTCAAGGAGTTAGAAATGTCTGATGAAAGTGATGTGATCGATGTGGAAACATCCGTTGTTGAAGTTCAAAGCAAGTCGCTCTTTGACCGGGTCAGTGACTATCTGACGGAAAGGGACTGGAGCTTTTCCGCCTATGCGGAGAAAGGCTACTTTTCCTTCGGCTTACGCCTGAAAGACGGGACTGTCCGCGTGACAGTCGATGCAGCGGAAGGCGCAGGATGGTCAAGGGTGTTGGCGTATGCGACATACTCAACCTATGTTCCTGAGTATCGGAGACAGGCGGTTGCAGAAGCCATTGCACGGGTCAATTACGCCACTGTGTTCGGAAACCTTGAAATGGACCTGAAGGATGGTGAGGTGCGCGTGCGTGCGGTTCTGGAGGGCGATGGTTTCATTGGGGAACCCATGATCGACCGCGCCGTTCGCAAGAGCCTTGATATGGCAGATCAGTACCAAGCGTCACTGCTGGCCATCGCGTTCGGCAATGCTTCACCCAAGGACATTCTGGAGATGGCGAGTCAAAGTGATGGCGCTACATTGCAGTAGACGCCATTTTTGGAGCATGACAGAAGCCTTGGTCGTAAATACTGAAGGATTTGTGATGGGATTCGAAGGTGAAGTGATTAACCATGTTTGGTCATGTTGCAAGTTAGCAGCAAAGGAGAAGCAAGATGTGTTTGCCTGATGGAGGGTCCGACTATGTCGTCTTTTATGAGAACGGGGACTGCGACATCGATCTGTTTCTGATGTACTCCGACGAGTGGTCGCTTATGGAAGACGAGTTCATCGTCCTGCACATGAAGACTACGGATAAATATCAGGACGAAGGTGCTGCCATGCGCCTAAGTGCGAATTTGGTTAGTCGCCATGGGGGGGGTTGTCTCGCGTTATGACTGTTTGATTGCTACGCGCAAGGTACTCTCGGATCAGTTGCTAAAGAACCAAAAATTGTCACGATCAGAGTACGAGAAATGCAGCGTTAGCAAGCGGGCCGCATGGACCGGTTTGATGGAGTTTGTTAACGGCCGACCGGTTTTTTATCATGGCGCAGACTTCAGTCTTGAACACTTTAGGAACGAACTTAGCCATCTTGCTCTTCAATGCCAGAGCCAGTTCGTAGACACGTTTGATATTGCCACCGCTGCTTGGAACATCGAGTGCTATTCGATTCAAGGCATGGCGGAGAGATTGGGCATTGAACGCTCAGGTGCATCATGCCCGGAAGAGGTAACGACTGTTTTGCGAATTCTTCAAGCTGAAAAGGCGAGTGGCTGGAATTTTCACACCCAACGACTTTCATCAAGTCAGGTCAAGGAATCAAGAAAGTACTGGGCACTTGCGGCAGCGCATTCCCTCCACTGAACCTTGTCGTTAGATGGTAAGCACTGACGGTTATGGACTGTGCGATGTCGAAGTGCCACGCAATGTGGACCTGGTAATTGACAAGCTGCAGGAGGGGATGGGGTTGCTGTAGTTTGACGAAAAGTTCGCATTCGAGCGGATTTTGACGACGCATTTTGTCGCCAGAACACTCCACAATTAAAGTGTAGGAACCACGAAAATCCTTGTTGGACTGCGCATTAGAAATGGAAGCATCATGGCAAATCCCCGCAACTACTACGTCGAACTGCGCAATAACTCTGGAACAACACAAGGAGTGCATGTGATTGCACATAGTGAATACGAAGCTATCCAGATTGCTCTCGAGCGCTACCCAGGTTACAGGGCATTGTTCGCTCGGACGATGTCTTGAAGGGGCCGGAATTAGACCACCCATCTTGCGCAGTATGAGCACTTCCAATCGCCGCTAAGCTTTGCCACGAAGACTTTTCTTCCACTGCGACGGTAACTACCAAATTTATCGCTAGGCGTCTGGACAATGCGGTCAACACCGGAGCAGATTACAGGCTTGTCATGCCTTGTCTGTTGTGAACAATTGGATACTTAAGGGGAGACCTGTGTATGAAGAAAGCCACACGCGTCAGCAACGAAATCGGGATACGTAATTTGTGCGAGGTGGCCTCGATCGTCCTGCGAACCATGCCTGTTAATGCAGCCACCACCTTCACCGTTCGCACACTGATGCGGGAAGCCGTCAACAAGTCCAACCCCAGCTACCGTGGGAACGACAACAAGAAAAATGTGCGCTACGTATCGTCAGCTGCGGTACCGCACATGGGCCGAAAGGGTCCGGTCGTGGCTGAGCACCTGATTCCGATCTCCGTGCTGCTTAATTCCCGCCTATACGCCGCCTTCGATCCGGTCACAGAGACAGTAGCCCTGGTGCGCCTGGCTAAACAGTACGCCAACATGGCACTGATCAGCGTGGAAGAAGATGCCTTACTACGCAAGCACAAGCTGCAAAGCAAAATGCCAGCCAACTGGGATGGTGCAGATTTGTTTGCACGCTACCGGGCCGTTGGCATTGAAGTCTTTCCGATAGAGGAAATTGGAAACAAGAAACTTTCTGAATGAACGGCGAAAGTGATGGACTGACTTTGCACACAGCAAAATGACACCTGGCAATCTGTGTTTACAACCATTGTATTTAGGCATTAGGACGGCCAGTGATCAACTCAAAAAGCCAATGACAAGGCCCACTGTATTCTTGAGCCGTAAGTCGGTTTTTCTCATTGCACTGTTAAGCGCCTTGAGCACCGGGTGTGTTGCCGGAGCACCAAACGAGGGGCTGACCAGAATACCGCGCCCGGCGAAGGTGTACCAAACACGCGCGCTAGAAGCCCAGCTTGCGGAGTGGGACCGTCAGCAGAAAGTTGCTGCTCGAAATTGCAATAGAGATATGGCAGCTGCCCGTGAGCAGACAAATGTCAAGGGGTTGTACGACATCACCTACATGGTCTTGATGGATACGCCAAAGATATTTTCTGTCAAAGTGGATCTGGAACTCTACTGCGGCGGAGCCCACCCGGAGGAAGCCCATGGGGGCGTGATGTTCGATCCCAGGTCGGGAAAGCAATTAAATCCGATCCAAATGTTCGCGATCGTAAAAAAACGCGAAAACGGCTATGTGCTCAAACCTGCCGTCATGAATATGGTTCGGCTTGCAATGCTGGCAAAGCTGGACAAAGACCAGATTGCACAAGGCTGCATTCCTATCTTAAAGGAAGAGAGTTTCGATGAACTTGACAGCACTAGTGCGGTTCGAGGTCAGGATGGATTGCACATCATGTACCCAGCTGCGCGGGTAGTTCAGTATTGCTATAGCGAGGTGGTGTTGAAGTTTGGGCAGATTCAGACGCTCTTGTAGGCGCCATAGGTTGCGGGATTGCCGTGTCCATTCATTCTTTCAAAGAATTTTATAAAAATTTACCTGACTGCCCGCTAAACACCTTTTTTGTCGTTAGTGAGGCGCAACATGGGTACAAATCAACAAAGTGTAAAAAATGAACAGTATTGAGATTTCTCAGACCGAAATGGTCAAAGATGCAGAGGTGCTTTTGGTCCAAGCAGCCACATTTGAAGGCTCAGAGCCTTTCTCCGGGTGTTTCCATGTTTGGGACCTCGATGAAATGGTTCGTACAGACCCAATGAGTGGAAAACAGTTTGCCAGTGTTTTTTGTGCCTTCGGTGACGATCCCTACCATGAAGACTCCATGATTGAAATCGAGTTGATCTCGGTGGAAGCTGGTTGTTCAGGGTACGACGGAGAGGTTGTCCGGCGCATGCGGTGGGCACCTTAGATTAGTCAATATGGTTTTGTTTGGAGGTCAGTGAATCAAGCGTTCATATGGATTGCGCGCGACCATGCCATGAAAGCCCGCATGGATAGGGGCATCTGAAATATCCTAAATCGCATCAAAAACAAGGGGTTTTTGAATAAATCGGCCCTGTAAAAAGTTTATTCGTACTTCACAATATTTATTTTATCCAAACAACATATTTTATCGTGAGGGTCGGTAATGATTCATTTGCAGGCCAGAGAGGCTGTGAATTTATTTTTTATCAAAGGACCCAAGGTATGAGAAACTTTAAGGCACGTATTGAACATGGTAGCTCATACTTTGACGTACTTTTCCAGCAAACTGATTGGTTCTCTGCCAAAGCTTACATTGAAGCCACGTATGGAAACAAAGTGATGTGGCTGGAAGAGGTTAATTAGAGGGAAGCAAAAATGACATTGTCACTTGAGCCCGGGCCCAAGTTGCTGCTAAGTCGATACGATTTAGGGGACTAGGAGGATGTCACTTCGCGAGCGATTGAGTTTCTTTTCGAGACAGTGAGCATTGACCCGGGCATCACTTTGGCTGACCTGTTTGGCCTGTTCGAGGCTTGTCCTGGACTCAAACCACCTTACAAACGCTGGTATGTGGACGAACTGTGTGAGCGTGCACTCATGGGGCCACTGCCGGATGAAGGAATAATGCACCTTGAACTGAAGCAGAGATGGTAATTTGACTCGCACACGCGGAAATATGCCGAAGCAATGTTGCTGGACTTTTTTGCGGTTGGCCCTGTACGTGAAGTGTGCGGGGAAAATGAGTATGTTTATCCTGATGGCTTTGTTCACTACAGTGTTGCTGGTTCAGACGTACGACACCTACTGACGCTGCCAGTGCGATACAACAATCAAGTCGACGTTTGGGAGAATGACACCCACTCGATTAATAATGGCCGATCAATTCAAAAGCATATCTGTCCAGACATCCAAACTCGGGGCACTGCTGAACGCTGTTGTGTACTCCTTGACTTGGTTTGGGGTTGTTGTATCAGACGCTGATGAAATTGGTGACGATGAAGCTAGTGGTGAATTAGAAGGCTTGATCAAAGCGGCTAATGATCCAGTGACGGAATGGTCATCTGTCGACCCAGCCTTCATGGATCGCATCTTCGACTGGGTTGCCCCCTTCGCATGGGTAACTCACTTCATATCAATCGGAAGCTTGAGTAAGAAGCAGGTTTCGGCTGAGCTTCGACGCATACCCGACGGATGTAATGCAGCGCGCTGGCTTAGCAAGAATCTGGGGCGTGAGGTTGTTGTTCAGAAGGACTACCGTCATATGGGTGCATGGGACTTTAGAGCTGCCCTCAGCATGGCTGATGGTGCCGATGTGGTATAGCATTGTGCGTTTGCCTGTCAAAGCCAAGCTGTGCTGATTACGCCGTTGCTATTCAACTGAAGATGCAAAACACATATCGATGCGGTAGCCTAACTCATGATGTGTAGAGTACCGAATATACTGGTACAGTCCTTCTCGTCTAGTTGGAATGAATTGATGGCTTAGCACAGGGGCGTTCATGTAGTGAACCTCCCTGCATAGGAGTGGCGCACCATCATCAGTTCGGTCCGTATATGGTTCACTTACGTTCGCCTAGTCGAAGTGCGTCCCAAGGGTAGGGCATCTAACCGTCCAGATTAAGTCATCTGTAAAGACTAAAAATTAAGGCAAGAGAAATGAGAAATGAAAAAGAAGTCATCTATTACATAGATAATGAGCCGAACTGGAAATATGAAGAAATTCCATTGCACCTCAGAGTACTACCTAAAATCGTTGAGCGAGCTGTCCAAGAAGATTGGCGATTACTGGGTGTTATTGATCGAGATAAAATTACCCAACTGGCATGCGAAACTGCGATTGGTAAAAGTTGGGAGTCACTTCAATATGTGCCACGGGATTTGCCGAATTACAAACAATTATGTGTTTTTGCTATTCGTCATAACGCGAATGCAATACAGTATGTAAGCGCTCCTTATCCTGATTTTTACGACGATTTATGTAGCCTGTCAGTTGGTATTGACGTCAAATCATTAATCTTTGTGCACCATGCCAGTGGACCATCCAATGATATTTACAAGAAATATATAAAAATAAATGGATTGAATCTGGAGCATATTCCACTTGAAAAAAGAGATGAAGAATTATGTGAAATCGCCATATCACAGAATCCGATGTCATTGCAATTTAGCCCAGAAGCCAATGTCAGCGAGGATATCAGGACTAAAGCGGTAATCGCGAATCCCAATTGTATTCAATTTATTTCCTATACATCCAATCGACATACACTTTTTGAATTAGCCATAGAGTCCAACCCGGAGACTTTAAAATATTTACATCTAAACCAAAGAGAAAACCCTGATCTCCTTGCCGCATTCTTCAAGTCAAAAAATTGGAGCCTTGAATTGCTACCAAAAGAATTCAGATCAGAAGTAATTTGCAAAGCAGCTTTTTTCGAAGATTGGCGGATATACGAAGAATACTTAAGGCGCAGAAAAGGATCCTATGTGTGACACGAACTAAAGTTGTATCTCCCGCGATTGACCGCTTCAGAGCGAAGCCCTACCTTTTTTGCCTATTTGGATACAACATTACGTCAATCCAAATTGACTTAATGTTGTCACTATCGTAGAAATTGACGTAAAGTTGTGACCATCCAATGGCTTGGCAAAGGCCACAAATCGAACCGGTCTACTGCCCCCCGCCGCCATTGTTCAGAGGCGCGCGACATGACCGACGTGTGCAGGCGCGATGGCACATTGGCCAAAACAATCTTGTTTTCCCCAGAAGATTGCAACTTTATGTCAATTAAGTGGTAAGCCCTTGATTTAAATGGATTTTCTTCTGCCGCTCCATGCCGCAGACCACAGAAGTTGCAACTTTACGTCACAAACGTATCAACTTTACGGCGTTTGACAGCTGGGACGATATGCCGGTTGCTAGGGCTTGAGCTTTAGGTCAAACAACAGGAACAGCCAAGTACCGAAATACGGATCCATTCCCAGTTTGCACGGTGGTACTTATTGACACCCACCATGGAAACGTTCATCCAGTGCACCAGTGACCAATAGATGATGGCTGGTGTCTGCGAGATGCCGACCAAAAGGTACGATACTTGAAGAGTTGTCTGCGGCTACGCAAACCAACCTTTCTTGGAGGAACCATATTATGTTCGTTAAGGTTTTAGCACCTGCAGGCTATTCGGAGGGAATGCGTGAAATTGCCGATGGAATTTTGACGCTTTACGGAAATAAGGTGGATTTTAAAGAGAACCTTACTAGCCTTCAATTGATTGGCAACAGGGATTTTGAACAGCGAACCCTGACCGGAACGGCTGCTGCAGGTATTGTCGGGGCAGTCCTATTGGGGCCATTGGGCGCGATAGGCGGAATGCTTTTCGGAGGTATGCCGCTAACACCAAGTTTTCTACGTTGCGTCAAGCGATATACGCAGGTGTAGCTTACGCACGAATCTTTGTGGTTGCCGCTTATCAATCAAAGGAATAATCCTCGGACTCTTCCGGATCTTCATTTTCAGATCTGTGTGGAGCAGTCTTCACATATTCAATTATTTTATATAATTGAATTGAGTTGAAATTCTTTATGACGTAATTGGCAATTCCAAAAAGGCCTGAATAGGGATTGATGTTTGCTTTATCATCAATTTGCGATAAATTTTGTTTTATCGCAGCATCTTCAAATCCCAGGCCTTTCCAGAAGGTTAGCAGCGTAGAACTTTCTATGGGACAGCTGGCTTCGACCCACCTTTTTTCTAAATCTTCAGAACTTGGACCGATTTTTTTCGTGACAAGCATACCAAAAAATCTTGGCTTTGCATCTGGGGTCGCAAAAAGTTGAAATAAATCTTCAATACGTGCGACATGAACAATATTATTGTGCGCACTAATTGCATTAACTAAATTAATAAAAACACGCCTACGAGCCTCAGGCCAATCCTGAATTGCCTCCTTGATTGCAGAAATTTCAGCATCCTTCTCCTCCAGAGCTTCTTCTTCAAGAATCCTATGCTGTTCACTTTTTATGAATAAAAAAACATTTTTAACATCAATTTCTGTAATCTCATCACCGGGTATATCTGTAAACCCATCGAATTCATCCTCTTGAGAAGAACTATTTTTTTTAGATGGAATTATTTTTCCTACTATTTCCTCCGGGGTTGCAAAGTTTATACCATCTTCCAAACCATACATTCCATCCAAAAATCTAATAAGGTCGTCAGTCGTGACTTTCTTTTTGTAAATTAGCTTCCCGGTAACGGTGTCTGAATTTGTCGAAACGATTTGACTACTTTTAAGAAACTGAACCCAATTTTTTACACTAATTTCACTCACGAAATCTCCTTGCAACAAAAAGACAAAACTTACACCCGCATGTTGTATTAAATATTAATTTAAAATATATTTTATGAAAGCACATTCATTTAAACAGGGTTGGTAAATTCCCCGTATCTTAGGGCGTTCGCTTAAGCTTTTAACATTAACCTTTTTACGCTATGCCAAGCCATCTACTCAGGAGTGGATCGCTGCATATACGCACGAAACTTAGTGATAATGATTTACTAGGCGTACGTCAATGAGCCGTATGGTTCCCTTCCCCTTGATACCCATCCGGGGCGATGTAGATCATTTTTAGTGCTTCCCGTTCAGCCTAAATCTAACACTCTGTAGTTGTTGATGATTTAAATTATTAACAACAATGCAAGTTTCATATTTTTACAAGAAGAGTTAAGCCATTACCACAAAGGTTCGAGCGTAGGGGGAGAGACCCATACCTCGGTAGATCGCTTGGTTAAATGTAGAAAACCTAATGTTAGCGGCTTAACTTCTATTTTCTATTGCAACTTTGGGCCTTATAGCCTCTGGCTTGAGATTCTGCCATATGTTTGGCAGAAGTTGAATCTGGCGCCTGCACTGTAATGCGCAGTGAAGTTGGTCCCAATTTTGAATCATTTACGACTCGATGCAGAGTAACTTCATATGTATTATAGGCCACAATTCCTCCGGTGTCTTCCACTTGTAAAAATTAGCCAAGCAACTGCCAAAATATATCTATAGCAACGCTTAACCAGAAGGGGTAGCGGAAGGCGTCCTACGTGCCCATAACAAGGGCTCAGTAGTGGCAGCCCGCACACCACATCACGTAGCATACGCTCATTCGCCTGATATTCCCATTGAAAACCAATTTTTTCTCTGCCGGTAATGGTTAAATCAGTGCCTAAGCCATCACAACAAAGTTTCATGCGTAAGCTCTGCGATCTACACCTGCGTAGATCGCTTGGAGTAACGTAGAAAACTTGGTGTTTTCGGCTTAGGAAGCGACAGGTCACTAACGTCACGGTCTCTTGTGCTTTAACTGACGGTCGCATATTTATTCTGCAGGGAAGGCCTGACCTTTATACGACGCTACAACAGCTCCTGCCGAAGGGGGGGCGTCTGTTCGTCCAACTGCTATTGCAGCCGCATCCGATACGTCTGCGCCCGTCAATCAGGTGCGGGAGGCGCCATCCACGAGTACTCTGGACTTCCCGGCAATATCAGCGAAACTTGACTCTCTCGGAGACAAGGTCGGCAGCATGACAATCGATGAACTGGCGGATAACTTTGGTGCTACTGACCGTGGCATTAAGGCTGCATTGTGTCGGCGTAGCCAGAATTGTGCTGATTTTCAGCCTTCGAAAAGATAAGTTGGAGTCAGTAGAATCGCTTGCGTAGTAACGGTGGTTGGCGGCTTCCACCAGCTCGCTTTGTCCAGAAAACGTAATCTTAGGCTTGGTCACGCTTGTCCAACAGATCAGCATTCCAGTCCTTGAGCTTCGGTGTATCGCGCTCGATTTTCATACCAAGATGGGCCAATCTGGTCACAAGCTTCGCCATGATTTCACCAGGCCTTTGATCAAACGGAATAAACACTCCATCCTTAAATTCGTCGTTATCCATGGCAAGGACGAGCGTGGCATCTGGATACGTGTAGAACAGCTCTATGAGCTGACTCTTCTGTAATTCGCTTAGCTGCGTTCCAGCAGTGCTTATATAGAGCGTGTGCGGCTCGGGCTTGAGCTGATAGTACGACATAGCATCTATCGCGGCCTCGGTAATAACTATTTTTTTAACGAAATCACTCTCATCAGGGTACCCGATAAAAAGGCCTTTTTGCCCACCCTCTGCGAAACCGGTGACAGACTTCTTTTCGCCGGCTTTGGGCTTGTTTTTGTACTCGTACCCGCAGTAAACGTTTTCTTTGTTTATATGACTAAAAACTGCATTGCCGTACTCACCAAGACGCACTTGAAAACGTTCGATGATCGACTGATCAAGACCGCGAGTTTGAGTGAGATAGGTTCCGGTGTAGTCGGGAATCGAGTTCAAGTAATCAGCGATACCTTCTAAATCTTTTTCTAAAATCACCGGCGCCATAGCCTGAATCTCTTGTGCTGAAACTTTCCGGACTGCTGGTTTCTTTGAACCAGGGGCATACTGACGAAGCAGCTGACGGACTGGAATCAGTCTGGCGTCATTTGAGTGTAATCTGAAATTCACGAAATCGATTACGGTCCCACGGTCCTCTGGAACTCTACCAAAATACGTGTCATAGCCGAATGTGGGGTGCTTCATGACTACTAATTTTTCAGCACCAGACCGAAGCACAACAGACGACTTGCATGACTTTTTTTTGTCAATTAAGAAGCCAAAGCTGTTTAAAGCGATATCGACTATCGACACGTGGTCTTTGAATAATTTAAGTTCGTCCAACATGAGCCGTTCCTAGAATGCCTTTTGAAGCATTGATTGATAATCCATCAATGCTTCAATTGTGCACAATTATTCACCGACATTTGAATATTTCTAAGTCATGGGTAATCGTAGCTGATCTATAGCGGACTTGGCTTGCTGTCCCCAAGCTTCTTTTCCATGAAGCGATAGCGGCAGCGCTCCCCGGACGTTCGGTATCAGTCGCAGCCGTTAAGAAACCAGTTCCAAATCCTCAGGCCAGACTTGCCATCGAAGTTCAGGCCGTCCAACCCAGTCCTCGCCCTTTTTTGCCACCACCACCATGCCGGCGGTCACGGCCGCAATGTCTAGTCGCACGAGACCATCAAGGCCGCCTCGCTCGCGCCACAGGCCGGGCAGTGCAATGGGTAGTGCAATGGGAGTTGGATTGAGCTGTTCCATGATGGTTTATCTGTGCTGGCCACCGCGTTCAGGATTTTTGCTGGTATCGATCTCAGCTTCAGGGAAGGTGCCGTCCTCGACGTTGGCGCGAACCGCCTCACGCAGATCGTCCTCTGATTCGTCGTGGCTCACGGCAAAGCCATACCGCTCAAGAATGCTCTTGAGGTCTGCGTAGTCCATCCAGTTGAGGGCGGTGTGAATTTCTTGTTTCATGACTGAATGTTAGCCCACAGTGCTTTGCTGATTGAGCTCCCACACGCGAACTCGAATGTGTTTCATCACACGGTGATCGGGTTGGTAGCTGCGTTAGGCCGCTCGCTCACTGCGCCGGAGCTGGATGATTCTGTGCATCCGCCTTTTTCTGAGCAGCCTTTTCCTTAGCAAGGTGACGCCCTACGACGCAGCCACCGATTGCGCCAAGCACGGTATGGTGACCCACCACATGACCGGCCACAGCACCAACGGCCGCACCTTTGAGGCAACCGGCCGCGTTGACGGGACCACTGAACAAAGCGAACGCCAAGACGGCAAATGTAAGAATTGTTTTCATAGTTTTCTATCGTATGTAATTCGTGATACTTTGTGGCGGCCTATGGAAAAGCAATGCAATCAGCGCTGACCGTTGCGCACGGCATCGATATCAGCGAAGGTCTCGCCCACTTCGAGCATGAGCACTGGCCATTTGGCGCGATTAGGGGCGCGGATGATGAAGGACACTTCCAGCCCGGTCTTTTCCAGCAGCTTCTTGGCGTCCGTCATGATCTTTATGGCCTCTGCTTGAGCGGCCTCTATTTCGGTTTTTGTCATGCGATAGATGATAGACGGCGGGCCGGACAAATGCCAATGGCGGGGAATATCATAAGTTCATAAAACTCGATCTAGACCCAGATGGCCTGAAGGTAACAGCATCTTGCCTCCTTGTATTTCATGTTGTGCATGCTCTTTATGCTGGGCGAACGAACGCTTGCCCGCACATCCAATGGGTTGATGCCTCCTTGAACCGAAGTGAATCCAGTCCCACCACTTCTACCGTCTGGCCTGCCTGGCGTAAGAACTGTTTCAGCACCGCATGGATTCCAACGGCCAAAACAGTTCCATCGCCACAGGTTTTAAATCTCCGAGTACCAGATTGCCAGTCGTTCTAGGGCTCCAAGCGTTTCGACGTTGAGATAGTAGACCTCGTGTCCAATGGCCAAGCGGCTGCCCATGAAGTTTATGTTCGAACTCCGGCTCTGGGAAATGTCATACGGCCGGCCGGGATTCTTACCGTTGTCAATCCTAACGCCTGACATCCCTTCTTCGGGAAATCCCTCAACCCAAACCTTGATTGAAGTCTTCAGGTCCCTACTCAGGGCGAGGTGCCTTCCATTAGGTGTGCGAAAGGTTGCGATCTTCTCTCCAGGCTTCTTTAAGCGCGCGAAATAATTGCCCAGAATGGACTCCGCTTCGGCTATCAGACCGGAAGCGTCGGTGGCCCTTGGCTTCCCGGCGGTTTCGGGCCTTCGCTCGTTGGGACCTGCTGTCCTGAGCCCAACGTCAGATAGATGGGCGCTGCGCAGATTCTCCTTAGCCTCTGACTTCTTTGGACGACATGCGGATTCACACACAGGTCCCAATGCATGTGCAACGCCTTGCTGGGCAAGCTCTCCAAAGTTAGCTCGGTCATCACCGTTCAAACCCAGCCAGGACGGTAGCAACCTTCCCTGTGCAGCAAAGTGCTCGACGTGCACAACAGTCAGCTTTCCGTTCGTGTAGGTCACTTCGTTGATCCAGTGCCAGTCACCAGGCAGCGCGCGGTTGTAGAGGTCAAATGAGGACCTAACGTAGGACTGTTTGGCTCCTAGCCCGAACATTACGATCAGCTTCGTCGCGGGCGACAGGTTGCCGAGCATACGCGTGGCGCAATTGCCGCTAACTTCCTGTCCAAATGGCGTCGCCACAAATTTATCCAGCATTCCGCCACCAGTGCCAATCCAACTGCCTTTTGCCAATTGTTCAACGGTGCAGCGGATCAACGAGCCGCAGTGAAAGCGGCCGGACTGATCGGAGATGAGTTCGCTGACCGTGCTTGAGAGATTCGCATCATCGATCAGGCCCATGAGTCCGATATGGCGTAGGATTTTTCCGACGTTGGTCCTTGAGCCCTTGTATGCGATCGAATCGTGAGGCGTGGTACCGAGCGCACCGGCCTGCGTGGGGCCCTTTGAGAAGCCCAGCAGCACGACCTCTGCTTGAGGATTGCCCCACGCAAGTGGATTGGCCGTGATTCGCCAATCACCATCGATGCGCTTGGTTTCATCGAACTTCGGTGAACTGTCACCGTAGCAAAGAGAGCAGGAGACCCTGCCGTGGTTTGGAAGAAAACTCATTGGAAACCCTTATTTATTGAACCGAAAATGATCCGTACCGTGCATAACTGATTAGGGATTCAGTTTCCCTCTGGCGGCTTTGCTCCGCGGCTTCGAATGTCACACCAGGAATCGAAGGCGGGTTGTTGGTGAAAAGATCGATCAGTTCAACCAACGGTTCAAAAAAATCGGAATCTATCCATATGTCCGACGCGTGTGTATGGCGATCCAATTCGCAGCGAACCGACTCGACCAAGCGGTTGCTGCTGTGCCAAGCTTTGGCACCTAGGTGCTTGAAGAATTGTTTTCGAGTCTGATAGGAGCGAGTTTCTATGCGAGATTTAGCGCATTCCACATGAATTGTCGCCACAAGGGTCTCTACAGTTGACCATGCCCCAGGGGCCATCGCCAAAGGGGGGTAGCGATTCGTTCTGCCACTTGTATTTCCGTGAGGGCCTGCCATTAGCGAACCTAAGCGCATACCTTCCAAGCCCTTCAACCCACAGGGTAGATTCAGCACAAGCCCATCCAAACCTAGGCTACGGATATTCGCTACCACCTGAGAGTGCAAGGTCTTCAGACCTAGGTTGCCTTTCAACGTATTGACCCGGGTCGAAACCATGCACAGATTGCCTGGCACGTATCCCAAGTCATTGTCTAGTCGATCAACGGACCAGTCCGAATCGGTAAGGGTGCCATGAGTCAGGTTGACGCCAGAGACAGGGCAGACGGGAACTGCTATGCTGCGCAGGTAATCCACAGTCAACGCAGAGCTAACGGGTATCTTGCGTGCAAAAGCATTGACCTTCAAGTTCAAAAGCTTCCGCAAATAAGAATCCGAACGCTTGGCCGGCCTATTCAGGCCATGGGCATAACCTCTCGCCAATTCCGGATGAGACCAATTGGGTTGACCTTCCTGATCCTGTGGCGGCGTCAGGCGCATGGCACCCATTTCGCATCCCAACTGAAATCCGTAGCGATCGGACAGACTGTCCTCGCGATCCAGTTCAGCGTCAGTTTTGTCAATAGCAACTTTCAGATGCGGCCTGTCGCTCCAGTATCTCAATGGGTTAAAGATCTCATGCTTGCTGACTTTCATTGTTTCCTCCTTGATGTGGTACAGAACCAACTATCAATGCTGATCGTGGGCAACAATACGCCATCAAGTGTCAATAACGAAAATTTCCCATTGGCGCTGCTTACTCTTCCAACTTTCTCGTAGCCGTTCTCTGTTCGTGGTTTGCCCTGGCCAAACGAATCAGCGTTCCTTGGAGGTTCTCTAAAGAACCCCATGTCGCGCCTTTGACGTAGTGTTGGGTATAGCGATCAAGCATGTCAGTGATTGTTGATTCAACCACAGGCATCTTGGTTTCAGCATAAATCCGTCTGGTCAACAGCTTTCGTAGCGTTAGCTGGAAATGGCTCCCCCAATAAATTTCATTTTCGGAAACTACCGATTCGATTAGCTCCCGCTCCTGTGTCACAGAGAAATATGCATTCCTTCTCCCGCCATGAGTGCTAAGTGGTTCACCGCGTATGAACCGATTGCGAACACGCGATACCCAGTAGCGATCCTTGCCAATCACCTCGGCTGTTTGGGCCAGGTCAAGCCCAAGCAACGGCAGCAATACCGATTGGGCGACTTTCACTTGCTCGATGTCTGTGCTTGTTGCAATGACGTGGCGAGCACGAACAGCGGCATCGCCGGCGTCCTTGGGTGGTCTTGGCATAGTGGTACTGATTGATGTTGTAGATGATTCTGCCTTACGCTTGTTCGGGTTGAATCACTGAAGCTGCATAACGGCTTTGTGTGATTTTTTTTTAGCAGCGGCGGCCTTTTCGCGTACTTCTGACACCACCCTTCTCCGCATCCCCGCCACCGCCTTGATCTTGCTGACCAGCTCCTGCGTTTAGTAGATCGAAGTCGTGTCGATAGACGCATGCCCAGCCAGCTCAGAAGCCACCTCAATCGGCACCCCGTCTACTAGCGCTTGGCGCACGAAGGTATGACGCATCCAGTGGGTGCTTGCTTTCTCGAACCTGCGCGAATCCAGACCCACCACCTCAGCCGTCTTGGCCGCCTGGCGGAAGAACCGCTTGAGCACGGCGTAGATGCCAGAGTCAGACTTCAAAACGCACTCAATACGCACTCAATACGCAATTTTGGATTCGCCAACCACGGCAGTAGACGCATCCAAAAGGGTAACTATTCCGCCTCTAAATGAAGCCTTTTTGCTCGTAATGAACTTCTCGCACATTTCTTTGGCGGTGGCCATGGTCGGCGCGGAGACTTCGAAGAAGATCCAGCCACCGCGCTTGCCATCAGATGATTTGTCCGGCTCTGCAATACCTTCGGACCATTCGTTGGTGCGTCTGTTCCAGTGTAAAAAGTACATCTCAGACCGTGCGAACGTGCCATCGACATCGATATCGTTTCGACCAGATATCGCATCTGTTGCGTGTCTCTGAATCATGTCCAAAAGAGAACTTGGAACCTGATCCGGCGCCACGCCTGGTTGGGCCAGTGCGAGACAATCGCGCGCAACGACCAGCTCAGCGTCTGTGGAATTTGCGAACGCCGGAATGGCTTTGAGCGACTTCAGAAGATAGCTCCGCACGGCCTCTTCGATGAAGCGTGACAGGTCACCTTTGCGGCCACCCCCTTGTGTGGCCATCAACATACGAACGGACTGATCCGTGTCTTTTGATACCGCGATGTTCCAGCGTACTGTTTTCATAGGTCCTTCCTTGTTGCGTTATCGGTGTTTATACACCAAACACCGTTTCACCACAATGACCTTTGTCTACGCCACCACCTGTCTGAGTGTCCTTGTCCAGGGTGGCGAGGCCTTTCGGTGTTTCGGCTACTGGTTGCATTCATTTCGAGAATCAATCAGCCGCAACTTGCTGCAAGGTCTGCCAGGGTAATCATCAGCAGGTGGGTATCAAGCGGTGATGGATCGAAACCGACTTTCTCATAGAACGCCTTGGCATCGTCAGTCAACGCATGAACTGTCATTCCACGAATGCCGATGGCGTCCGCCGCTTGTATGACTCGCATACCAGCATCACGAACCAGAGAGCGACCAAACCCTTTGCCATGGAAGGAACGATCAACCGCCAAGCGACCCAAAATCACAACGGGAATTGGGTCTGGCATGTTGCGGCGAAGCTTTCCAGTGGCCTGCGCTACCGTGATGGCACCGGAGGCGAGCGCGTAGTAGGCAACGACTCGCGACTTATCGCAGACTACGAATGTTCGGGATGCACCCTGAATTTGATTTTTCAGGCTCCTGCGTTTTAGCCACTCATCCAAGCTGTCCACACCGCATGAAAAACCATCTGTCACATGATCCGCTGTCAACGGCATCGGTGCCGTTAACTTCATTCGCGCTCCCACGGGGCGGGTGCGGTCATGGTCTTAACCAAACGTGCATTCGGTTTGGGTGGCATGTCCAATCGGGCCTGGAATTGCTTGAAGGCTTGCGGACTAACCGACATGATTACTTGATCAAAGAGCGCCTCTTCAGCTGCAACGCGAGCCGAGTCCAAAATGAAATCAGTACGATTTTTGCCGCGCGACTTCGCAGCACGATCAATCAAATCGCGGACTTCGGGTTTGATGCGAATGTTCAGGGTTTCGCGCTTGGCTTCAGGAACTGCGTGCATTTGGATTTCTCACTGGATGAGCTGCGACTTTACCACTCCGTAATGACAATGTCATGAGATTGGGTTTTGCCACCTACCCTACCACTCGTCTCCGCATCCCCGCCACCGCCTTGATCTTCCTGGCCAGCTCCTGCGTTGAGTAGATCGAAGTTGTGTCAATAGACGCGTGGCCGGCCAGCTCAGAAGCGACCTCAATCGGAACCCCGTCGACCAGCGCTTGGCGCACGAAGGTATGACGCATCCAGTGCGTTGACGCTTTCTCGAACCGGCGCGAATCCAGCCCCACCACCTCAGCCGTCTTGGCCGCTTGGCGGAAGAACCGCTTGAGCACCGCATAAATTCCAGCCGATGAAAGTGGCGTACCTGCTGATTCGTTTTTGGATCCCACCACCAGCTCACCGCCCTTCCCTCTTGACCACTTGGCAACGGATGCGTGCAGCGTGCGGATGAGCGGTAAATCAGCCTGGTCCTCACGTACGAGGTCCTCTTCCAGAAAGTCCCCACCGTGCAGGCCCAGCAACCGCACCACGTCCGGATTCAACGGAACTTCGCGCGTCTTGTTGCGTTTGCCGGTGACCGTCAGTATCCAGGTCTCAGGCAGATCCGGTAAGGCTTCCAGTCGCAGGTCTTTGTGTGTCGCGCGTGCCAACTCTTCCAAGCGGATGCCCGATGTGACCAGCAGCTCAAGAATGCATTTCAGTCGCAAGTTCTCAGGGCCCGCGGTTTGCGCATCGACGCAATGCAGGACGTGCAGCCATTCAGCTTCCGTGAACGAGCGCTTGATGTCCATCTTGGACGCCGGCAGATCAAAGCTCTTCATGATCGACCGGAACGGGTTGGCTACCAGGTAGCCGGCATCCACCAGGCCACCATAAAGCGTTTGCAAGATCACCAGCGCCTGCTTTTGAGACGCAGGACTTGGTTGTGTCCGAAATGCCCGCCAGGCCGGATCGGTGCGCTTCAATGGGATATTCTGAATCCACGTGGAGGGAACGGCCTGTAGAAAGGCCCTGTACTTCATTACGTCCGGCGCCGTGACACTGGACAGTGGCTTACGAAGCTCCTGCGCGCACCACAGCAAGAAGCGTTCGGCTTCTTTGCGGTAGCTGCGTTGAGTGGACGGCTTCTCCGCATAGCGACCCAGCCATATGTCCACCGCCTCGAGGTCGTTTTTCGCGCCCAGGGTGTTTGCCATGTGCGACCGAAAGTCTCCGCGCTCACCAGCCAGTTCAGGGGTTGCTTGCATGCGGACCAGTCCACTGCGAACAAGCGTGCCAGCACCGAACTGGGCCAGGCCTTGAGGTGCACCAACAGCAGGCACCAGAGCGGCCACGCGCAATTCCTGCTTCGACTTGGGCTCATGTACCGTTCCTGAGATCAGCAGGTTGAGGTGGTCCTGCTCCAGCTGCAACCAAGAGAGCACTTGCTTGGCTCGTACCACGCCAAAGCCCTTGATACGTGCATGCCATCTGTAGCCATAGACATTGATGAAGCGCACCAGGTCGCCAAGCGTGAGCAGGCCCACGTTTCGCATGACCTTGACCACGGGCTTTGCAAACCACGACTCCAGCCGGTCCGTGGCGGCCGGGATCACGGAAAGCACCGTTTCCAGGTGGTTCAGCGCCCTCACCCGGTCACCCACAACGTCTTTGTGGCCAGCGCCTGCTTCCTGCGCATCAGCGTTGTCCAGACCGAAGTGAGCCTTGTACTCATCGAGCAAATCGGCCTCACTCCACATGTCCGGGTCCATCCCTTCGGCTTCCACCCAATCTTCCAGCGATGGCAGCTCTACAGCAGGTTTGACCTTGGCATCAGACCGCAACAGGTCCAGCAGGTTCGTGATCTTGTCACCGCCGCCAAGTGTCGCGTCGTATTGACGGCCCGCCTCGATGATCTGTTTTAGTAACGCATCACGCCGGTTCTGCACATAGCG
>Ga0364880_10329_pt1 | contig 20873 bp, 11 predicted proteins | sample ExccelJu500001D3_5_FD_206927 | JGI IMG/M metagenome (GOLD analysis project Ga0364880, IMG submission 206927) | Enriched cells from Trout Bog Lake Hypolimnion, Wisconsin, USA - BchlTB.July30.5000.01.D3 | ecosystem: Environmental > Aquatic > Freshwater > Lake > Hypolimnion/Profundal zone | place... | reverse complement strand
ATATGAAAAATTCAAACCGGGTACACCCGATTTTCAAAATGCTTTGGTTGAATCCTTAGCGAACCATGTAAAACCATATTAAACCATAGCATTTCATATCATTTTAATTGATGGCCATGGAGGAGACATGAGTTGTTCTTTGACATATTGGAGCAAACCCCACTAAGGACGAAGCGTCCCCGCTTCACCCTGCTAAGCCCGTAGTCTCCGGACTACGAGTATTTTCATTGCAGGCAATGCGGACCGACGCGTCCCCCAATTCGCAATCCGCGCAATTAAAATCCCGGTCTTTCGCCCTTTCGGGGCTGTATAAATTTTCGTGTTCATACGTGGGGCTGCACCCCACGTTGTTATATGGCGCGCCTTCAGCGCTTAAAACACATCCGAGGCCTGAAAGGCCGGTAATATGTTAGCGTAGGGTGTAAGCCCTACGACACGATGCCCACACAAAATACAGGCCTGAAAGGCCGTAATAAAACGCATAGGTAAAAGCAAACCGTTGTTCAGGCACCGGTCGCATAAAGCTGCGGTTGGCGGGGACGCCAACCGGTAGGTGCTATGTGGTTGGGGTCCACTTAAACCGCGCTTTTGCACAGGCTGACAGATGAACCCCAACCTGTATTATCCTGCCTTTCATCCTAAAATCTGTATTCCATCCTGATTCAGACAGCGAAATAATTATCCATGCCTTTGATCATAAAAATCAGCGTTCTATTGCATTTAAATTGCCGGGGTTATCCAACAAACACACAACGGCTATTTCAAAAACCTCACCACTTCATCAATTACCTGTTTGTTTTTGATGATGCGGTAGTGGCCCACGCCTTTGATGTTGAAGGGTTTTATTTCGGGGTGGGTAGATAGAAAATCTTTGATGTCTTTGTATGGCACTACGTCTTCTTCCTCGTCGTAAACCATCAGTATCTGTTCAGCCTTGATGGGTTCTTTGCGGGTAATGAGGTTGTATTTTTCGATAGGCTCTCCAAATTCTTCGGCCATGCTTTTGTAGAAAACGCGTTGGGTGCGCACCGGTATCTTCATCATGGCAAACATACCGTCGAAGAACTTTTTAGAGATGGTGGGAATGGCGATGGTAACCAATCGCTTTATCTGTATGTCGTAGTCCATTAAAAGATAAGTAGCCGCTCCTCCGCCCATACTGTGGCCGATGATGGCATAGGGCACGCCTATTTTATTTTTAATGAATTCATACATGATCTCTTTAAAATCTACCAGGTTACTGCGGTCGCCTTCAGAGGTGCCGTGACCGGGGCCATCAAAGGCAATGACCTTGTAGCCCTGTTCAACCAGCACCGGTATCATTTTGTAGAAATCGGCAGCGCGGGCATCCCAGCCGTGAACGAGTAATACAGTTTTATCGCCCTTACCCCAGCTGTAGCAGGTAAGTTTCAGTTTTCGTTTCGGGTTCCTGAATTCGTCTACTTCAAACTTAAAAGTTTCTGCTTTTTCCAGGCACTCAATGTGCACCGGTTTAAGGCTTCGCTTGGTAGGTGTGTAAAGCAGCTTTACCAATATCCTGATAGTAGTGTTGGGAGCAATATTTCCGGCCACCGAAAAAAACCGGCGCATCCATTTTAGTTTCGCGGCTTCTTTCGCATTTTCCTTCTTCTTCCTTTCCATGAGCTCATTTTATAATTCGCGCTTCTATAATACGCACTTCTTTTCGCGGCCGGTCGTTCTTGTCGGTCAATACAACCGATATCTTATCTACCACATCCATGCCTTTTATCACTTCGCCAAAAACAGTATATCGCGAGTCGAGGTGCGGAATGCCGCCTTCTTTGCGATAAACCTTTTTATGTGCTTCGGGAATTTCGTAACCATCGGTGCGTTTGCGGGCTTTGATAAAAGTAGAGTCATCAGCCACTTTTCCCTGCACAATGTAGAACTGGCAGGCGCTGGAAGCTTTTTGAGGATTATCGTCGCGGGCCATGCCCAGAGCGCCGCGCCGGTGAAAATACTTATCGGGCATGATCTCGGCAGGGACAACATAGTTAAGGTCGCTATCGCCCAGCAAAACCGAATCTTTGGCGTATTTGGAATAAGGGTCGCCGGCCTGTATCACAAAGTTGTGAATAACGCGGTGAAACAGCAGCGAGTCGTAATAATGCTGGTTGCAGAGCTTGATAAAGTTATCGCGGTGCAGCGGCGTGCCGTCGTATAGTTTTATCAGGATGGTTCCGTAATTGGTAACGATGCGTGCCTTATAAGTTTGCGAAAAACACAACGTAACAGTCAACAGTGAAGCAAGTAGCAAGGTGTATCTCATGAAGGATTTTGGTTGTGTGTTTATAGTTTTTGGCGCACAGATATAGTTTGTAATTAAATTTATACCGGTTTGTTATTAGTTTAGTGTTTCGGCGCCGGTAAATTCTCCTCAAATATCGGAAGAAGTTGTATTAAACTGTAACCCGAAAAACTAAAACTGCAAAGCGCACACGGTAGATGGAACACTTTAACACCATAATGGGCACTGAGATTGAAACGGCCAAAATATTTTTGAAGAATGGCCTGGTGATAGGCATACCTACCGAAACCGTTTACGGACTGGCAGGCAATGCGCTGGATGAAGATGCGGTGCTGAAGATATTCACCGCCAAGAACCGCCCGCATTTCGACCCGCTGATAGTGCATACACACAGCATTGCAGGTATTGAAAGATACACAACCGATATACCGGCCAACGCGCGATTGCTGATGGAGCGCTTTATGCCCGGCGCGCTGACCCTGTTACTGAAAAAGAAACTGAGCATACCCGACCTGGTTACCAGCGGACTTGAAACGGTGGCCATCCGCATACCCGATCACCCGCTTACGTTAAAGCTGTTACAGGAATTGCCTTTTCCGCTGGCGGCACCCAGTGCTAACCCGTTTGGGTATATCAGCCCTACCACGGCACAGCATGTGTTTGCGCAGCTGCACGGAAAGATACCTTACATACTTGATGGCGGCCCTACAACCGTTGGTGTTGAAAGCACCATTGTTGGTTTTGAAGGCGAAGAGGCCGTAGTATACCGGTTAGGTGGAATTGCCGTGGAAGCGATTGAAGCAGTAATAGGTAAAGTACGGGTAGAGGTAAATACAGGGTCGAACCCTAAAACACCGGGCATGCTCAAAAGTCATTATGCCCCCATGAAGGAGCTCATTTTTAATGACCCCGCGCGACTGGACGAACTAAGAAAAAGCCACCGCAACACCGGTATCATCGCTTTTGATGAATTGCTGCCCGGTTTCAACCCCGACCACCAGGAAGTGCTTTCACCCCTGCGTGATCTTGGAGAAGCGGCCAAACATCTTTTCGCAGCCATGCGCAAGCTTGATGCAAGTAATGCGGATGTGATATATGCCATACAGTTTCCGGATAGTGGCCTCGGGCGGGCTATAAACGACCGGTTACAACGGGCAAGCGTCAAATAAGGGCATCTTGGAGACCGGTATTCGTTATTTGCAGGGCGAAAACTTTTTCACCGCTACAGGTTCACCCAAAACAAATTCATTCAAAATTGCTTTTGATCATAACCATCATAATAATCAGCGTTCCATTGTATTTTCCCCTTCTTTTCTCTTGAAAGAAAAGAAGCAAAAGTTCAAGGCTGCACAGCTCTTTCCTAAAAAGAACTCCATTAGCAGGAAAGAAACGAACTCGACGCACAGGCAGACCTATTAGTTAACGGTACGGCTATCTGCCCTTTTAGTTTACAGTGGTTTGGTCTCATACAGCGTTTCTTTCTTTTGGCCATGCATGAATTCTTTTCTTAACGGAAAGTTCTGTGATGCCGGGGTGCTGAGGTGAACCAGCATTCATCATTGCCCTTGATCATAATAATCATAAAAATCAGCGTTCCATTGTATTTTCCCCTTCTTTTCTCTTGAAAGAAAAGAAGCAAAAGTTCAAGGCTGCACAGCTCTTTCCTAAAAAGAATTCCATTAGCAGGAAAGAAACGAACTCGACGCACGGGCAGACCTATTAGTTAACGGTACGGCTATCTGCCCTTTTAGTTTACAGTGGTTTGGTCTCATACAGCGTTTCTTTCTTTTGGCCATGCATGAATTCTTTTCTTAACGGAAAGTTCTGTGATGCCGGGGTGCTGAGGTGAACCAGCATTCATCATTGCCTTTGATCATAATAATCATAAAAATCAGCGTTCCATTGCATTTGCATTGGCGAATCAGAATTCATCTTTTCATTTCACCGTATCGGGTGAGGATTCGATTAAAATACCGGGGGCAGAAGCTGCGAACATGGGCCCGCCTTTGTAGAAATTTAAAATGTGATAATTATACAGCAGCCTCTGGCGGACCTCAGTGTGAGGAGGTATTTTGATAAAATTACCGACCCCGTTGGCGTAGTTAAACTCGCTGTCGTCTATTCTTGGGGCGGCGTTGAGCGGGGCCTCGCCGTAAAATGCCATGTGGAAAGAATCAGTCGCCATTTTGCCCGACAGATATTTGCTGTCTGTAATAAGTAATGGAGCCGAGGTTTGAACGCCGTAATAAAGCGTATCTGCCGATGCCGGAATATTACTGTAAAGAATGGATTGGTGAGGCAGATAACCCGGCGACCAGGTTGAGTTACTGCTATAGATCCATATTTTTCCTTCATTAAATAAAACCCTCGCCCTCGACATCGGAATTTTCAGGATATCGGAGTAGGGTTTGTAGAGATAGAGCACTGCCGAATCGAGGTAGCGGTCAATTTTTTCCATTCGGCTGAGCACTCCAAAATACGCCACCTTCTTCATGGCCGCATCTATGGTTGTTTTGTTTTCGCTCAACGAAGTGTCGATAACATAGCCTAATGTATACCTGTATTCCACCGACTGACCGGGGGCCAGGATAAAGTCGCCGCTAAAATTGGCTAATACATCTTTCGAAGCTGTGCAGGGATGTAATGTCCACGGCAACCGGAATATGGGTTGATAAGTGTTCAGTCCCCGTATGGGTGCAACATTGATCGAATCGCCATGCTCGTTGATATAAAAATACAGAGTATTTGCAGCAACCAGGGTGGTATCGTTCAGGATATCCGACAAGCTTGCATAACCACACCGCCGGTTTGGATCGGGCACCATGAACACCGGTGTGCCGACGGCCATATCGGCAAAAATGGTGTCGCCATGCAGTAACTTTACCTGCATGGTAGTGTGTATGCCGCAATTTTGTATGATAAAATCGCTATCGGCAAAAAACTTAGTTGCCTCGAGCAGATAAATGGCTTCCCTGCAAAAATTATCGCAATGCCAACTCGGGAAAGAAAACTCAGAACCGGTGAGTGAATACTCTTTCTTAATAAGCCGGTTGTTGTTGTAATCCCTGACGTTGGGTAAAAAGCTTTCTTTAAACGGGCTTTTAATATAATGCCCTACTATCCGGATAAGCTGCAAGCGGATATTGTCGGTATCACCAGAGGGTTTAAGCTGAGCCAAAATTCCGCGCACCAGCGACGCGCTATCGGTAGCCCCCATGGGTGTTAACAACGGGTGAAGCGTGATGCTGTGGCCGGTGGTATTGGTTAACCGGGTAAAGATAACCGTGCCGGGTGTATCGGCAGGACTGATATGATGTTGGGGAAGTTTTAGTATCCGCTGTGAAGTATGGGCCGAGGTATTTTTATACGAACACAATAACATTATAAGCAGCATCGTGAAAGAAAAAAATCCCATTCTCATATTTACGTAAAAATAGCTGAAAGTAATTCCCGAAACTATTCAATTACAAAACGTCCGCTTGTTGTGTGGTTTGCATCGTTGCTGATGATACGGTACCAATAAGTTCCGGCGGCAACACCGGCCAGGTTCAATTCGGTGGCAGTGCTGTTAGGGTAACATAGCAACATGCGCTGGCCCATCAGGTTGTATACCTCTATCGTGATTCCGGCGGATACATCGTCCATTACAATATTTACAACATCATGGGCCGGGTTCGGAAATACATTGACCCGGGTTGAAACTCCTGCTTCATGAATGCCACTGACCGCGCAGGTATATTCTCCAATATTAACGGCCTGTGTTCTGTTCAGGCGATCGAATGAGCCCCCAACATATAAGTCAGAGTTATAAATAGCAGAACACTGAAATAATGCATTAGGGTCGAACGTGTTAACCAGGTTGGTCCAGGTATTACCATCATAACTTGCCAAACTGGTAGCCGACTGGTTACTGCCAATATTATAAAACTCACCGCCGGCCACCAGGGAACCATTAAAAGGCAACAGATCAAAAACATAACCCTGGTAATAAACACCGGTTCCCGGTCCGCCAACAACACTACTCCAGGTGCTGCCATTCCATTTTGAAATACTGTAGGCTGTGTTATAGCTAAGGTCGTGGCCCAGAACGGCCGCATATATTTCGCCATGGTATGGTGCGATGCTTAATACACCGCCCATGTTCATGGTATCAATGCCCAGCCCAGCACCCAGGGCCGTCCATGCGTTTCCGTCCCATGCGGCAATATCCTGAGCCGGTAAACCACTGGCGCTTAAAAAGTCGCCACCGGCATAGAGCATGCCGTTAATTACCGACAAAGCAACTACCGAGCCCGATGCTGAAGTTGTGCCAATACCTGACCCTACGGCATTCCAGCTCGTACCGTTCCACCGGCCGATATTATGACTTGTAATACCGCCCACGGTATTAAAGTAACCACTCAGATAAAGCTCGTTGTTATAAACTATCATTGCAATCACTCCGGTTGTTACCGTATCAAAGGGTGCCAGTACATCAAAAGTTGGTACGCCGCTGCCCACCGGTGCCCACGTGTTGCCATCCCAACGGGCTACGTTATTCACCGCAACGCCACCGGCCGAATCAAACTCGCCACCGGCATACAGTTCGCCGTTATAAACTGCCAAACACTGCACCGTTCCCGGATTGCCGTTATTAAAGTGAGCCGCTCTTAGTTTAATACCGGTACCCAGCGGTGCCCAGCTGGTGCCGTTCCATCTGGCAATGTTGTTTACCTGAACCCCACCGGCACTGTCAAATACCCCTGCGGCAATAAGATCGCCGTTATAGGCGACCATGGCGTTAACAATATCCGTTTGCGGATGATTGCCTGCACCCTGTGCCAGGGCCTGCCAGCAACTCTGAGCACTCAATCGCGGAATTATAGCCCATTCTAACAAAACAAAAAATGTGATCAGCAGTGTGTAATATCTTTTCATTCCTGTTTTTTCTTGAGTTAACAGTGCCGAATATAGGAGTATTATTATACAACCTTACCCTATCAGCTAATCATCATATAACACCATGGGAATTTTGTTAATTAAATATTTATTTTAACATACTTGTTTTGCATTTAAATCTCGTCTCCAAATCAGTTTTTTTCTCTGGTAAATGTTATTTTATTTGCAAGCCTCAATTGTTTTAACAAAAAAATAATTTAAGAAATAAAAGCCCTTATATGCTCATTTTAAACACACCCGTAAAAACCCAAAAAACAACTACCCGGCCGGTATTATTGGCGGTCTGCTTTTGCCTGCTGCTCACTGCGCAATCGTTTGCAGTTGGCACCTGGACAGCACTTACGCGCCTGTCGCCTAACCCCAACAACGGTGTTATGTTATTGATGACCGATGGCTCTGTATTATGTCATACTACCGCCGGCGACGCACAGGGGGATGGAACCATATGGGACCGCCTGACCCCGGATTCAACCGGCAGTTATGTGAACGGCACCTGGACTTCAACTAACCCTATGACCCAGTCGAGGTACTCTTTCTCTTCGGCCGTATTAAAAGATGGCAGGGTATATGCGGCCGGTGGCGAGTACGGAACCGATGGTACCCAGAACGGATGGCATGGTGAGGTTTACAACCTTGTTACCAATACCTGGACCGAAATTGCAGGCAGCAATTCAACCAACGTAATGAGCGATGGTAATTGCATTTTGCTGGATAACGGAGATATTTTGCAGGCCCTGGTAGATGTTGCTTACCCGGTGCATACTGTGTTCTTTAACCCTACTACCAATGCTTATACCGCCGCTCCTTCTACCCTGCATGGCCAGAATGAATCGATGTGGGTGAAGTTACCCGATAACAGTATACTTTTTGTGGATGAAGGTGCTCAAACCTCAGAAAGATATATCCCCTCACTGAACCAGTGGGTGGCCGATGCTAACGTGCCCGTTGCTTTGTACGATACCTATGGTGACGAATGCGGCCCCGGTTTATTGTTACCTGACGGCAGGGTTTTCTTTATTGGCGCTACTAACCACACCACTTATTATACACCATCGGGCACCAATGCCCCCGGCACATTTACTGCCGGCCCGGATGTACCCAGTGGCCGTGGAATGCCCGACGCTCCGGGAGCTATGATGGTAGATGGAAAAATACTGATCGCTGTTTCGGCACAGCCAACTGCGCAGGTAGAGGCCGCTACACCTACTTATTTCTATGAGTTTGACTATCTCACCAACACCTATACCCTGCTCAATGCACCCGGTGGCGGAGCCAGTTTAAATGTATGGAGCCAGCAATGTAACTTCCTGAATCTTCCGAACGGACAGGTATTGTTTGGTGTTGACCAGTTACAAAGCACCTCGCAACAATATTATGTATACACTCCATCAGGCACGCCGCTTGCGGCAGGAAAACCGGTTATCAATAAAGTGATGCAGCTAAGCTGTAATACCTTTGAGGTTACCGGAACCGGCTTTAACGGCATCAGCGCAGGTTCGGCATTTGGTGATGAGAACGAAGATGACAGCAACTATCCTATTTTCCGTTTTACTCAAGGTGGCCGGGTTTATTATGCCCGCAGCTATAACTGGAACAGCACAGGCGTACAAAGAGGAAACAAGCCCGATACAGCATACATTACTGTACCCAACAGCATGGGCAGTGGCAACTACTCTATGTTTGCGGTAGCCAACGGTATTGCGTCCGACGCGTTTCCTTTTGTAGATTCTTTGCCTTCTTTAAGTAGTCCGCTAAATCCGGTTGTTTGCACCGGCACTAACTTTACTTATACGCCTGCCAGCACTACCATCGGTGCAACCTTTACCTGGACCCGTGCTGCAGTAGCAGGTATCAGCAATGCTGCTATCACTACACCGCAAACCGGTAACCCGAACGAAACATTAGTTAACACCACAACCTTACCGGTTACGGTAGTTTACAGCTATGTGGTTAGTCATAATAGTTGCGTTAATACAGTTAATGTAAACGTAACGGTAAACCCGTCAAAGCCAACCGCGGCCTTTACGGCTGTACCAACCACGGCTTGCTCTTTGCCCGATTCGGTGATCTTTACCAATACTTCAACCGGTGCAACCAATTATAAATGGAGCTTTGGTGATAACAACACCAGCACCTCTGCATCGCCGGTTTATGCTTATAACGCAGGTGGTACGTATACGGTAAAACTAGTAGCTACCAGTGCCTGCGGTGCCGATTCCGTAACCCAGGCAGGCCTTATCAGCATTACTCCTCCTGCAGCACCGGTGGCAGTAACTTCGCCGGTCAATATTTCCTGCTCGGGAACCGCCACTTTAAATGCTACGGGAACCGATTCGTTGAAATGGTTCAGCCAGGCAACCGGTGGTACTGTGTTGGGTACCGGTACCTCATTCATTACCCCGGTATTGAACAGTAATACTACTTATTATGTAGCCGACTACGCTACTTCAGCAGCATCATATTGCCCTCCGTTAAGTGATGCCTTTGGCACCGGCAGTAATTTTACCGGCGCCAACGCACACGCCGAAATTTTCAATGTTAACCTGGCCTGCACACTGGTTTCGGTACAGGTAGTTTCCGGGGCAACAGGTAACCGCACTATCCAGTTATTAAATGCCCAGGGCTCTGTATTGCAAACTGCCACGGTGAACATCGCCACAGGTACTGTGACCGTGCCACTTAATTTCCCTTTAACGCCCGGAATCGGTTACCAGTTAACCTGCGGCGATGGTACCAATGCCACCAACCTTTACAGAAACGCAACCGGTGCAGCATATCCTTATAATGACCCGAGCGGTTATATTTCTATCACCGGCAACGATATACCTGATGCCGTACACTTCTATTATTTCTATGACTGGAAATTACAAGGGCCATCGTGCGTTAGTGCGCGCACCCCTGTAAATGTCAATATCACCAACGGTTTAACACTGAACGCCAACATTACCAATGTGGCTTGCAACGGTGGCGCCAACGGCAGCGCTGTGGTTACCCCTGCGGGCGGAACACCGGTTTATACTTATGCCTGGAGCAATGGCCAGACTACCGGCACGTTAACGAACGTGGCTGCTGCCAGCTATACCGTTACCGTGCATGATGCATCAGGATGCTCAGGCACTGCGAGCGAAACTATCGGACAACCATCAGCACTGAATGTTTCGGTAACGCCTACCAACGCATCATGCGGCGGAAGCACAGGTATTGCCGCAGCAGCGGTTACAGGCGGTACGGCTACTTATAGTTACTTATGGAGCAACGCGGCAACTACGGCCACTGCTACCGGCCTGGCACCTGCCACCTACCATTTAACGGTAACCGATGCGCATAGCTGTTCGGCTACCGCACAGGTGGTTATCGGCAGTTCGGGTGCGTTGAACCTGACACCATCATCTACCAATGTAGCCTGCAACGGTGCCGCCACCGGCACTGCCGGCATCACCGAAACCGGTGGAACAGGTAATATCACTTACCTCTGGAGCAACGGCGCTACTACGGCATCACTTACCAATATCATCGCAGGCACCTACAACGTTACAGTTTCTGATGCCGGAGGCTGCTCGGGCACGTCAAGCGCTTCAGTATCGCAGCCAACTGCACTCAACGTTTCAGTATCATCTGTTAACAGCGGTTGCGGCTCTCCTAACGGAAGCGCCCAGGCAACTGTTAGCGGCGGCACTACAGGTTACACCTACCTGTGGAGCAATGCGGCTACGACCGCCTCTATCACTGGTCTTTCGGCTGCAACCTACGGGCTTACTGTTACCGACCATAACCAGTGCAGTACAACAAGCTCGGCAGTTATCGCCAATTCAGGTTTACTGAACCTCACTGCTACTCCATCGGCGGGTAACTGCTCGGGAGGGGCAACCGGTGGTGCAACAGTAAGCGTAACGGGCGGCACTGCGCCATTTACCTATTCATGGTCTAACGGTACTACCACGGCATCTATCAGCGGGGTGGTGGCAGCCACTTACTTTGTTACTGTATCAGATAATTCATCTTGTTCAGGCACGGCATCTGTAGTGGTTTCTACCGGTAGTGCGCTGGCAGCTACCAAATCGGCCACCGGTGTTAACTGCTTTAATGATGTTAACGGACAGGCTTCGGTAAACGTTACCAGCGGCAACTCGCCATACACTTACTCATGGAGCAACGGAAACACTACCAATGCCATTACCAATGTGGTGGCAGGCAATTACGTAGTAACAATTACCGATGCGCATAGCTGCACACTAGTCGACACGGTCACTATCAGTCAGCCTTCGGCAATTACCATATTTGTAAGTGCCGTGCAGCCTACCTGCGCAGGGCAAGCCAATGGTACGGCCAGTGTTTCGGCACTTGGTGGTACACCGGGTTACTCTTACGTTTGGTCAAACACATCAACAGCGCTTAGCATCAGCAACCTTAGTTCAGGCAGCTACTCTGTTACCTTAACGGATGCCAATCAATGTACCTCATCGAGTACATTCAACATTACCGACCCGGCTGCCGTTACTGCTAACACCACTGCCAGCGACGATTCATGCGCCGGACAAAACAATGGTTTTGTGGTGGCCAATGCTACCGGAGGAACCATTCCTTACACCTATCTGTGGAGCAACAGCAGTACTTCGGCCATAGCCACCGGTTTGGTTGCAGGGCCATATACTGTTACTGTTACTGATATACATAATTGCACTGCAACGGCATCAGCCATTGTGCATGAACCAGCAGCCATTAACGGTACTACCACGACGGTGCCATCGGTTAACAGCCAGGCAAACGGAAGTGCCACGGTGACCGGTGTTACCGGCGGAGTCGCTCCTTACACGGTAACCTGGTCGAACGGTGCCACCGGCAATACTGCTACCGGTTTGGTAGCTGCAACGTATACCGCCACCATTACCGACCACAACGGCTGCACCAGCACGGTAACCGCAGTGGTTTCGAATGTGTTGGGAATAACCAACGTATCGGCCGAACTTGCATTTACCATTTATCCTAACCCTGCAAAAAATGAGATCACCATTTCGGCAGGCAACCTGTATCAACCTACTACTATGATGCTTAAAGATGTGTTGGGTCAAACCATCCTTACTCAAACCATCAATGCTTCTACCACTACTTTGAACCTCACTGATTATGCAAGTGGAGTTTATCTTATCGAATTAGTACAAGACGGAAAAAGAGCGGTAAGGAAATTTGTAATTGAGAAATAGGAACTTACCAGAACAAAAACGAAAAAACCGGCAGCTTTAAGAGTTGCCGGTTTTTTTATTACCACGTGGTCTGGTCTTTAGTGGTCGGACGATTAAAGTTGATGGTTATGTGCGTTTGCCCTTTATCACTGTAACGGGGTGATCTGTCAAGAGGTGGAATATGTATAATCGTCAGACCACTGCCATTGGGCCGGCCTATTAGTGGTCGGACGATCAGCATTGATGAAAATGTGAGTTTGCCTTTTATTAGGGCGATGAGGCGCTAAGCCACGATGTGGATTTTATATAATCGTCAGACCACTGCGATCAATCCATTCTGTTCCCCTCCTAAAAATTCATCACCAGCCCCATGTTTCCGTTATTCATTAAACCGGCATGAATACTTACCTCGCTTTTTATGGTGCGCCATTTGTGTTGCTGCACCACACCAACGCTTAACAGCGGAACTCCGATTGCAATTTCGGGAATAGCCATGATCCAGATGATAATGGCTGTAGGGTTGCCGCTTTTGGGGCCGGGCCTTACAGGCTGTTCAACCTGCCAGATAGCATAACCGGTGCCAGCCAGGAATATAGCGCCGCCAACACCCATTAACACTGACCCCGAAATAATAAAATTGCGCGACCGGCGCAGTTTTCTATCGATCGTCTTCAGGCTGTGGTCAGCCGGTTGTGGTAAAGGGCTGAACATGGTGTTGTAACCATTTGCATGAAAGGTAGTAGTAACCACAGCCGAATGGTCAAAAGCCGACTGACCAGTGGATGAGAGTGTCAGCAACAGGCTCAGCCAGAAAAGGGGGATGTGCTTCATATTTTTGGTTTTATGAAAGAGCGCAGTATAAAGGTACGAAGCTTCGGGTATTTGGCTAATAAAAAGTGATGTTCTGTGTATTGGGAATTTTATGGCACTTTTGCGCCGACAATCAAAAACAATGCCTCTTTACAGTAAAACAGAAGAAGCAGATTTCTCGATAGGTGTCTGGAAGACAGAAGAGGACCTGGTTTTTTTTGAAACTCTTTTTCAGGGCCACCCCGACATTCTAAATGAGCGCAGGCGCCTGCAATGGTTTGCCAGCAGGCACCTGGCCAATATCATGTTGGGCCGTGCCGATGCTATTATGAATGATGATACCGGTAAACCCATTTTCAAAACTGCTGCTATCAATATTTCTATTTCGCACTCGGTTCGTTTTGCCGCAGTGATGTTAAGCAAACATCATGCCGTGGGTATTGATGTAGAGGCCATAAGTCCAAAAATAGAGCGGGTGGCGCACAAATTCCTGCAGCCGGAAGAACTGGATGCCATATCTGCAGAAGAGAAGTTAACCAAACTGATATTGTATTGGAGCGCCAAAGAATCGCTGTTTAAATTATACGGATGGGGCGGTGTTGAATTCAGAACACAGTTGCTGATCGAACCCTTTACCCTGCAGCAAAGCGGGGTGTTGAATGCCGATATCATTACCCCGCATCTGCCTTTGAAAGACCTTCGCATACACTATCGTTTTTTTGAAGACCATGTTTTGACCTACGTAGCCTTGTAATGGCATCTCTCCGCCCGCTGAAAAAAAGGCAGGACGAAGGATGTTCTCTCCGCCCTGCGCACATCGCGTTTCCCCGCAATTATTCTTTCAAAGCCCTAAGCAGGGTTTGTATGGAACTAATGATAAAAATTGCCTGCGCCCTTTGAATGGTTCCGTGTAAGGAGCCCATCGTGATTGTGTCTGACAGCAATATAGATAGCGGGGATTTTTAAAAGGTTGCACACCCGTACCGCTTTCTTTACATAAGTGGCAAAAATTATTTTTTAATAAGTATGCAACCAAACCCACGCCTGGGTTTTCTCTTTTTTTTATGTCGGGCAAGTGTACCCTTCAGGTGTTGTAACCCGCGTTTGCAGTGGCAGCAATACTTTTCAATTGAATCTAACGGCTACGTACGCATGCTTTGAAAATATCAACCCTTTACTGCACCACAAGTTTTAAAGTTTTGGCTGCCCCGTTTTGGATAATGCGCAGGACGTAAATACCGGCGCTAACGTTGCCTAAATTAAACTGTTGCTGCTGTTGCATGCGCACCGGAGAAACGACCTGGCGGCCCAGGGCATCGTATACTTCAACATCGCGCTCTGCCGCATCGTTAAACTGCAATGTAAAATTACCGTGGCCGGGGTTAGGGTATAAGATGCACCCCGCGTCTGAATGCATAGGGGCTGATATAGCGCTGGGCTGATCGGCGTTCAGGTATACTCTCCAAATGCCGGCCACGCCCGGCCCTGCGCCAAACTGAACAGGTACCTGCGCAGCGTTTACTGAGTCTGTCACTACCAGGTCGGGTTTGCCATCGCCATTCATATCAATTACTTCCCACGACTGTCCGGCTACCTCAAAACCATCTGACGAAAATGAGGTGAGCATGTATCCTTCGGCAGGCAGGCCACCGGTCGGCGTGGTCCATGTAACGGCACCGGAAGCAAAACCATTACCGGTGTTTAGATACACTTTCCAGTACTGGCCAATACCCGGTTGGCCCACGCCAAACTGAACCGGGTTTTGTGATACATTCACCGAGTCGGTCACCACCAGGTCGGGTTTGCCGTCACCATCCAGGTCGCGCAGGTCCCACGACTGGTTACCCACTTCCGCTCCCGAGGCAGCATATGTAGTTTCAATAAATCCGCCACCTGCCACTCCCCCTGTAGCTGTATTCCAATGAACCGGTGTAGTGCTGAAACCTGTACCATTGTTGATATACACTTTCCAGTACTGGCCCACGCCCGGTTGCCCCACCCCAAATTGTGTTTGGATCTGCGATGCGCTCACCGAGTCGGTCACTACCAGGTCGGGTTTGCCGTCGCCGTCCATATCCGCCAGGCTCCATGATTCGGAACCAACGTCGGTGGTAGCGGCAATATATATGTTCCATATATATCCTTCGGCAGAGATACCTCCATCAGGTGTAGGCCAATTGACAGAGTTGGCTGCAAATCCGGTACCGGTGTTCAAAAATACCTTCCAGTACTGACCCACACCCACCTGGCCCACGCCGTATTGCAAAGCCGCCTGCTGCGCGTTGATAGAATCAGTGAGCAAAAGGTCCGGCTTTCCATCTCCATTCATATCCACCAGGCTCCAGGTCTGGCTGCCCACCTCGGTAGGGTCGGCGGTATAGCCGGTTTCGATATAGCCCTGCGAAGCAACTCCACCGGTGGGGGTGCTCCAGTTAACCGGTGCAGTGGCAAAGCCGCCACCGGTGTTGAGATACACTTTCCAGTAAGGGCTGCTGCTAATGCCGAATTCAAGAACATTCTGCGAGGCATCGACCGAGTCGGTCACTACCAGGTCGGGTTTACCATCACCGTTCATATCAACCAGATACCACGACTCTGTTCCTGCTTCGAACGACCCCGCGACGTAGCTGGTTTGATTGAAGCCCAGGTTATGTGCCCCGCCGGCGGGGGTTACCCAGGAGGTAAAATTGGCCGAAAAGCCATGACCATTGCTAAGATAAACGTGCCAGTTGGGTATGGTGTTGAGGCCATACTCGGGTCCGTTGCCGATAGAGTCTACCAGGTTCGTCACTACCAGGTCGGGCTTGCCGTCGCCATTCATATCTATCAAATTCCACGACTGGCTTCCATAGTCGGATTGCGTGGCGCTATAGTCTGTCAATGTATAACCATCAGATACCAACCCGCCGATGGGGGTTGACCAGTTGAGAGGCGAAACAGGGAACTGGGCATGCAGCACAAACTGCAGGCAAAGAAAGCAGGTGGTGTAAATGATCTTTTTCATGGGGAGATGAGGGGTTTATATTTTCAAATCAATGAGCATGTGTTTTTTTTAATCAGGGACAAGTGGCGGGTTAAACCGTGCCTTGCGCCCATATACATTTACGTCCTTTGTAAATGTACTCATATTTATTCATGACTGCCTTACAAACATATAATAATATTCTGCACAATAAAAGACATGCCAAAAATATTTATATAGCGTATGCGCTGCTACCTTGTCGCTGCCGGGCGGTAAGGTACGCGCGTCAAGTTAAGAGAATACAAAAGCGCGCAATTCGGCATGTTATTCCATCTCACTCCTGATCACAGCTAAGTTGAATTGTCCGAAACCCTGTTTTTACAAGCGTTTTAGTCATTTCAAATAAACCTTTGCTTAACCGCATGGGGCAATAAAGGGATCTGGATGCCCTTAACGGTTGTATTCCATTCAAATACAGATGACACCGTCAGATATACGGTGTTGCTGCTAGCAACTACAACTTTTAAAAAACGTACTGTTCGTATTGAACTTTAAAATTACCCAGTTCAAGGATCGCTTTTGCAACGAGGTCTTTAATGCGTTTGAAGGCCAGGCCTACGTTATCTCTTTCGGCGGGTTCGGTTGAGGCCGACTCAATAAACACCAGGTCTTTTTTAAGGGAGTTAAGACCCAGTAACAGGATGTTGTATTTAGCCTTATGTATGGTTAATGCGAAGTCGCGCATTTCGTTCTTTTCGTAGTATGCACCTGCCTCGCTGATCAATTCAGGCAATTGGGTGTAAATGAGTTCGAGCATTTCGGCAATAAATTCTTTTGAACCCATCGATGCTTCCTCTATCAGTTTAATATCAATAACATGCTTTTGCTTTACTTCAACAACGGGTGCAGACCCACTCACCTTTAGTTTCGGAGGCCGTGGTTCAAGGAGCGTACTCATAGCATCAAACAACTCCTGCGAGTTGAAAGGCTTGGTGAGGCATTTGTTGGCTCCCTGTTTAATAGCCTTCTCCATCACCGGAACTTCGGCCGAAGCAGTTAGGGCTATCACCGGCAATGTTTTTTGCGACGGGTCTTTGCGCAATATTTTCAGCGTTTCAAATCCATCCATCACCGGCATAAAAAGATCGAGTATAACGAGGTCGTAGTTTTTGGCAGCCAGATGTGCCAGTGCTTCTTTGCCATTATTCGCAATATCATGATGCATGCCCCAGTGTATAAAAAAGCTGCCCACCACCTTTTGGTTAATGACATTATCTTCAACCAACAAAATATTTTTTCCTTTTAAAGCATCGGGCTTTAAGCGTTGCGCGCCGTGGTGCTGACTGGTATCAGTTAATTGTTGGTCGTACACCTCAAAATCCAGAGAGAATGAAAACGTGGTGCCTATACCCGGCTTGCTCGCTACCGATATTTTACCACCCAAAAGTTCGAGTAGTTTTTTGGTGATATTAAGACCCAAACCGGTGCCTCCGTATTTCCGCAGCTTACCCTGGTCGGCCTGTTCGAATGCTTCAAATATCCGGGTCAGGTCTTTTTTCTTAATGCCGATACCGGTGTCCTGAACCATAAAATTTATCCGCACCCGGCCCTCTTGCGTATTTTCAGCCGCAGCCGAAATAGTAACCTGGCCTTTGGGGGTAAACTTGATAGCATTGCTGATGAGATTATTCAATATCTGTGTTAGCCGCAACTCATCGCCCAGAACAACTTTTGGTAAAGCAGGACTCTGATGTAGTACCACGTCAAGTTCATTGTTTTCGAGCCCTTGTTGAAATACCTGGCATATCCGGTGCAATAATTCGGGTAAGTGTACCGGTGTGCTGGTCAATTCTATCTTTCCCGAATCTATCTTCGAAATATCGAGTATGTCGGTAATGAGTGCCAGCAGGTTTTTAGCCGAGTAGCACAGGGTGTCCATATTATCCTCGTTCCGGTTGGCTGCATTCATCTTCATCAATTCTGCAATACCTATAATAGCATTAAGCGGTGTGCGTATCTCATGGCTCATGGTTGCCAGAAAATTCTCTTTTGCTTTAGATGATTCTTCGGCTTTTTGCTTGGCCAGCTTAAGTTCTGCTTCCAGTCGTTTCTGGTCGGTAATATCGAGGTGTATGCCCACACTGCCCACGAGCTCGCCTTTATCGTTGTAACGCGGTGCACCGCTTATCAACCACCATCTCAGCCCGCCATCTTTCCTTCTTACAGGCAGCGGGTAAACATCCGAATCACCTTTTTTCCTCTTCTCAAATTGTTCATCAATAAATTTTTTTCCGTTCTCATCCAGGATAAGAGAGGAGGCTTTGTTACCTAATATTTCCGACATGCTGTAACCTGACATTTCGCAGAAACTTTGGTTCACGTATTGCACCCGGTCGTCGTTATCCACCTCCATCAGCCCAAGGTTGATATTGGCGATGATATTTCTGTATTTCTCTTCCTCGCGAAACAATTTCTCTTCCACTTTCCGTCGCAGCGAAATATCAATTGATACAAAGGTCAGCTCGCACTTATCATGCTCGTTCACCGAGAGCTGGGCACTTTGGCCAAGCCATATTTTTTTTCCGTTTTTTGTAAGAATGGGGTATTCCAGGTAGCTGGTGGCTGTTCTGTTGGCTATCTGGGCATTGTAAAAATCAATGGCCATTTGGCGGAAATCGGTTTCGGCAAGCTCATCGTATTGCATTTGCAATAACTCGTGTATCTCATAACCGGTAATGCGTTCGGCGGTCTCATTAATGAAGATGATACGGCCTTGTTCATTGACTTTATAAATGATCTCGGCAGCTGTTTCAACAATGGCCCGGTATTTTGCTTCCGACCTGATAAGTTCGTTTTTCTGGTCCTTTACTTTGTGAAGCAATTGCTTGGTTTCGTCAGTGGCTATTTCCTGGTTCTTCAGCACGTGCAGAAAATCTATCATGGGGTCCTGCACGGCAAAATCGTGCAGCGTGAGCGAGTGCGCAAATAACTCATCGGCGCTGGCAAACCAGGGTGAGCCGGCAAATAAGTAAATATCATCGCGCTCTCTGTAATGAAAGGTCCCTCTCAGCAACAGCGTTTTTTCCAAATGGTTGGTTTCAATAATAACCAAAGCATTGTCTAATTCAGCCAGGTCTTTAGCACAGGTAATTTCTTTTTGCGGCCGTTTAACGGTGAAGGCCTGCGTGAAACAGCTTTGCCTGGCCTGCGGATATAATTTGTGCATAGACCTGCCCATCGATGCAATTTCCAAACGATCGTTCAGGATCAGGTAGAAAGGAAAAAGCTGATCTAAAAGCTCAACGTCGGTATTCAATACTATGCTTTCCATTACCAGCCTATTTTATATATCTCATGCGCATGTCCGGCATCGCGGCTCTCTATAATTTCAACCGTCACCGGGGTTTCGTAATATTTGCCCAGCCCCTGCACCAGGCCCTTTACAAATTGTTTTAATCCGGGGCGTTTTGACATATAGTGCAGGTATAAGCTACTGTTCGCAACATGCGATACTTTAAATTCGGGGGGGGAAAGTTTGGGGTAAAGCATCATTACGCGGTTGTGAAATGAAGGGAGGTTCACCAGAAAATCGCGCAAATTGCTGCCACCCGCAGCCATCATATTTCCGTATTTCTTTTTAGTTGTGTTTAATACCCACCATTCTCCAAAGGCCACCAGTACTTCTTCCAGCGGTATATTCATCTCGTCAGCCGCTGCCCCCGCTAGTTTATACGTTACGTCGTCGTCATAGGGTTCACTGCCAATAAAGAAATCCACATCCACCCCGCTGCGTAGTTTTATAGCCTGCCATTTTTCTTCACCGTAGTGGTGGGTGATAAGGTCTTCAATCGCTTTATTGATGATTCCGTACATAAAGACAGCTTAACTGGTGGTGGAGAACATGATTTACATCATCTAAAATAAAACAACGAACAGGTAACTTTAATTAATTGGCTGCGTTTTCGATAAATGGGTATTTTACACGTTAAACGCCCGTTTTTACACGTTAAAAAATGACCAAACGACCCGTTTTACGTATTAATATTCAATATAGTTAACATCAGAAGTTTTAAAATTTAAGATTTTGGTTTAACGTTGACCCTATGATAAACTGCATAATAATTGACGACGACGCTGCATCTATCATGGTGATGAAGAGTTATATCACCAACATAGGGGGCCTTAACCTGCTTGATGCTTTCCAGGACCCTAAACTGGCGTCAGATTATTTTGAAAAGAACCTCTCTTCTATCGATCTTATATTCCTGGATGTGGAAATGCCCGGAATGACGGGGCTGGAGTTCATGAGGTCGCACAGGAACCTGCCACCGGTGATACTGGTAACATCTAAAGAAAAATATGCCGTTGCAGCCTTTGAGCATAAGGCCGTACACTACCTCGTAAAACCTTTCGACTACGACAAATTTCTGAAAGCCGTTGAAAGGGTATTTGAGTTATATAACAACGAAAAAGACAACAGCCCTAACCTCGATTATATCTTTCTGCGCGAGGGCGGCCTGTTGCTGAAAGTGACACAAAAAGAGATCATGTTTTGCGAAGCCCTCGGCGACTATGTGAAGGTACATTTGAAGGATAAAACGCACGCTGTTTATTCGACCATGAAAAACATGGAAGACAAGCTGAGAAGGAACAAGCTTTTTGTGCGCGTACACAGGGGCTATATCATCAACATCAGTTACCTCGAAAACTTCGA
>Ga0364880_10326_pt1 | contig 21003 bp, 18 predicted proteins | sample ExccelJu500001D3_5_FD_206927 | JGI IMG/M metagenome (GOLD analysis project Ga0364880, IMG submission 206927) | Enriched cells from Trout Bog Lake Hypolimnion, Wisconsin, USA - BchlTB.July30.5000.01.D3 | ecosystem: Environmental > Aquatic > Freshwater > Lake > Hypolimnion/Profundal zone | place... | reverse complement strand
AGCCGGTGTGCCTAACTCACTTCCCGCGTTGATAAAAGCCTATCGCATACAGGACAAGGCGGCCCAGGTTAAATTTGAATGGGATAATGTAGATGACGTTTGGAAAAAGGTGGAAGAAGAGACTGCAGAATTGAAGGAGGCCATTGCATTGGGTGACAAATCGAAAAAGGAAGAGGAGTTCGGTGACCTGATGTTTGCTATGGTGAATTACGCCCGGTTTTTGGAAATTGACCCTGAAACAGCCCTTGAGAGAACCAACATTAAATTCATCCGCCGCTTTAAATACATTGAAGAGCAATCTGAAAAACAGGGCAAGGATCTGAAGAGTATGACCCTTGGCGAAATGGATGCTATCTGGAATGAAGCCAAGGCAAACGGCTTGTAGTACCTTTGAGTACTGGCAGGGAATATTTTAGGCAAATAGAAGCCTCATTTGCATTCACCTGCTAAAAAAATTATCTTGCCCTCAAAGTCAATGCATTGTTGCGGTTAACGGAATATATAAAGCGATACCTGTTCCCTGTCCTGTTTTTGGGGGCGGTGGTCGTTTTTTTTCTGAAACCAAGTACCGATAGTTTAAGCCAGATTGCCAAAAAGATACAAACCAAACTGAACGGGGCTGAGGAGATATTTGACCAGGCCTCGCATAACAAAACTCTGTTTGCCAGTCTGGCCCAAGGGCATGAACGCTCGGCTGAGGTGGAGGAAATAGAGGCCAGGGGAATTGACCTGTACTACTATCAAAAGGACTCTCTTGTTCATTGGACCAGCAACAACATACTTCCCCCTGCCAACCCTGCTGCTATTGAAAAAGGAACTTCTTTCCTAAGACTGCGCAATGGCTGGTATCAGATGATGAAATGGCAGGATACCGCAAGCCATGAAACCCTGGTGGGATTATTGCCGGTAAAGAATCAATATCCTTTCGAGAATAAGTTTCTGAAAAATGAATTTGTGCTTGGGCTCGGGATTCCGCACAACATTGAGATATCGGAGCAAAAGATACAAGGCTCGATTCCTGTGAAAAATCTGAAAGGCGATGTGCTATTTAGCTTGTACCTGGCAGGAGAGGAGAAAGCAGATGAGGTGAACTGGATCATGCTCATCTCAGAGATCGTTTTCCTGCTTATCATTTGCTTTTACGTTCAATCCTTTTCATCCGGCTTGGTGAAGCAAAGAGGTTTTGCTGCCGGTTTTGCTTTTCTGCTTTTGGTACTGGTAGCGGGCCGGGCCCTGATGCTGCAATTTGATCTGCCCGGCGAATTCTACAAACTTGACCTGTTCAATCCCAAATACTACGCATCATCAGTGTTAACGGGTTCATTAGGCGATCTTATCATTGATGCAGTAATGCTGATATGGGTCTTTATTTTCTGGGCATACAACAAGCCGAAAATTGAGGAGACTGCAAAGTATCCTGCGCTCATTCCGTGGGTTTACCTGGGGCTGGCTTTTGTGTTGAGTGGCCTCTTTACCTGGATATTCCGAACACTGGTCATGGACTCCGTTATTTCTTTTGAAGTATATAATGTTCTTAATCTAACCAGTTATAGTCTTTTAGGTATTCTTTGTCTCGGTCTCGTCCTTATAGCGCATTTTTTGATGAGCAAAGAGGCCATCATCACTCTGAAAACTAACGGTGTCGGGAACCTCCCTATTTTTGTTTTTTGCCTGCTGGCAGCTACTACCTACTGTCTTTTTGCTATTCATTCCAGCTTTTACCAGGTCACCTTATTCTCTGCCTTGTGGACCGTTTTCTTCATTTTTACCCTTCACTCAATTTTAAAAAGCGAACGTGATTTTTCTGTCAGGAATATCATTTTATATGTTGCGCTTTATAGTATCCTATCTACTTACCTGATCGAGAATTTATACGAAAGAAGAGAGCGCAACCAACGCAAATTCTTTGCAGGCAGACTGGTGACCGACCGGGATATTGTTGCTGAAAATATGTTCGAAGACATATCGCAACGCATCAGCAACGACGCCATATTGAAAAGCTTCTTCACAAACCCTGCTATTTCGAAACGGGAGATAACTTCAAGATTGAGTTCGCTCTATCTTTCCGGGTATTTCAATAAATACGACTTAAAAGTATATACCTATAACAGGCATGGATACGCTGACAAGAACAGGGATACCACTTCGTTAGGTTATTTCAAACACCTGCTCAGGTCTGATTCTGTTCATGCACAAACGCTGCATTATATCAGCGACACAGCCCAGAACTACTCCTACCTCACTTTTTTTAATTATTACGAGGACTCGGATTTTGCCGGCACGCTGGTATTGCGCCTGCTGCCCAAGATATACTATGGTCAGAACGTTTATCCTGAGTTACTGCTGGGAGAGAACGTGACCACGATGGCTGAGAATAGCCGGTACAATTATGCCATTTATAAACACGACAAACTTATCATTCAGCACGGCGATTATCCTTACACCTATTTCTGGAATAAAACCTATGTTTTTGGTGAGAATCAGAATCTCTTCATTGATGAAGATGATTGGGAACATATCATTTACAGTTTTCCGAACGATATGAAAGTGATTGTTACGGAAAAGCAGGAAGGTCTGTTTGAGCCTGTTGCCTCATTTTCGTACATGTTCTCCTTCTATTTTCTGATGGCGGTAATAGCCCTTCTGTTTGCGCGACTGAGCGCAAGCGGAGGTAAAGAAAGAGGCAGCATATTACAGGGCTTTGCGTTGTCGTTCCGCACGCGGATCAATTATTCCATGCTGTCTATGATCGTGATATCCTTCATTATCATAGGCTTTATTACCATTAGCTTTTTCAGCAGGCAGTACAATAACTTTTATAATGACCGGTTGGTGCGTAAAGGCAAAGTGATACATGCCAGCCTGGAGTACTTTGTTCAGCAAAACGCAGTAGCCGGCGAAACCATTGCCAGCGAATTGTTGAGTAACCCCGTTAATTTTGAGGTTGCACGCCTGGCCGAGATTAATGACATTGATATCAATTTGTACGATAAGGACGGCAATCTTGCGGTAGCCTCACAACCTGCTATTTACGACAAGGGGCTCGTCTCCAAAAAAATGAATCCCGACGCTTTTTTCGACCTGTCCGAAACCAAAGTATCGCAGCTTACCGCGCAGGAGGCTGTTGGCGGGCTCAATTATCTGGCTATTTATGCTCCGGTAAGAAACGCACGCGGTGAAGCCATCGCCTATCTGGGGATGCCTTATTTTGAGCGCTCTAAAAACATCAGTGATGATGTTTCGTCGTTTTTAGTGGCTCTCATGAATGTGTATGTTTTCCTGTTGATCTGCGCTGCTATCCTTGCCTATTTTATCTCCAATTCAATTACACGCCCGCTTACCATTATCAGCGAAAAGCTCAGGATTTTAAATCTGAATAAAAAAAACGAACCGATAGAGTGGAAGAGCAAGGACGAAATAGGTGTGTTGATCGGTGAATACAATAAGATGATCACTGAACTTGAGCAAAGCGCCCAGAAGCTTGCCAAGGGCGAACGGGAAAGTGCATGGAGAGAGATGGCCAAGCAAATTGCCCATGAGATCAAGAACCCGCTTACCCCCATGAAGTTGAGTATACAATACCTGCAGCGGGCCATTATTTCTGAGGACCCGAACATTATTGAGCTGGCAAAAAGGGTCACCAAAACGCTTGACGAGCAAATTGAAAATCTATCTTCTATCGCAACTGCTTTTGCCTCTTTCGCAAAAATGCCGAAGGCCAATAACGAGATCATTAACCTGAACGAATTACTTAAATCCATTGCGGAGTTGTTTAATCGCGAGGGGAATGCTAAAGTGAGCTTTGAAACAGAATCAATAAGCCCGCTCGTTTTTGCCGATAAGAACCAGTTGGTGAGTGTATTCAATAACCTGGTAAAGAATGGCATTCAAAGTATTCCCGAAACCCGGTCGGGTTATGTAGATATCAGGATAGCTGAAGACCATGATTGGATCCTCGTTTCGATAAAGGACAATGGTACCGGTATTGCCGGCGATCTTTACGACAAGGTATTTGTTCCGAATTTTACCACTAAATCTTCAGGCACAGGGTTAGGTTTAGCCATTTCCAAACAGATCATTGACGGGGCCGGTGGAAGCATCTGGTTTGAGTCGAAGGAAGGCCAGGGTACCGTATTTTTTGTTAAGCTCAGGAAGAACGATTCGGTTTAGCCTGCCGTTATTTAGCATTAATTATTGCAAATTGAGCAATAATCAAGCGGCGTTGACGATATATTTATTTTTATAACCGTCCCGAAACCTTATGTTTGCGCCCTGATGGAATTACCTATATCTATGAAGAAAGCTATTGTTTTTACCTGTTGCTCCCTGTTGGTGATTGTGCTCATGGTTCAATTGTCGTCGTGCACTAAAAGGGATCAGACCAATCCCCCGGGCGTGGGTTTTGTTGCCCAGCCGGGATATGTTTATGTTGACACCACTTTGTATCGTCATTCTATAGCTACTATCTGGGTTTATGCCAACAAACTGGGTATTGTTGATCTGTTGGATAGCGGGACTATTCAACGTAGTATTAGTGGCGGACCAGACACCCTGCTGCAAACTATGACCTTTAATTCTACCACGTTTAACCAGGCCTATTCTTACCAACTGGGTGATTCGGGTAACTCTTACAAATACATATTTACCTTCTTCAACCAGAACAGGGTAAGTGGAAGCGACAGTGTAACTATCACTACCAATTAGGCTTTTTACCGGCTTATTTTTCATTTCTTATCGGTCTGTAATACGGATACAATGCTTGCATTGAATTAATCAGTCTGGCAATGTCATGATACAATCTTTTACGGGTAACCTGGCAGATTGACTGAACGTTTACTTATGTATATGAGAAACTATTTTCACTCACTAAAAGCAGGCCCATGATAAACACTCTACCAGAACCAACGCGACAGGCAACCCTTCATCAAAAGAACTGGCAATTGTTGTTTGACCTTCTTCCGGAGATCAGGCAGACAAAGAAATTTGGCAGAGTGGTGGGTTCGAAAAGAATGCCCGACGGAAATATGTCTCTTCCATTTTGGCTGGAGGCAGAAGTAGTTTCTAAATTTTTCAATACCGCTTATTTTCTGGGTATTGTTTCCACGTTTGAATGGGCCACCTGGAGAGAGGGTATTGATATACTTAACGATCCCGATACCGATTTTAATGATTACGGGGTGGAAACACTTTGCAAGTTACTCACCTTTGTACTACGTTGCGATAAGTTTTGCGAAGGGTATCTCGTCAATTCTTTTGAGAGTGGTGCCATGACCGCGATCATTGAGGCAATACAAGCGAAGGTGGATACTTAGAGCAACTATGGCTGAGTCTCTGCTTTTTCTTTGATAACATGTATGGTGTCGAAAAATGCCTCGGCCAGCTGAGCCGGTACCGTAGCTTTTCTGCCACTTTCTATCCTGGAATAAGTGGAGTATCCGAACTGATCTACTTCCTTGGAATATCCTTTTACGAGGCGGCCGTTCAGGAACTCGCCATAGTAGCTATCTCCATGGTTATTGCGCAATTCGCCGTATCCGGTCCTTTGGTTGTTGACAAAACTTCCGAAGAAGACCTCGCCGTTCTCTTTTGAAAGGCTGATACCATTTTTTAGTTTATTAGCTACGAACTCCCCCAGCAAAAAACTTCCATTGGTGAATTTCAGCCAACCCTTTCCGCTCATGCTATCCCTGCGGCTTTCTCCGTAGTATACAGTTGCTTTTGTTTTTATCACTGCCTTGCCGGTAATGAAATTCCCTGAATTAAAGTTACCATCGTAAATATTGCCGTTCAATACCAACAGGCCTTTGCCCTGGGGTATGCCATTTCTTTCTTCGCCGCCGTAGCGTCCTTCATCCGTATAAACGTGTGCATCTTTCATGAGCATCGAGATGTCGTATTCTACCTCATTTCTCATGTGCGTAATGGCCTCAATGTATTGGTTGTTGCGTGCATACAACGAATCGCGCAAAACAAACAACTGTGCATTGAATGTATCGTTCAGCAAGGAATAAGTAACCGAACTCTCTTTGGTGATCTGCTCTATCTTGGCAAGATTGTCGGCAGGTTTGGCTTGTATCACTCTTTCATCTTTGACTTGTCGTGCCGGTTGCGCTGCAGGATAGAATTTTTTCACCAATTCATTATGCTTTTTAACCCGTAGCCTCGTTAAAGGGTCCAGGTCAATTTGTTTTTGATCACCTGTTTTTAATTTGTGAAGAATAGGGTAGTCGCGGGTTGTATCGGTAAAAGATAACAGGTATGCATATGTTTTATTGGCAGGGAATACCGTGTCAAGGTTTCCTGCATCGCTGAATATCAACCCGCACTTCTGATTATCATAGGCAATAGACGTACCTTTGGTATCCGAACCAGAAACGCTGGTTGAAATGGTGATAGTTGCCTTTTGCTGGTCGTGGGTAATGAAAATGGTATAAAGACTTTTTTTGTCTGCATCCACAACTTTGTATTGGGTTTGATGGATGGTGCTGCTAACCAGATACTGTGTACGATCGTAATAGATGGTGCCCGGGGTTGAGCCGTTGTCGGTCATTTTCCCTGTCAGGTAATCCTGGGCCGGCAAAAAATGGATGCCGGCGAAAAACAGCGAAGCAAAAAGCAGTATTTTTTTCATCGTTTTGATTTGAATTAATTACTCGCAGTTAGTTCCGTCCACTTTAATAAAAGTTCCTTCGGCAGAGTAATACATATAAGGTGTTGAGGTAAACACTTCGGCTCCCTGTTTGATCTTTACGGTGCATTTATATTTCAGATAAGAAGCAGAAAGCTTCTCTACTAATATCAGGTTATCGACATGTTCAATTTCTGAAGCATTGTTGATCGTTATATCGCAACCGGAAAGCTTTTTACCCACCAGATCGCCCATTACCCTTGTGGCGGAAAGTGAGAAAGGAGTGGAGTTGGGTTTTGCCGTCGGTACTACCGGTGGTGCTGTTACCGGTGCTGTTGTTTTGTTTGCAGCCGGTGCAGGGGTTGCTGCTGCAAGTAGTTTAGCCGGTTGTGGATTATTATTTGTTGCAACTGGTGTCGGTTTTGTAGTGGATTGAACTGCCAGTGCGGGCGCAGTGGTCTCGGGTAACTTCTTTGTCTGCTCAACAGGCGGTTTGCTGCCATGATTGAAAACCATATACGAAACGCCCGTAGTAATAAGCAATAAGGTTATTGCCGCAATACCCACTATGCCCCTGGATGATTTCTCCTGCGGTTCCAGATGCTGAATGGGTGCAACAACAATTTCTTTTTCCTCTTCTGTTTTAGTTTGATTGAGCAATTCAACCTTTTGTTTGAGCAGCTTATTTTCCTGGTTGATATGGTATAATTCCTGTTGCACACCCTTTACCAGATCCAGTGTTTCTTTTTTGTATTGCTCATTCTTTTCCTTTACCCTGAGCAGTTCTTCCTTAATATCCTGATCTGCTTTTTCGCGCTCTACATGTTCTTCCTGCAACGAAGTGTTTTCTATCACAGGAGGGCTGGCCACTATCACCTCATTACGTAACTCTACCACCGGGGCCGCTGATGTGTCAGAGGTGTTTGTAAATCCTGAAATAAAAAACGGGTTGAAAGCATGGCAAGCGGTACACGACTTTTTACTCAGGTCTAAAAGAGCGCCGCATTTGCTACAGAATTTTTTCATTAGGTTGATTTCAAAAAATTAAGCTTATCGAAAAGACATTTTGCTATTCCTTAGCATTTAACTTAAAGTAAAAATTGCTGCCATGGCCGGGCAGACTCTCTACCCATATTTTGCCACCGTGTAACTCAACTATTTTTTTGCAGATAGCAAGACCTAAACCATTACCGGGATATTCCAGCGCATCGTTCAGGGTTGTAAAAAGTTTAAATACCTCTTCATGATATTTTTTTGAGATACCGATACCATTGTCGCGCACGCAGAAAATATACTGGCCTTCGCTTTTGTCATGCCCGATATCAATTACAGATCTGCGGGTCCTATTACGGAATTTAAGCGCGTTGCTTACCAGGTGTTTTATCAGTTTTAATACCAGCTCTTTGTCGCCGATAGATTCGGGTAATTCTGATACGCTTACTTCAATTTCTGCCTCCTCGATCTCCGGGCCCATGGATTTAAGCACGTCTCCAACAATTTTTTGCATGGATATACGGGTGAAGGCCGGTTGATGATTGGCTAAAGAAATGAATGCTTTTACATCGCTCAATAGTTTCTGACTTTGTAAAACTGTTTTTCCCGCTAATTCTGCGCATTCAGCAGCTTCAGGCAATTTTCCGTTGGCTTCATGTTGGGCGATCAATTGCACGTAATTCATCATCGCTTCAAATGGCTCAGCTAACGTAGAGCTATGCGTGATGGTATTTCCGGTTTCAACTTTTTGAACCACCTTTTTATCGAACAAAAAAAGATTGCAGGGTTCGTCATTCCACAAAAAATTATGGATGCGGATATGTATCTCATGCTGGGCATCCGGGCTGAGCGTTACATGCTTTTCGGTCTCCAGTTCAAGATAACCCAATATACCGGAGCCGGTCTCTAAGTTTTTTATTTCTTCTATAAAAGCATTAGCCTGTTCGTTGCTATAGCAGATCTCTCCTGCGCGGTTAACCAGCACCACACCTTCATTCAGGGCATCGAGCATTAACATGAACGATTCTATGCGGCCACTATATTCTTCAAAAACCTGATTAAGCTTATTTTGTGTTTCGGTGAGCATACCGTTCTCAGTATTAGCCTTCTGTTCCGGCAATAAAGAACCTGCGTCGTTATCCAATGACGGACGTGCGGCGGATTTGTTTCCTTCAATTAATGATATAGAGTTAGGCTCTTCCACTTTTGGTTTTCACAAATAAATACCTATTACAGCAGGTGTGAAATGAGTGTTTTGCACGCTCAGGTGTCAGTGTGTCTTTTTGACTGCATGGTAAAGCCTCAGTGTTTTTTTTAGGTGCGATCGTATTTCAGGACTGGCCTGCATTTAAAATCAGGCAATTTGATAAACGAATATGGTTCAGATGATTGGGTTAATAAACAATGTTTAATGCGTTGTAAATAAGGAAGTTAGTTGAATTATTTTGAAATTTAACTTGAAGCTTTTTATGAAAATAAGGAAGCAACGGTTTTCCGTATAGAATATTTTTTTTGTTTAATTGTTTATTATAGTTACCTTTCTTATAATTCCCCTCCACCACTTTTATTTACCGGCTATGGAAAGAAATGAATTCCTTATTTCCCTTGGCTCACGGATACGTGAGATCAGGAAGCAGAAAAAAATGACTCAAGAGCAGTTGGCTAATGTTTGTGAGTTTGAAAAGGCTAATCTTTCGAGGATCGAATCCGGACTAACAAATCCCACCATTCTCACGTTGTTAAAAATGAGCAGGGCACTCGAGGTCAGGTTGAGCGACTTTTTTGATGCCCGTCAATAAACACGGCATTTAACCCCGGCCGCGTTTTTTCTTTGTTTTTTTTGACGTGTCCTTGGGAGCGAGTAGTTTTTCAATCACTTTTCCCTGCTTGTCTATTTTGTACCTCTGGCTAAGGTAGAGCCCTTTATGTTTCGGGTCCTTTTCTTTTTTCGAAACAATGGCAGATCCATTCTCAAAATCACCGGCGTCTTCATAGGCCGGTTGTATAGCGAAAGCACCGGCAAAGTTGATATAGCCCCAGGTTTCACCATCCTTACTAACGGCGCAGAGACTATCCTTGAAATTCGATACATCGTGGAAATAATCAAAGAAAAGCTGTTTGCCCTTTGCATCAATAAAAAACCAATTGGTGTCCAGGTCAACAGCGGCAACTCCCTGGCTAAAGGCTACTGCATTGCTGTATTTAAGCGATATTACAACATTGCCCTGCTGATCAATAAATCCATATTTCCCATCCTTACTTACGGCATATAAGCCTTCACTTGGCTCGTCAAATTCGTCGTATACGGGTGCAATGGTCCATTTACCCAGTTTATTTATTTGGCCGTATTTGCAGCTATCTACGTCACAATCTCCGATGCCGGCAATGGCCACGCCTTTGTCAAATTCGCCGGCGTAGTTAAATTTTTGTTCACCAAATGCTTTCCTGTTTTCCTTATCAATGTAAAAATAGCTGCACTTAGTATCTGTGCATGGCTGCGTGCGAACCGGTGCCAAACCGCATTTAAATTCACCGGCTTCCTCGTACTGAGGGGAGATAAGCAGTGCGATAGAATCGGGAGTCACCTGGATGGCAAAGCCATATTTATCGTTCTGCTTAAATGGTTTAAGCTCTTGTTTGGATAGTTCAATATCTTTAAATACAGAGGCTTTTTCCGGAAAATCCGGGTATTCATCCAAAAACTTCCGGTATGATGATTCGGTTGCATCGCCGGTGCTTAGCGCGTAAAGCTTTAACCAGCTATCGTGCACGTTGCGGTTATTTTTATAATTGAAAACAAAGTCTTTGTATTCCTGTAGGGTTCCGTTGTGAGTAGCTATTGCATAAATGCTGTCTTGCATATTGTTGTAAGCCGGGTGGTCTTTGTATTGGGCCACAAACTCCTTATAGCCTGCCAGATCATGCCGGTTGTTATAATATTCAAGTAATTTCTTCTCGTAGTTCTTTTTCGCTTCCCCGATAAACGCACCGGCAGGGTAAGTGTCGATATATTTTTTGTATGACGGGTAAGTTTTGTCCGCGGTGGTCTGTTCGTACAATAGTTTTTCGTATAACTCCTTTGCCTCAGGTATCTGGTCTGCATGTGGGTAAGTCTTCATGAAAGTGTCCAAAACAAAAGGATCGTTCTTTGCCCTTGCCCTGATATAGGCCTTTTGGTTCCGCATATCCACTGCGCGATTAATAAGCCCTGAATCGCTGAAGTGCTCTATAAAGAACTGGTATGATTCTACTGAGTTTTGTTTTTCGGCTACTGTAAAAGCGGCCTGGTTAATATCCTGTTGCAGCGATTTGATGGTATAATCGCGCACACCTAATACCAGGTATTTTTTTGTCTGCTTATCATCAGGGTTAAGCGGTGTTTTCTTCACTGCTTTTGTAATGAATGCATTGGCCGAATCGAGGTTGTATAATTTATTATCCTTCTGAAAATAAAATTTAGCCAGTCCGAAATTAGCTGCAGCGTTGTCAGGTTCGTCGGTGATGGCTTCCAGTAAATATTTTTGGGCGTTCGCGTAATCGCCTGTATTGAGATATTTGAATGCTTTGGTGAGGTCGCTTGAAAAAGCCAGCATTTGGATGCTTATGAAACAACCAATGAGTAACAGTTTTGATGCGACGTTCTTATTCATGACTAACCGTTCAGTTTTTTGCATTTAATTTAACGACTCCGGTTGAATTCAATTGTGCAATTTTATTGCTGTCATAATTTAACTCCGCTAAAACCGATGCGGTATCATCACCCAGTTCGGGGGCGTTCCAGTTGTTGTCAAAATTGGTTTGTTTGAATTTTAACGGCTGATTAATGGTCTTATATTTTCCAACAGATGGGTGTTCGTTATTCAGAAACATATTCCGTTCGTTCAGGTAGGCATCATGTTCTAACTCTGCAAGTTCGTTCACCGGGGTGATACAAATATCCTCACCTTTGAAGAAAAGCAACCATTCTGCCCGCGTTTTGGTTTTGAATAACTGTTGCACTTCATTTTTAATGGAAAGTAATTCATCTCCTTTTTTCAGAAATGCGGTAGACCAGTCTTTGCGCTCTACCTTTTCGCAAAAGGCATTCCAGAATTTGGGTTCAAGACTACCCAGGGCTATGTATTTGCCATCGCGGCAGACATAGACATTGTAATTCGGGAGGGCTCCGTCAAGTTCAAACTTCCCCCTGCCCGGCTCTTTTTTCAGGCCCTGCTGGTAAGCAAACTGAAGGGCCGAAAACGGCAGCGCGGCATCGGTCATGGCCACGTCAACAAAATCTCCTTTGCCTGTTCTCTCACGCTGGTACAGGGCTGCCGTAACGGCGTTCATGGCCATGTATGAGCCTCCTGCTATGTCGGCTAACTGAAATCCCGGAATGACCGGAGGGCCATCGGATGTGCCGGTAATGCCCAGCGCACCGGCCATGGCAATGTAATTGAGGTCGTGCCCACCGGCCATGGCCATAGATGAATTTTGCCCGTAACCGGTGATGGACACATAGATCAACCGCGGATTGAGTTTTGAGAGTTCCTCATAACCTAACCCAATTTCCTTCATGATGCCTGGTCGGAACTGTTCTACCAACACATCCGCCTGTTTCACCAATTCATGAATGATCAGTCTTCCCTCGGCCGAAAGGTAATTTACTGCGAGGCTTCTTTTGGAACGATTGAGCGATAAATAGAACATACTCATGCCATCAATTTTCGGCTCAAAATCACGAACATAGTCGGGTCTGTCAGGGTCTTCCACTTTAATGACATCGGCTCCCATATCGGCCAGGAACATGGTGGCCAGGGGACCGGGTAGCAGCCTGGTAAAATCAATGATCTTTACGCCTGCTAAAGGGCCGGTTTTTACCGTTCGTTTTAAATAATTGCCGGAGGTGGCCGGCTGGTCATTCTTTACTTCAAACTTTTTGAAGCAGCGCGAAAACTGGATCATGGCCGCTATGTTGCTCACTTTCACATTTCCCAGCATCAGGGCCATTTGAGGATTGGCCTTTCCGGTTTCAAGATCTATGTAGATGGAAGACTTGGTTCTTATCTCGCAATCGGGCTTGCCAGTATGCCCGGGCTGCAACTGACAGGTGCCGTTATTGATGGTGACGGTATATTTCAACGTCTCATCGCCGTATATGTCAAAATGGAAAATGGCTTTATAATCCAATGCCTTTTCAGCTCTAAAACGGCTGGGTATGGACTCAAGAATTTGTTTAGCGGTGGTCATACCTCAAAAGTAAACTTCTTGGGGAAAATATGCGTTTAAGTCGCACTTATGCTGCCTGATTTTTGATAAAACTCCCTAAAAATCAGAATCTGTATTATCATTGCCACCCCGTAAAACAGAGAGTCATGATAAAGACATCCAATAAATTTCAGCTTCGTTATGTGTTCGATGATGAATCGCATGCCATGAATGCTATTGTCAGAAATATTTGTGAGCGCGAATTGTTGCAAATATTCAATGAGGTCATCAATGTTCTTGACCTGGATATTGACCTTGAATGTGATGCCTTCACCGACCGTGGGTTGCACGCCAGCTGGAGATTTGCAGGCGAGGATCATGCCCAGGTTACGCTGGTACTGGCTGCCATATTTGAATACCTGGATAAAGCACCGTCGGAAAACAAAGAGGAGCTAAGCGCCCAGATGGAGAACCTTCAAAAGGATAACAAGCAAATAAAGGCTGCACTGAAAGAGATAACCGATGGTTTAAAGGACGAGAAAGTGGTGACCGATGAGTTAGTGCATAAAGTGGTGAGTTTGCTCGACCAGGATTATAAGCTCATCTATTATAAATCTAATTTCTTCAAAAAGGTAAATGCCTATAGTAAGGTGGTGAAGATCAATACTGCCAGGCTGAACGACGATAACAAGGTAATAGGCACAGCTAAAACACTGGCCAAAAAACAATTTCAACGCTTTATTCTGAAGTCTGACAAGTTGCCGCCTAATGTTGATGAGGATGCTACCATCGAATTGATAGCACCGGTGCTTAAACAGGGTAAATACCAGTGGAAGGGATTATACAATGGTGATGTCATCAACTTTGAAATGGGGGATGATTCTTTTAAAACTTCTGTATTCAACAAACAGATAGAGTTTTATAATGGCTCAACCATTCAATGTGTTTTAAGCCAGACGCAAAAGATGGATGAGCTGGGACAAGTGAAGATCACCAAAAGCGAAGTTATTACTGTGCTTGAGCACAATGTAAAAGAGGGCATTAAAGAAACCGAACAAGGCAAGAAATTCAAGAAAGTAAAAGAGGTAAAGATGAGCCAGCTGAGTTTTGGATTCTAGTCTCAGCTCATCGAACCGGTTATCTTAATTGTTTTCAATCGAAGTTTCCTGCATCCTCGATTTTGTGACCCACGGGTAAGACTCTAACCATTTTACGCGGTTCAAACGAATCTTTTCCTGTTTCCATACTTTAAAGGCAACAGCCCAGGCTTTGGCGAGGTCCAGATCAAGATTTTCGATAGAATACAGGGTCTTTAAAAAGCTAACCGATTTTTGCTCCGGAAATAGCTCTGAAATATAATCGGTGAAAGTGTCGTCCGGCATTTCAATACTCAATTCAAGCTGATAGCCGGCCAGGGGGCTTTCAGGTAACCATACAGAAACATACTCGGGCGTTCTTTCGCGTATCCACAAACCGTAATAACCGGGATGGTCAGGATGTGAAAAGAAGTGCGCATATTGCTTGCCATCTTGTTCCAGGCCTTCAAGTTTTTCGGTAATGTCTTGCATGTTACTATTTTGGAACGTAAAGCAACATGAACCGCCACGCGTTACAAAACGCAGTTTTGCACATACAAACTTGTTTCTATGGAAGATAGTACACTTAATTGTTTTTTTATGTCGAGAACGACATCAATATGCGGGGAAGGCAGGCAGGAAATAATTTATAGGTCTGACAGTTTTAATACGTGTTCCTCTCTTACACCTCTTTCGGTTTGCTTTAAACTGCACAATTCCACAACGCGGTCATGCTCAAAGAAGAATAAGTAATTACCTGCAATGGCCTCTGTTAATAACTTCTGTTTTTCATCCAGGGTAAGTAATGGTCTTGTATCATAGGCCATTACATATGGCAGCGGAATATGCGCCATGCTCGGAAAAAGGTCAGCGCAGTAAACGATGGTTTTATCACCGGCTTTGATATGCGGGGTGAACATAGATTCGGTGTGCCCTGAGGCAATATTTAAAATGATGTTGGGGTTGATGACGGTGCTGCCGGCCTCAGCAAATTTCAATTGCCCGCTTTCCCGGATGGGCAAAATATTTTCTTTCAGAAAGGAAGCTTTTTCGCGGGCATTGGGTTGTGTGGCCCAGGCCCAATGGTTTTCGTTGCTCCAATAGGTAGCATTGCTAAAGGCAGGTACCAGTTTGCCATCTGTGGTTCTTTCAATAGCACCACCGCAATGGTCAAAGTGGAGATGGGTGAGGAGCACATCGGTAATATCGTTTCTGCTAAATCCCAGTTTGTTCAATGACTTTTCAAGGCTGGCTTCGCCATGAGGTTCATAATGGCTGAAGAATTTTTCATCCTGCTTGTTGCCGAGGCCGCAGTCAATTAAAATAAGTTGTTTGCCATCTTCAATCAGCATGCAGCGCATACTCCAGGTACACATGTTCCTTTCGTCGGGTGGATTTAATTTTTGCCACATGCTCTTGGGCACCACGCCAAACATGGCGCCGCCGTCGAGTTTAAAGTAACCGGTATCAATGGTATGCAGTTTCATAGTTGAGGCAGCTTGATGATTGGAGAATGTGTTACTTTTTTAAATCAAACTTTAACTCCAGCATTTTTAAAGCGGCCATGGCACATTCAACACCCTTGTTACCGTGTTTACCACCTGCGCGGTCTTTGGCCTGCTGCATGTTATTAGGTGTAATGACCCCGAAAATAAAAGGTGCCCCCGTTGAGATCCCAAGGTCCATAATGGCTTTTGAAACAGCGTTGTTGATGTATATGTCGTGGTCGGTATCGCCTTTAATTACACAGCCCAACGCAATGACTGCATCGGCTTTTTTATGGTCGTACAGCCATTTTGATACCAGGGGTAATTCAAATGCACCCGGCACTAACTGAACGGTGATATTCTTTTCCTTTACGCCATGTTCAGAAAGGGTCTTAATAGCGCCATCACGAAGGGCAAAAGTGATGTCTTCATTATATTCAGAAACGGCTATGGCGATTTTGAATTTTGCACTGTGCCGCGATATGAATTCTTTATGGTCTGAAAGGTTTTTTTGTTTGGATGCCATATTGATTGTTTTGTTATCTACCGGAAACAAAAAGAGGGAAATTTTCATTTCCCTCCTAAATTTTTTGATTCAATATTTACTAGATGGCTCCGGCGCTTGCGCGTGCTATATATTTTTCAATATCGCGGCCTTCTTCGCTGGTTGGATATTTGTCGCGGATGATTTCGTATTGTTTCTTGGCATCAGCGTATTTCTTTTGCTTTTCGTAAGCCAGCCCGGTCTTCAGCAGGAAATACGGAGTGTAACTCTGGTTGTCAGAAAAGTTAGCTGCCTTTTCGTAGTATCTGATACCGTCGTCCATCTTGCCCAGTTCGGTGTAAGCATCTCCGGTAGCGCTCAGTTTAAGGGCACCGATAACAGCATCTTTAGTGCTGAATTTGTCAAGATATTTAATGGCCTCGTCGTATTTTTTAAGATTCAGACAGCAAATGCCGGCATAGTAGTTAGCTATGTTTCCTGTGTTGGTCCAGCTGTATTTGTTGGCTACATCTGCAAAACCTTTAAACGCTGCATTGCCGTTTAAAGCCAGGTTAAAAGAGTCTTTTGCAAAGGCAAATTGTGCTTCGTAAACCGCTTTTTGGGCCTTCAGATTTTCATCCGGAATATATTTGGCAAAGATGTAAACCAATGCAACGATCAATACTATCACCGCGGTTGCTCCTCCAATAACTGCTTTTTGATTCTCAGTTACGAACGTTTCAATTTGCGATATTTTATCCTGAATTTCTTCTCCGGTTGTTTCTAAATCTTCTGCCATTTGTTTTGTTTTAACCTGTCGCTTTAACTTAATTTTGAGGTGCGAATATAATTACTTTGTTTATTCCATCAAGTATGGATAGTCATGTTGTGTGTATATGTGGTTGTATATCTCCGCATCTTCCGGATATGGCGATTCTTCGGCAAACTGGACGCAATCATCAATTTCCTTCTCTACTTTGGCTATTATCTCGTCAATCTGCGCCTGAGTGGCGTATTTCTTTTTAAGGATGGTATCGAGGGTGGTTTCTATAGGGTCCAGTTTTTTGTACGCTTCTACTTCCTCTTTGGTCCTGTATTTGGCCGGGTCACTCATTGAGTGGCCTTTGTAACGGTAGGTACACATTTCGAGAAAAGTAGGGCCCTCACCCTTGCGGGCGCGCTCAGCAGCACGTTCAACGGCCTCATGAACCGGAAGACATTGCATAGCATCAACTGATTCTGAAGGCATTGCATACGCTTCGCCCAATGTTGATATCTTGGTTACATTACTCGACCTTCCAACCGACGTTCCCATGGCGTATCCGTTGTTCTCTACCACAAAAATGACGGGTAGCTTCCACATCATGGCCATGTTAAAGGTTTCGTGCAGGGCACCCTGGCGGGCGGCACCATCGCCGAAATAGCAGATGGTCACACTGTCTTTATTTAAATACTGATCGGCAAAAGCAATACCTGCGCCCAATGGAATCTGGGCACCTACAATACCGTGGCCTCCGAAAAAGCTATGCTCTTTGGAGAAAAAGTGCATCGAGCCGCCTTTTCCTTTGGTACATCCTGTTGCCTTGCCAAATAGTTCGGCCATGGCCTGGTTGCAGGTAATACCCTTGGCAATTGCCAGGGCGTGGTCGCGGTAGGCGGTTATCATCCTGTCGTCAGGGCGCAAGGCACTCATGGTTCCGGCGGCAATGGCCTCCTGGCCAATATATAAGTGACAGAAGCCCCTTATTTTTTGCTGACCGTAAAGCATTCCGGCACGTTCTTCGAACCTGCGCATCTTGAGCATCAACTCGTACCAATATAAATAGGTGTCTTTAGTTACTTTTGCCACGCTGATTTTATTTTTTTCTACTAAGGCTGCCAAAAATAGTGTTTCTCGACAAAATCGTACTCCTTAATTTTAAGAACCATGAAAACCGGACAGTGAACTTCCAAAAGAAGATCAACTGTATCATAGGTAATAACGGCATGGGTAAAACCAACCTGCTGGATGCTATTTACTACCTGTGCCTTACCAAAAGCTATTTTAACAGCACCGACCAGCAAAACATACTTTTTGACAGGGATTTTTTCAGGTTGGAGGGTAAATTGCACAAAGAAGGCCATCCTTTCGATATCGTTTACAAACTGGCCTCCAATAAGCGCAAGGAATTGATTGTGAACGACAGCCCTCTGCCACGCCTGAGTGAGCATATAGGTCATTTTCCGGCCATCATTATTTCGCCGGACGATAGTTTACTCATCACCGGTAACAGCGACGAGCGCCGGCGTTTTTTAGATAATACTATTTCGCAGGTGAACCACGAATACCTGGACCGGTTGATATCCTACAATAAAGTATTGGCTCAACGCAATGCATCGTTGAAGCGCTTTGCCGAAACCCGGCATGTAGACCGTTCACTAATAGAAACATACGACCAACAGTTAATTGGCCTGGGGAATCAGATATACGAAGCACGAAAAGTGGTGATGGGCAAACTTTATCCCTTGTTCCAGAAATTCTATAAGCAACTCAGCTTTGAGCGCGAGGGCGTGAGCTTTACTTATAATAGCCAACTGAACGAAACACCGTTCAATGAATTGTTAGCCCGCAATTTCGACCGCGATATAATGCTTCAGAGAACCGATGCAGGGATACATAAAGACGATATTGAATTTTCGTTATCATCTGCGGGAAACAACACACCGGTTAAAATAAAACGATTTGGCTCACAGGGGCAGCAAAAGAGTTTTATTATTTCTATCAAGTTTGCGCAGTACGAGTTTATCAGGCAGAGCAAAACCTTTAAACCGTTCTTATTGATAGACGATATTTTTGATAAACTGGATAACGACCGGAGCCAGAAACTGGTAGAGTTAATAGCCGGTGATGAATTTGGCCAGGTGTTTCTAACCGATACCGACGATGCACATATTAAAGAAGTGCTGAATGGCAAAGAAGCTCTTTTCGAAATTATTAATATCTGAGCGGGAAATACATTTTACCACTAAGGCACTAAGAACACTAAGTTGCACTAAGGAATACATCGTTTATTTGGCCTTTTAAAAGTGAGAAGGAGCAACTATTTACGGTGATAAAGAGCAACGAGGTTGGACCACGATAAAAAAACTTAGTGGACCTTTGTGTCCTTAGTGCCTTAGTGGTTAATTTCTCTTGTTCTTTTTCTACAGTTCATGACATTGAAAAAATCATTTCAAAAGAAATGCAAAGCCAGGGTGCTATTGAGTTTTTTTCCGGTTGCATCCGGGGCGGACTTTTAGCTGGTTACGGCCAGGCCCTTCAATACATCCAGGGTTTCCTCCAGCATGGCTTCGGTAAAGTCGAGATGAGTGACCATGCGCACTAAAGTGGGAGAGAAGGGTTGAACTCTGATGCCTTTGGCGGCCAGAAGTTCAGCTATCTTTGCGGAGCTACTTACTTCGAAAATGACGATGTTGGTAGCGACAGGCAGCACCTGTTTTACCCACGAAAGTCCGGTCAGTGTTTCTGCCAGTTTTCCGGCGCGTTCATGGTCTTCGGTTAAGCGGCTAACGTTATTATCGAGGGCATAAATGCAGGCTGCGGCCAGCAGGCCACTTTGCCTCATGCCGCCACCCATCACCTTTCTCAGCTTACGCGATTTTTTGATAAAAGCTTTGCTTCCTAACAACACACTGCCCACCGGTGCCCCGAGGCCTTTGCTGATGCAGACGGAGATGCTATCAAACAAACCTGCCAGGTCTCCCGGTTTTTTATTCAGTGCTGCTAAGGCGTTAAATATCCGTGCTCCATCGAGGTGATAAATGAGTTTTTTTGAGCGGCAAAAATCGGAGATGGCTTTCATCTCATCTATCGTATAAACGCTACCACCGCCTTTGTTTACGGTGTTCTCAATGGCTACCATGGAAGTGTTAGGCAACCAATCAAAATCGGGCTGAATCAATTCTTCAATCTGTGGTACGGTCATACGACCGTTATCGCCGTTAGTGAGTCTGATGGAAACGCCCGAATGAAATGCCCAACCACCGGTTTCGTAGTTGTAGATATGGCATATTTTATCGCAGATAATTTCGTCTAGCGGTTGTGTGTGGGCTTTAACCGCGATTTGGTTCGTCATGGTGCCTGAAGGACAAAACAACCCTGCTTCCATACTAAACATGGCTGCCACTTTTTCTTCCAGTTTTTTCACGGTAGGGTCTTCTCCAAAAACATCATCCCCTAATTCAGCATTTAGCATGGCATCCAGCATGGCCTTGCCGGGTTTTGTGACGGTGTCGCTTCTTAAATCGATCATGTTAGCAGTGGTTTACAGGTTTTTAATGATGGCCGGGTAACTGTTGAAAAAACTCTAACAGTAAGTGAGGTGCAAAAATAACGGGAAAAATAAAGCCAAAAACGGCACCGGTTAAGTGGGCGGTGTGGCCAATGTTATCACCACCGCGGCGGGCCATGTAGGCGCAATACATCAAATACAAGGGACCGAATGCCCATGCGGGAATTCCATCGCCCGGTATAAAAATAAGCCCGATGTGGATGGTAGGGTTGAGTAATATGGAGGCAAAAATAACGGCTGACACGCCGCCGCTTGCGCCCAGTGCGCGGTAGGCAAAATTATCTCTCTGGGTAAACAGGTGGTAAACATCGGCCGTGGCAATGGCGCCAAAATACATGATGACGTAGAGGGAGAGGCCCATGCTGCCATTATTGTAGTGAAATGCATTCTCCACAAAACCGCCAAAGCTGTATAATGCGAACATGTTGAAGAACAGGTGACCGATATCGGCATGAATAAAGCCGCTGGATACCAACCGGTGCCACTCTTTATTGCGCCAGATACGATATGGCCAGAAGATCAGCTCTTCGAGAATGCTGTGGTTGCTAAAGGCCATCAGCGAGGTAATGACGGTAATGCCTATAATAAGGTTGGTAATGTTCATTGGTTGCTAATCGGGTTGAATGCAATTTTGGATGAGGGTGCAATGTATTGAAAATAGAATTTTGTAGGGGAAAATGGTTTGGGATCTCTTGCATGTTATTAAGCTGGTACCTGCGCAAGGACTATTACGCCCATGCAGGGCTGTTTATTAATGTGGTCGATCAACACAGGGCTTCACCCATTACTGTTCGAAACCCTAAGTATATGAAGTCGG
>Ga0364880_10323_pt2 | contig 21055 bp, 19 predicted proteins | sample ExccelJu500001D3_5_FD_206927 | JGI IMG/M metagenome (GOLD analysis project Ga0364880, IMG submission 206927) | Enriched cells from Trout Bog Lake Hypolimnion, Wisconsin, USA - BchlTB.July30.5000.01.D3 | ecosystem: Environmental > Aquatic > Freshwater > Lake > Hypolimnion/Profundal zone | place... | reverse complement strand
GGAAGCAAGGTTGATCCAACAAAATCTGATCCCCCAAAACCTTCAGCTGGAAAAGAATATGCCAACTTGATTTCAAATGGGGACCAACTAATGAAAGACAAAAAAATTGTTGAAGCAAAGGAGAAGTTTGGTTTGGCGCTGCGTTTGAAACCTACAGAAAAATATCCTGCAGATCAATTGAAAAAGCTCAACGGCATTATCGAAAAGGACAATAAATTGCAGAAAGAACAAGACAACCTTTTTGCTAAGGATATGCAAATTGGTGATGACGCCATGAACCAAAAGGATTATAAAGAAGCAAAAAAAGCTTATGCTGCAGCAACTGTGCTCAAACCCACTGCTCCTGCATTAAAGGGCAAATTGCAAAAAGCAAGCGAGGCATTGAAGGCCCAATTGAAAGAACTGGAAGAGAAATATGCCAAAGCCATTGCTGAGGCTGACGAAGACTTTAACAAGAAAAAGTATAAGAAAGCAAAAGAAGCCTATCAGGAAGCTCAAAAAATTAAACCGGAAGAATCCTATGCAACTGGCAAAGTAGAGGAAATTGAAAAGATTGAAACTGAAGAATTGGCTAAAAAGGAAAAATCATACATCACAGCAATTGAGCAAGGAGATAAGGCTTTTGGAGAAAAGGATTATGAAAAGGCTAAGTCTGCTTTTACTAAGGCTCGTCAGCTCAAGAAGGAGGAATCTTACCCACAGAAGAAACTAAAAGAGATTGACCAATTGCTCAAAGAAATGCAGGCAAGTATCAATGATATTGTACAACTTGGACCTGGCCAGTCGAATGAAATTGCCAATAAAGAAAAAGCAAACCAATTGAATAGCCTTAGGGAAGCTCAATTAGACAAAATCGAACAACTCAAAAAAATTCGCCAAGCCTATCTGCAAAAAATGCAAAACAATACTACCAAATACAGCACTGTAAATCCAATGACACGCTTACTAGACATTGTTGACAATCGAAAACCATGAGAAAAATTATTCGTATCCTATTATTGTTAGCCTATCTGCTACCACTTAAATTTTTGGCACAAACACTTAACTTGAATCAATTTCAGGTTGAAGATGGATTGCCTCAATCGTGCATTTATACCTTAACCCAAGACCAATCTGGGGCAATTTGGATTGGAACCATGGACGGCGTTTCTTGCTATAATGGTCTTCGATTCGAAAATTTTTCGTACAAGGACAGCATGGCTGAACATCGTGTAACCGCTAGTGGAATGGATGATGGAGGAGGGTTATGGTTTGGACATTGGGCAGGAAGAATTAGCTATTTCAACCCGAAAACCAGAAAATTTTCACCTGTAACACTTCCAAATTCATTGGTTAACAAACAAATCAATTGTATAGCCAAAGATAATAATGGCAAGATGCTTTTTGCCAGTAATGGTGATGGGCTTCTGATCTATACACCGAGTCAGGATGAAATCAAAAAAACAGTTGAATTTCCAAACGGAAAATTCGAACAAATTACAGAATCAAAAGGGAATCTCCCAAGCAATTCTGTAAATGCCCTATTTTGCACCAATTCAGGAATTACTTATTTGGCAACAAGTAAGGGAGTTTGGAGCACTAAAGATTTTAAACATTTCAACCCCATCAAAGGCCTTGAAAATATTGCAACCACGGCCATAATTGTTGACAAGAAAAATCAGATTTGGGTCGGAACAGAGGATCAAGGTCTTTATAAAATAACAAATGAAGAGCAACGGTTAAAACATTATACCTCAAAAAATGGCTTATCAATTGGGGCTATCAAGTGTTTATTGGAAGACCCCAATGGGAATATTTTTGTCGGTACATATGGAGGTGGGGTAAGTAAATACATTGTCGGCTTAGAAGCCAATGGCTATCAAGGTCCTGTATTTCAAACGATTTCAAGTGTTCAAGGGTTAAGTAATGACAAGGTTTTTTCATTGCTATTGGACAGAGAAAAAAATATTTGGATCGGAACTGCCCTTAACCTGAACCAGTATTTTGATGAACAATTTGAGTTATATGGTCAAAATGAGGGTTTGAAAAACAGTTTAATTTGGTCAATTATTGAAGCTAGAAATGGTAGCATTTGGCTAGGGACCGAGGGTGGTTTGACAGAAGTAACCAAAACCAGCCAAAACAATCAACTGGAATTTGAAAATCACACTGCCAGTAAAAAAGGGGCAATCACTAATACCACTGCCCTTTTTGAAGACAATAACGGGGCTATTTGGTTTACAAATTATGGCAATGGGGCGTCCAAATTTGATCCAAAATCTAATCAGACTACCAATTATACCAGTTCAGATGGTCTTCCATCCAACGAAGTCAATTCAATTATTGGGGATACAAAGGGGACAATTTGGTTTGCTACCAATAATGGCTTGGCTTCATTTGACCCTTCATCAGAAAAGTTTACGAATTATAAGGCACCAATTATAGGAAGCAATAAAGTTTACACTTTATACTTTGACCAAAAAGGCACACTTTGGATTGGTTGCCTAGGTGGAAAATTGACAGTCTTTGATGGGCAGAATTTTAAAGTTTATGGCAAGGCAGAAGGTTATGATAATGAATTTACAATAAGTATTACCGAAGATTTAAATCACCATTTGTGGTTTGGTTCTTTTGAAAAAGGTATCTATCAGTTTGATGGTCAACATTTCAAAAATTACTCAACCAAGGAGGGTGCTAGTTCGAACCAAGCATTGATGCTGATTGCAGACAGAAATAACTTATGGATTGGGAACAACCAAGGAATAGACAAATTCAACATTAAAACGGAAACCTTCAAACATTATGGAAGGCAAGATGGATTTTTAGGAGTAGAAATCAACCCTAATTCTGCATTAAGAGACAAGGAAGGTAATTTATGGTTCGGCTCGATTATTGGAATTGTAAAGTATCAGTCTGCTGAAGAAAAAACTAACCTTGTAGAACCTATTCTGAAATTAGGAAACCCAAGGTTATTTTATAAATCAATTGAAATACCTAATGATCATCGGTTTTCATTTAGGCAAAATCATTTCACATTTGATTTTTCTGGAGCCAGTTTAACCAATCCTAAGCGCGTAAAGTACAAATACTTTTTAGAAGGATACGACCATGAGTGGTCACCAGCCCAACGTCAAAACTTTGCGACCTATTCAAATTTGCCGGCGGGGCATTATATTTTTAAAGTAAAGGCATCTAACAATGATGATATTTGGAACAAAGAATCTGCTGAATTTGAGTTTACAATCTTACCTCCATTTTGGAAAACAATTTGGTTTTGGACACTTATCGGAATTTTTACGATTGCACTTACTGGCCTTTATGTCAGGTACAGAGAAATGAAATTAAGGGCTGCCAATCAACTATTGGAAGAAAAAGTCTTACAAAGGACAGAAGAATTAAGAAAAGAAAAAGCTGTTGTTGAAAGACAAAATCAGAACATCAAGGATAGTATTGATTATGCACAGCGTATTCAGGAGGCTGTTTTTGTACCTCAGGCTATGATAGAAAAACTACTTCCTGAATTTTTTATTTTATTTAAGCCAAAAGATGTGGTGAGTGGAGATTTTTACTGGGTGAACGAAACACATGGAAAGGTGATTTTTGCAATGGCAGATTGCACTGGCCATGGGGTTCCGGGGGCCTTTATGTCTATCATAGGTTATAACCTTTTAAACAATGCCATTTTGACTAAGGGTATTTATCAACCTTCGCTTATCCTAGATGAATTGAGTAAGGAGATTACGAATACGCTTAGTGCCAATGAATCTGGACAAAAAGTAAAAGATGGAATGGACATTGCCATTTGCTCTTATGACCCCAAAACAAAAGAACTGCAATTTGCGGGTGCCCATAACTCTATGTACCATGTTCGCAACGGTTCATTAACGGAATACAAAGCAGATAAACAACCCGTAGGAAAATCTACTATGCATGATGCCCAATTCAGGTTTACAAATCGATCAATTGTAATAGAAAAGGGAGATTCTGTTTATTTATTTACTGATGGATATGCGGACTCAATTGGAGGGCCTAAAAAGACTAAATTTTATTATCCACCTTTTAGACAAGTATTGGCTGAAGGAGCACATCTTCAACCAGAGGAACAAAGAAGGAAACTGGAAAATATTTTATCTGATTGGCTCGGTGAAAGAGAGCAGGTGGATGATATTGCGGTAATGGGCATCCGGTTTTAATTGACCCAATTATTTCAATGAATTGAGGATTCAATGATAAAAAGGTTTAAAGCTCAACAATCTGCTAATGGCAATGACCTAGGCCTTGGAACCAATTCGGCAATTGGAAGAAGAAGTCTCAATAAGGACGGAAGTTTTAACGTTACGCGTTCAGGAGTTCCTATATTAAGGTCATTTGAGACCTACCACCGACTCATTTCAATGTCGTGGACCCGTTTTAATTTCTTGGTGGCTTCGTTGTATTTTTTTGTCAATATCTTTTTTGCTATTCTTTATTGGGCGATTGGATTAGAGGGTTTGCAAGGTATAACCACCCGATTGGGTTGGGATGGCTTTTGGGAATCATTTTTTTTTAGTGCACAAACCCTGACTACAGTTGGGTATGGCAGGGTCAGCCCGGTAGGAAATTTGGCTAATTCTATTGCTGCTGTAGAATCAATGATAGGGCTTTTGGGGTTTGCTTTAGCAACAGGTTTGCTTTATGGTAGGTTTTCGAGGCCTGAGGCTAAAATAAAATACAGTGAAAATGCCCTCATCGCCCCCTATAAAGAGGGTAAGGCCTTGATGTTCAGAATTGTAAATGACAGAAAGAATCAACTTATTGAGGTTGAGGCGGCTGCATCTCTTTCTATGACCTTACCGAATCAGCCCAATAGCAGGCAGTTTTTCAACCTGAAATTAGAACTTACCAAAATTAATTTCTTTCCACTCAGTTGGACGATTGTGCACGCAATTACTGAAGACAGCCCTTTATTTGGATTGACTGAAAATGAGGTACTTGAGCAATCGGTGGAAGTAATCTGCCTGATCAAAGCCTTTGACGACACCTTTTCTCAAGTTGTTTACTCACGCAGCTCTTATACCGCCCCTGAAATCATTTGGGATGCTAAATTTGTTCCTATGACAACTTTTAATGCCAATGGTGCAATACTTCATGTTGACAAAATAAATTCGCACGAAAAATTTTAATAAATTAGAGGTTCAATCGAAAAACTTTAACCCATGAAAGTAACCGTAGTAGGTGCAGGTAATGTAGGCGCAACCTGTGCTGATGTAATTGCGCATAAAGAAATTGCCAATGAGGTAATTCTTGTAGATATCAAAGAAAACTTTGCGGAAGGCAAAGCTTTGGATATTTGGCAAACAGCCCCAATTAATATGTATGACACCCGCATTAAAGGGTCTACAAATGATTATTCTAAAACTGCAAATTCAGACGTGGTGGTAATTACCTCTGGACTTCCAAGAAAACCTGGAATGAGCCGTGATGATTTGATTTCTACCAATGCTGGTATCGTAAAGTCGGTAACTGAAAACATTATTGCACATTCACCTAAAGCAATTATCATCATTGTTTCTAATCCTTTAGATGTAATGACTTATTGCGCTTATTTGAGTGCTAAAATTGATGCTAAGCGTGTATTTGGTATGGCTGGCATTTTGGATACTGCGAGGTATAAAGCATTCTTGGCAGAAGCGTTAAATTGCTCCCCAAAAGATATTCAAGCAGTATTGATGGGCGGTCATGGAGATACAATGGTTCCTCTTCCACGCTATACTACTGTTGCAGGCATTCCAGTAACTGAGTTAATTGAAAAGGATAAATTGGATGCGATTATTGACAGGACCAAAAAAGGCGGTGGAGAAATCGTTAATTTATTGGGTACCTCTGCATGGTATGCTCCAGGTGCTGCAGCTGCACAAATGGTTGAAGCCATTTTGAAAGACCAAAAACGCATTTACCCAGTATGTGCTTGGTTGCAAGGAGAATATGGTTTGAAAGATATTTACTTAGGTGTTCCTGCTAAATTGGGTAAAAATGGAATCGAAAGTATTATTGAATTGAAATTGAATGATGAAGAAACCCAATTATTGAAGTCATCAGCAAAAGCTGTGAAAGAGGTAATGGATGTTTTGGACAATATGAATAAAGCAATTGCTTAAGATGGCAGATAATTCATCCACACCAAAAAGGAAAACAAGTAGGCCGCAATTCGGAACCCAACAACTGAATGAAGTAGGAAAACTTCCTCCTCAAGCCTTAGAGCTTGAGGAGGCTGTTTTGGGTGCAATCATGTTGGAAAAGGATGCTTTAACCAATGTCATTGATATTCTTACACCTGAGAGCTTTTACAAGGAATCTCATGAAAGGATATTTGGGGCTATCAAACGCCTTTTTGAAAAATCGATTGCTGTAGACATATTAACTGTTACTGAAGAACTTAAAAAATCAGGGGAGTTAGATATTGTTGGAGGGGCATTTTTTGTTTCACAACTCACCAATAGGGTTGCTTCATCTGCTAATGCCCAATACCATGCGCGTATTGTGGTTCAAAAATTTATTCAGCGGGAATTAATACGAATTTCAGCTGAAACTATTAAAGATGCTTACGAAGATACCTCAGATGTATTTGATTTATTAGACAAGGCAGAGGCAAACCTTTATACCATTGCTTCAACTAATATTCGTAAGAATTATGATAAAATGAGTTCACTCATCCATAAGGCATTATTGGATATTGACCAAGCAAGGACCAAGGGAGATGGGGTGACCGGTGTTCAAAGTGGCTTTACAGAACTGGATAGGTTTACAGCAGGTTGGCAGAAATCTGACTTGATTATCGTTGCAGCTAGACCGGCTATGGGTAAAACGGCCTTGGTGTTGTCATTGGCCAGAAATTCTGCAGTAGACCACAATCAGCCGATTGCTATTTTTTCTTTAGAAATGTCTTCACTTCAATTGGTAACGCGTTTGATTGCGAGTGAGGCTGAAATTTCAGCTGAAAAAATTAAGAAGGGCCAATTGAAGGATTATGAATACGAGCAATTGCATACCAAAATCAAGAAATTGGCAGAAGCTCCAATTTTTATAGATGACACACCTGGTTTAACTATTTTTGAATTAAGGGCTAAAGCCAGGAGGTTAAAACAAGAGCATAATATTAGCCTGATCATCATCGACTATTTACAATTAATGCATGCTGGTACTGACAATAACCGAGGAAACCGTGAGCAAGAAATATCTGCCATTTCTAGGACTCTGAAAGGTTTGGCTAAGGAACTTGAAATACCTGTTATTGCACTAAGTCAATTGAGCCGCGCGGTAGAAACAAGGGGTGGAGATAAAAAGCCCCAGTTGTCTGACTTGCGTGAATCGGGAGCGATTGAACAGGATGCAGATATGGTACTATTTATCCATAGGCCTGAGTATTATGGCATAATGGAGGATGAACAAGGTAAATCTAATTTAGGCGTTGCCGAATTAATAATTGCCAAACATCGAAATGGTCCGGTAGGAAGTGTTAGACTGAAATTTATTGGAGAACTGGCGAAATTTGCTGACCTTGAAGGTGGAGATTATAATTATGACCCCGCCGCTGGATTGGCTCCTTCAAATGATTTTAATGAGTTTTCACCTCCGCAAAACACCATTATTAGGACATCAAAGATGAACAACGATGTGGAGGAGGATCCGTTTTAACATTCAGATTGAATATTTAGGCTTAATCATCTTTCCCAATATCATTTGCTAATTGACGAAATTGTGCAGATTTGTTAGGGTCACCTTGCTGGTTGTACAATCTTGAAAGCGAATTGAGCACTTTTCGGTTAGAGGGATTTGCTTGGTATGCTCTTTCTAAAAACACCTGTGCTGGTTCTAACTGGAGTTGTTGCAAATAAAGCTCACCTATTTTCAAATTTGCCAACCAATTATTGGGTTTCAAGACCAATACCCTGGAATAAAATGGTTCAGCTTTACTTTGGTCTCCTAGCAAGAAAAAATAATGCACTGCTACAGAATCTAGATTCACTTTGGGATTTAGTTTTAAGGCAATTTGTTGCTCCAATGATACGGCTTCGAGAATTTGTCTAAAATGAACTGTGTCAGCAACCTCATGCAGTTTTTTATCAATAGCAACAGCTAAACCTTTTATTAGGTCCTTGTTTATTTGTATGTTTTCAGCAGAGGGATCCAATTGAATGGAATGGTCGACAAATTGCATACAGGCATTTATCCTGCCCAAGGATTGCTCAGACCAACGTTTTTTAACTACCAGTTGCTTATTGACGAGCGCTCTTAAATACCAGGCCTGTGGATCATTCATGGTACCTTCATGAACCACAACTTCATCAGCCAAGATTTTGGCTGAATCTAGGGTATTGGCATCTTCTGCATAGATAAATGCCTGCCTTAATTTGGCATATTGCCCGTAAGAAATGTCGACGGAAATCAAGGCCAATAAAAGGCAGAATAAACTGATTTTAAGCTTCATCTGAATCAAATAAGGCTCAAAATTAGGTATTTTGCCTATTCATTGTTTAAATACTTTGTAAATTCGCAGAACACCAAATTCAGTCTTCAGCCAATGATTTACAATCCACTGATTTCCATCATTATACCCGTTTATAATACCAAGCGTTATTTGGACGAAACCATTGGCTCTGTGCTAAAACAAACCTATAAGAACTGGGAGTTAATTTTGGTTGATGATGGTTCAACTGATGGAAGTGTGGATCTCATTAAGGATTACTGCAATTCAGATATTCGCATTCGGCTCATCGAACAAGCCAATTCTGGACAGGGCGCGGCAAGAAACAATGGGATTCGGCAGGCCAAAGGAGATTTAATCGCCTTTTTAGATTCAGATGATTTGTGGACCCCGGAAAAGTTGTCCATTCAATTGGAAGAAAAGGTAAAATACGGAGTTGAATTTCAGTATGCACATGGGTATTTGATGTATGAAGATCAGAACAATAAACTAGAGACCTATGATTGGATAAGTGGGGAATTCAAGGGTCTTGAGTTTTTTAATCAGCTGTTTATTTCATGTTCTGTAAATACAGACACAGTATTAATGGACAAAATAATTTTTGATAAGGTTGGTCTATTTGATACTGACCCTGAATTAAGAGGGACCGAGGATTTTGACCTTTGGCTTAGGGTGGCAAAAGAAAATTACAAAGTTTACGGAAGTAAAGAGCGGATTGCATACTACCGTATTCACCCTGGGGGGACACATTTAAACTTTTACAAGCAAAATAAAGGAAGACTTAAAACTTTCAGAAAGTACCTAAATGATCCAGTTTCAAAAAGTAAAGTATTTATAAAATCATTTACTTTTTTCATACGTGATCAAATAGAAATAATTTTGAATAAAAAAAAGGATCCGACAGAAATAAAAGAATTACTTTCTTTTCAACTTCAAATTGATCCTCATGGTTTAATAACCAATCTCCAATATAAGACTTTTCATTATTTCGGCATAAAAACATTTTGGTTCCTATCGCAAAACATAATCTACCCAATTGGATATCGGATTGAAAATTTAATTAAATCTATCAGCAAAAAATGAAAAAATACAACCAATACCATATAAAGCAAATTTCGAAAGAAGATATTCCTGCGTTTACAAACCTCTATAATTTGGTTTTCAATAAAAAATTCAATAGTGATGTTTTCAAGAAGAAATTCGAGACAAATTGGGCAAAAAGAACCTATATTGGATATTTGGCTTTTCATGAAAATGGTGAAATCGCAGCATATTATGGTGTTTACCCTTCAATTCTAAAAGTAAATGAGAAAATTCATTTTTCAGCCCAAAGTGCGGAAACAATGACCCACCCTAACCACCGAAGAAAAGGATTATTTAAAGTATTAATGGATGAAACTTTATCGCTATGCAAATCAGAAAACATTGAACTCATCTATGGCTTCCCTAATTCAAATTCCTACCCGCAATTTATGAAGAGTGGATGGAAACATTCTGAAAATATTATTAGATACAATATTCCAGTAAAATTAACATTGGCACAAAAGATCTTTAGAAAAATAAATAATACCCACTATCAAACAACAGCACTGAAAATTCTGAGAGGTTTTGAGAAAAATAAATTTTCAAATTGGTCTTATGAAAAAAACATCATAAACCAACTCTTCCATCCTAGAATTCAAGAATACATAGAATACAAAGAGTTCAAAAACAACTTTAGAGTATTTACAAAATATGGAGAAGCATTGGTAAGTTGGAAATACAACGACCTGTTAATCGGCGAATTCCAAGTTAATGATAAAGAAAAAAATCAATCATTTTGGACTGAGCTAATAAATATTGGGGTGAAAATTGGGGCCAATAATCTCATTTTAGATTCAACTGAAGAAAATCAGGTACCATCATCAATAACACATTTTAAAATACAAGGTTTGCCTATTATTTATTACTCATTAAATCCCGAAATCCAAAATCTAAAGTTTAATTTCACGGGACTAGATTTTGACACCTTTTAATTCATGTTAGACAGAATAAAAAACAGGATTATCCGCACTAATAGAAGCTTCTTCTATTCTATAAATTGTGAAAACATCCTCTATGCTAAAAAACAATCTCAAGCGATTGTGATGTACCATGGTGTTTTTTCTGGAAATGACACGAGATTCAATGGTAGATTCATGCCTATTGCTGATTTTAAAACTCAACTTAATTACTTTAAAAAGAATTTTGAAATTCTGCCGGTTAAAGAATTATTCGAAAACAAAACTAATCGTTCAAATAAAAAACAAATTGCCATCACCTTTGATGACGGGTACAAAAACAATTTTGATTACGCATTGCCCCTATTGGAAGAACTAAAAATTCCTGCCTCATTTTACATTACCGGACTTAACCCTCATCAAATACAAGCAATCTGGTCAGATGTGGTTGATATTTATTCCTATTTTGTAAAAAAATTTAAGTTTCAGAATTTAATATTTGAAAAAGAACCCAATAGAAAAAGACTTTATTGCAAGGAGATCAATCAAGACATTAACCATTACACCGGCTTTCTTTCACAAGAGGATAAAATAAAATTGATGGAAGAGTTGGAAATAGCTGCTGGATTTAAACTTTCAGACAAAAAGGATCTTTCGCAATTTCATTTACTGATGTCAGATGCTGAAATCAAAGAAACTGCCCTTTCGAAATATGTTACCATTGGATCTCATGGCACTTTTCACAGCCATATGGGATTTATACCACTTGAACAAGCGTTAAATGAATTAAAATATTCAAAAACTTACTTAGAAAATTGCATTGGAAAGCAGATCGACGAAATTGCCTATCCGAGCGGATCTTATACAAAAGATTTGATTGAAGCAGCATACCAACTAGGGTATCATTACCAGCTAGCTGTTGACTACCAATATGAGGGTGATAAAGCGAACAATAAAATAATGGATAGAATAGGTCTCTACAACGACAGGACAGTGGTTGAACAACTTCACTTGGTCAACCAACAATTGTCCAAATCCTAGCCTTTATTATTCCATTTGAATCATCTTGAATGGTACACTGATGATTGCTTGATAGTCCTCACCGGCTTCTAACATATCCTCATCATCCACTTCATAGTGCCAATTGATGGTAACGGCACTTCCGGCCTTATTTATGGCCTCCAACTTCTTGAAAACATCCAAAATACATTTGGATGAACTGGTATTGAAATATTCCAATTGAATGGTGACATTGGTGCTTGGTTGAGGTTGGGCTGCATACTTTTCCAACGCATCCACCAAGGGTTTATAAAACTCAATCGAGTTTTCTGGAATAGAACGACCCTTGATTTCCAAGGTTCCTTTTTCAGTTTCAAATAGGATTGTAGGTGTTTTCGGACTTCCTTCAATGTTAACTTTTTCCATAATACTAAGATTGCGAAATATTGATTGTTAGTGTAAAAAATGAAACTTTATCGTCAACAGGTAAAAAATTATAATTTAACTTTTGTCCAGTCTTCCTAGCTATATCAATCATGCCCAAGCCGCCTCCACCTTTCTCAGACATCATTCCATTGTCTAAAACCTGCTTATAGTAATCTTTTAATTCTTCACGGGAAAGGGTGTTGATATGATCCAACTTGCCTTTTAACCCATCGACATTCGAATTTATGATGTAATTTCCGGTGATGATGGTATACCTTCCTTCTAATTTGCCGATCATAAAAATAGCGGCACGCACCCTGTTACCTAAATCTGCAATTTGCTGTTCATCCATGTGGTGATACAGATTTTGAAGGCACTCCACCAAGACATTATAAACCTTTTTCTTTACCTTTGGCTCTTCTTGGAGGGTTTCCAATTTAGACTCCATGATTTGCAAAATGGAAGTCAATAACTCAGATGTGATATCACCCTTGAATGAAAGCAAAATATTATGCTTTTCCATTCGGTTATAAAAATCATAGATATCTAACATCATAGAATTGAGGAAAATAACAAGACAAATATATAAAAAATAATATGCAATCTGCAAAACAACAAGAATGGTTTAAAAAGTGGTTTGAGAGTTCATATTATGAAATCCTTTACCAAGGGAGAAACACAACAGAAGCTGAGGCTTTTATTTCAAGACTTGTAAAGCATATCGGCCCGCGTGCCAACGGCAAAAAAGTCCTAGACTTGGCATGCGGCAGCGGGAGACATGCTGCCATCTTCAACGATTTAGGGTTTAATGTGGTAGGTCTTGATTTGTCAGAAAGGGCCATTGCGGAAGCCTTGGCACGCAATTTAAAAAGCTGCGAATTTGAAGTGCATGACATGCGCAATGTATTTTGCGCAAATCGATTTGATTGGGGCGTTAACCTTTTTACCAGTCTTGGGTACTTTGATGACCCTAGAGATAATTTACGGGCCATCAATACTTTACAAAAGGCAGTAAAGCCAGGAGGTTACATCATTATAGATTATTTCAATGCTGAATTTATTTGTCAATCTTTGATTCGAAGCGAAACTAAAAAAATTCAAGACCTTAGTTTTCAAATTTCTAAAACCATTCAAAATCAATTCATTGTAAAAGACATTTTCGTTTCTACTTTAGGGAAAACGGAGCATTTTCAAGAGAAGGTACAATTAATTGATTTAGGAGACTTTAAAAACTGGTTTTCTAAATTGGGCATTGAGTTAGTAGAATGTTTCGGAAACTATTCGCTAGATGCTTTCAACAGTAGCGATTCAGAAAGGTTGATTATGGTAGTTCAGAAACCATTTTGATGGATTTTATTGTATTTTTGTATTGTCTTAAACCCTAAAAAAAATAAACATGAGAACACCATTGGTTGGGCAAAAAGCCCCTTCATTCAGTGCAGATGCCGTTGTTAACGGCGGAGAGTTCGTTAAAAATTTCTCATTGGAACAATACATTGGTAAAAAATTGGTTGTTTTCTTTTTCTATCCAAAAGATTTCACCTTTGTTTGCCCTACCGAATTGTTCGCTTTTCAAGAAAAGTTGGCGGAATTTGAGAAACGTCATGCTGCGGTGGTAGCTTGTTCAACTGACACAGAACAAAGCCATTGGGGTTGGTTACAAACTCCTAAAAAAGCTGGAGGAATTCAAGGGGTAACCTACCCAATTGTTGCAGATACCACTAAGACAATTTCTTCGAACTACGGAGTATTGACAGGTGAATATTTTACTGACGAAGATGGAAACCTTCAATCAACAGGCTCAATGATTGCTTATCGTGGCCTATTCATCATTGACAAGAAAGGTGTTGTTCGCCACTTGCTGATAAATGACTTGCCATTGGGCCGTAATGTGGAAGAGGCTTTGCGCATTGTTGATGCCATCACTTTCAACGAGGAAAATGGTGAGGTATGTCCTGCAAATTGGACCAAGGATAAGGCAGGTTTAAAAGGCACCCACGAAGGAATTGCAGAATACCTCTCTGCTCACTAAGATTCAGGATTATTACTGATTTTTTTTACAAGCGTGCTTCTGAAAAAACAGAAGCACGTTTTTTGTTTGGCTATCCCAAAAAGATTGATTGTGGCCAGCATCGGGAGAAATGATTAATTCATGACCGAGCTGAGGACTTAAAACCATCAATTTATCAAAAAACGATTTAGTCTGATTAACTGGAACTATTTGATCTTTACTCCCATGGCAGAGCAATATCGGAATCTTAATTTTCAAAGCATTTATCCAAGGATTATCTAATCCTTGCCACCTTTCTTTAAATGATGCATAAGGTCCAAAGAAACCCGTCATTAATGGATCATTGGGCATATCTAGCTGATTGTAATCTCCACTGAGGCCAACAGCTGCGCAAAACAAACTTCCACACAGCTCATTCTCTAAAATCAAAGCTTGACCCCTAGCACCAGTAGAGATTCCAAAAATGTAATTGTTTTGACCTTTCAAAAAAATTTGTTGTTTTTGCTGTAAAAAAGGAATTAATGAATCGGTAATCCAACCAATTAATGGATAAACTACCCAATCTTTCCTGGTTTCTGGAAAAAATTGTCTGGCATACACACTCTTCAACATTTCAGGAATGACAATGGTATAGCCTGCAGCAATTGCAGCAGGGCAAATATTACTTTCAGTGATGGTCTTTTGCCGGCTATAATTCCAACCCGGAAGTATCAAAATTTGACCGATGGATTGGCCCATAGGCTTAATTATAGAAACCCTTACACCTGCCACAGTTAACTCTGTTGGCAAGGACAAACCACTCGAATTGGCAGATAAACCTAAACAGACGAATAGGACTAATAAATACTGTTTTAACATCGGCTTTCAATTTATGATTTGGAATGGTTGAAATTACGATTGTATGGTGTCTTTTTATAACTTTACATACCAAAAAAACTAAATCGTGGCAACAGAACATTTTTCATGTGTGATTATCGGAAGCGGTCCGGCTGGTTACACGGCGGCTATTTATGCAGCTCGAGCTGGCTTGCAACCTGTTTTATACCAAGGCCTTCAACCTGGTGGTCAACTGACTACCACTACTGAGGTGGAAAACTATCCAGGATATAAAAATGGTGTTCAGGGAACTGAAATGATGGAGGATTTCAAACACCAGGCAGAAAGATTTGGCACTAGTATTAGGTGGGGTTTGGTAACGTCAGTTGATTTTACTGGTCCGAAACACCTTTTGACAATTGATGAAACAACCCAAATTTCAGCAGATTCAGTTATTATTGCAACTGGTGCATCTGCTAAATGGTTAGGTCTGGAATCTGAACAAAAATACAATGGATTTGGGGTGTCAGCATGTGCGGTTTGTGATGGCTTCTTTTTTAAAGGCCAAGAGGTGGCCATTGTAGGGGCTGGAGATACTGCAGCAGAAGAAGCAACTTATTTATCTAAGTTGTGTAAAAAAGTTTATATGATTGTTCGAAAGGGAGAAATGAAGGCCTCTAAAGCCATGCAAGACCGGGTTAAGAACAATCCGTTGATAGAAATCCTTTGGAATACTGAGACTTTAGAAATAGTAGGTAATCAAAGTGTAACAGGTGTTATTGTTGAAAACAATAAAAGCAAAGAAAAAAGGACAATTTCAGTTTCAGGTTTTTTTGTAGCTATTGGGCATCAACCTAATACCGCCTTATTCAAAAATTGGTTAAATTTAGACGAAACAGGCTATATTTTGACGCAACCTGGTAGTAGCAAAACAAATATCCCTGGGGTATTTGCTGTTGGAGATGTGCAAGATAAAACCTACCGTCAGGCCATAACCTCAGCAGGATCAGGGTGCATGGGTGCCTTGGATGCCGAACGTTATTTAGCAGAACTTGAAATACATTAAAAGATGAATAAATTTAGTAGCATTTTAGTTGCCTCCGTATTGATTGGCTCCTTTACAGTAAAATCTCAACAAATTATTACTGGTGACAAACATCAGGTTCACCTCTACACTGAGAATGAGGTAGTTGACCCGGAATATGGGATAACAAAATTTGACAAAATGAATTTCATTATTGGTGGTGATTCAATTAGAAACGCGCGGCGAGGTTATGCTTGCCAGGGATGGGTTGAGGACAACTACACCAACTCTCAATTATTGCACAAGGGTTATTATGTAGATGGGCAGTTGCGTACCTATAAAAACTATTTTGACAATGGTCAGTTAGAGAGGGACTTTAGAATGACTGATTTAAAACGTGCCCTTATGAGCATCAAATTTAAGGATGGAAAAACTAAGGCGGAAATTGAATATTACGATGGTTGTACCATTAAGGAACAAGATTTTTATGCCAATGGGAAGGTTAAATATTATGAAGAGCATTCCAAAAACATGGAATACTTGATTCAAATGAATTTCTATGGTAAAGATGGGTCCCCAGTTTCCTTATTGAATCTTACTGACAAAAAGAAAAGAATTTATTATAAAAAGGAGTATTACGAAAACGGTAAACTAAAAGAAGAAGGTCCTATGCATTATTTGGCTGGTACTGGAGATTATGTAAAGGAGGGGAATTGGAAATTTTACAATGAAGACGGCTCATTTAAATCATCTGACCTATTTGTTAATGGGCAGGGAGGGGTGGTGCAGTAGGACTGTAAAGATTTTTACGCTGGTAATCTTTCTTTTTTTGCTTAGGATCGGAATAGGTGTTGTCTTTGGGGGTAGGCTTGCTTCTGGCGTCAATGTCTGAAATATAAAACCACTTCCCTTTTTTCAAGGCAACACAGTCTATGCTCCAATCTGGACCATAATACTGGTACTGGCCTTCTAATTTCGATTGGGGTGGACTAAGGTGATCAAAAATAATACGCTGGTTTTCAGGTTCAAATTTGAGTGACATGACAACTTGGGATGAATACTCGAAGATCAATCGTTTCGGAGATTTTTTCTCCCATTTAAACACTTCAGCACCAAATTTAACACCTCCATCATTATCGAATGACAATACATCTATCAGCTTCTTATTGGTCAATTTGTCATATCCTTGCCAACCTAACAATGCATAATAATGCCTTTTCCCAGATTTAAAAGCAATAATTTTATAATAAACTGCCCCAAACCACCGCTGCGCATCCAATAACAGGCCTTCTGGGTTTTTCAAATCTCTGGACTTGTCCGCTAGCACTGTTAACTTATACTTGTGCTTTTTCTCATTGCGCCATTGAACGTACCCAAAATAATTATAAGTACCATCAGAATGAGGCAGGTCCCAGGTAATGAGCTTAAAGCTCCCATCCTCAGTTTGAATTCGACTGATCTCTTTCAATGAATCAAATGGCCAACCAAATGAGCCTGGATCTGAAAGCGTTTTTTGAAAAATCGTATTGAATAATGTGAAATATTGAAGCTTTTCTGCCTCTGTTTTGGCAGCATACATGACATGCTGAATTTTAGACAAAGTATCCTCTTGTTGCCTAAAATCATTTTGAGCAAATGAACGGTTGAACAAAGCAACCAACAGCAACAAGAGGGTAACTTGACTTCTTAATCCCATTAAAGGTGTAAGGATTCTTTTTTAGCTAATAAAGCTTCTTTGGTCTCTACATGAGCTTCGTCACTCACGCAACAATCAACTGGACAAACCGCAGCGCATTGTGGCTCATCATGAAATCCGGTACATTCGGTACACTTGTCGGAAACGATGAAATAAGCATCCATTGCCTTAGGGGTTTGTGGTGCATCGGCATCAGCAGTTAAACCGGAATTGTGACCAGTAAACATGCCTTTGATTGATGTGCCATCTGAAAATCTCCATTCAGATCCGCCTTCATAAATTGCATTATTGGGGCATTCTGGTTCACATGCTCCGCAATTAATACATTCGTCTGTTATTTTTATTGCCATAGGTTGTATATTTGAACTACAAATATATGACTTTAACAGAAAGAATTGAAGGTTTCTCAGGGTTAGGTAAGGCACTAAGGTCTGAAAATTGGGGAATCCTTATTGAAAATGCCTACAGGCAAAATGGATGGTTTACACCTGATAGTTGTGCATTTGCAATTGCCAACTGGGGTACATTGTTAACTGATAACCACCTTGCTGATTGGGCCGCTCATTATCCATTGAACGAAATTTCAACTAAAAAAATTGGTGTGGTTTCAGCAGGCAATATTCCATTGGCTGGTTTTCACGATTTTCTTTGCACATTGCTTGCAAACCACACTGTCCTGATTAAGCTTTCTGCCAAAGACGATATTCTGCTGAAGGGTATCAGCCAACGGTTGATTGAAATTGCTCCCGGATTTAAGGATCGCATTCAATTTGTAAGTGGGGTATTACCAGCCTGCGATGCAATTATCGCCACCGGTAGCGATAATGCTGCAAAGCATTTTGAATATTATTTCAAAAACACACCTCATATTGTAAGAAGAAACCGAAACTCAGTTGCTGTATTGGATGGGCATGAAAAGGAGGAGGAAATAATAGGTTTAGCAAGGGACATCTTTACTTATTTTGGTTTAGGTTGTAGAAATGTATCTAAAGTATTTATCCCAACTGGGTATGATTTGGACCTGATTTTTAGGGGACTTTTTGAGTGGAAAGAAATCGCAAAAAATAATAAGTATATTTCTAACTATGAATACAACAAAACGCTTTATTTACTAAACAAAGAAAGCTTGCTGGAAAATGGATTTATTGTATTAAAGGAATCCTCAGAATTATCCTCACCAGTAGGTGTACTTTTTTATGAATATTATTCGAATTTAAATGACCTCAAAGAAAAATTAGTTAACATTAAAGAAAAAATTCAGTGTGTAGTGAATAGTAAAGGTGAATTCTTTTCAAATGTGAAATTTGGAGAAGCTCAGTGCCCAAAACTTTTTGACTATGCAGATGGATTTGACACCTTACAATTTTTGACCAATTTGCCTACTTTAGATAAATGATGAAGCTAAACTTTACTGGTAAGGGAACAGGTGTAGCCTTGGTGACACCCTTTTTAAACAATGGCGAAATAGATTTTGCCGGACTTGAAAAAATTACACATTCAGTTATTGCAGGAGGAGTAGATTATATTGTGGCTTTAGGAACTACCGCGGAAGTAGTTACCCTTAAAAAAGAAGAACGTGCAGCGGTTTTAAAATGTATTACCAATGTCAATCAAAATAGGGTTGATGTGGTTATTGGAATTGGCGGTAACAATACATTTGAACTTCTAGAGACCTTTGAAACAACTGATTTTACTAGTATTTCGGGCATACTTTCTGTCACCCCTTATTACAATAAACCTACCCAGCAAGGACTCTTGGCTCATTACCAAAGTTTAGCTAAAAACGCGCCAAAACCCATTATACTTTATAATGTTCCGGGTAGGACTGCTTGTAATTTATTGCCCCAAACAGCGATTGAGTTGACAAAAACCACTGACAAAATAATTGGCATTAAAGAAGCTTCAGGAAATATTCAACAGGTAATGGAATTGTTGGTGCAAAAGCCAGCCCACTTTACTGTTTTATCTGGGGATGACAACCTTAATTTTTCAATATTGGCCCTAGGAGGAGAAGGTGTTATTTCGGTATCCGCTAATGCATTTCCAAAGCTGGTTAGCCAATTGGCAAAGAATGCCTTAAATGGAAATTGGGAGCTGGCTAGAAGTATTCATTACCAGCTTTTTGAACTTACAAATGCCTTATTTGAACAAGGTAACCCTGCTGGTATTAAGGCGGTTCTGGCTCAAATGGGTTTTTGTGAGCCGGTGGTAAGGTTGCCTCTGGTAAAAGCCGATGATGCCTTGTATGCTAAACTTAAAAAACTAACCGAAACGGCTCTTACTTCTGCAAATCCAATTTAAATTCTGAGGTAAAATGAAATTGAATACCTGGATGTTGTTCCTTTGCCATATTCAAAATCCACTCTGATTGTGCTAAGAAAACAGGGTTTTGATCTTTATCAGCCACGATATAATTGGCTTTGACCCTTAAAAAATCATCCATGTCTTGCTTCTTTTCTGCCGTAATCCAACAGGCTTTAAAGTAGTTTAATGGTCTAAATTCACAGGCAGCATTGTATTCGTTGAGGAGCCTGTACTGAATTACTTCAAATTGCAACTCCCCTACTGTACCAACAATTTTGCGATTTCCAGGCTGTTGAGTAAACAATTGAGCAACCCCTTCATCCGTCAGCTGATTTAAACCCTTCTCTAATTGCTTTGACTTCATTGGATCCTTGTTTTCTACCTCTCTAAAAATCTCTGGGGAAAAACTTGGAATACCCTGATACATTATACTTTCACCTTCGGTTAAGGTATCTCCGATTTTAAAATTTCCGGTATCATATAAACCAACCACATCGCCTGCGAAGGCTTCCTCAATGAGGTTTTTATCTTGGGCCATGAAAGTAACCGGGTTACTAAATTTGAATTGCTTGGCTAAGCGAACATGGTGAAAAAACTTATTGCGTTCAAATTTACCTGAACAAACCCTTAAAAAAGCAATTCGGTCGCGGTGTCGGGGATCTAAGTTGGCATGAATTTTAAATACAAACCCACTAAATTTTTCTTCCTCTGGACTAACAAATCTACGATCAGCTTGTCTACCAGCCGGGGTAGGTGAAATGCGCACAAAAGTATCTAACAGCTCTTGAACTCCAAAATTATTCAGCGCACTACCAAAAAACACTGGAGCAACTTCTCCTGCTAAATAGGGTTCATTAGAAAAAGTCTCATAAACGCCTTCTATCAATTCTATATCTGCCCTTAACTTATCTGCAGGTTCTTCACCCACCTCCTTTACCAACTTTGGGTCATTCAGGTTTTCTATTGCAACAATATCCCTATCTATCTTGGTTTTACTTGGATTAAAAAGATTGAGGTTGTTTTCAAACAAATTGTAAACCCCTTTAAACTTGGCTCCAATTCCGATGGGCCAACTCAAAGGTCTTACCTTAATGGATAATTTATTTTCTAATTCATCTAACAAATCAAATGGGTCTTGACCCTCTCGGTCCATTTTATTAATAAAAACAATTACAGGTGTATTACGCATGCGGCAAACATTCATTAACTTTTCTGTTTGCTCTTCTACCCCTTTGACACAATCGATCACCAAAATTACACTGTCAACCGCAGACAATGTTCGGTAGGTATCTTCGGCAAAGTCTTTGTGGCCAGGTGTATCCAACAAGTTAACCTGAGTATCATTGTAATTGAAAAC
>Ga0364880_10309_pt2 | contig 21789 bp, 15 predicted proteins | sample ExccelJu500001D3_5_FD_206927 | JGI IMG/M metagenome (GOLD analysis project Ga0364880, IMG submission 206927) | Enriched cells from Trout Bog Lake Hypolimnion, Wisconsin, USA - BchlTB.July30.5000.01.D3 | ecosystem: Environmental > Aquatic > Freshwater > Lake > Hypolimnion/Profundal zone | place... | reverse complement strand
GCAGCCGCAGCGGGATTTTCAGGAGATATCAACTATTTATCCACATTCCACCAAATGCAAATCGAAGTTCCAGCTTGGTATTGTGCCCGGACGAAGCCAAAGCATGAGCATATCGCCGCCGCGAACGTGCGCAAAAATCTAAAGCTGGAAGTGTTCAATCCCCGCCTGCGTCTGGAGCGTGCGACCCAGCGCGGTGTGGTGCGTTCAATCGAACCGCTTTTTCCCTGTTATCTATTTGTCCGCTGTGTGATTGAAGACAAGTTGAACGAGATCCAGCACACCAACGGCATCAGCAGTCTGGTGCGGTTTGGCCAAAAGATTCCCAAAGTGGGAGATTCAATCATCGAGGAGCTGCAAAAATATTTTGAAGCGGAAGCGCCCATGATGGTGGAAGACGCCCTTGCGCCGGACGATGAGGTGATCATTGCGGACGGGGCCTTTGCCGGGATGCAGGCGAAAGTGTTGCGAGTCATGCCCGCAACGCGGCGGGTGCAAATCCTGCTAGAGATTCTGGGCGGCCCCACTTCGGTCGAGGTGGATCGGGCCTCGGTGGTTACGGGAAAAGACACCATGGCGGCCAGGGTTCCCGTTTTAGCGGCACCGCTTCGGGTGCGTGTTTAAGTTGAAGTTGCAGCAACAAATCAGGATTTGGACACCGGGTTCGGTGTGGAAAATGTTGGTTTGGCGGAAAACTATCGCCAAACGAGCAAGTGCGGAGCCTTGTGTGGAAACGGAAGCGATTGAAGATTTTTTATGGCCGGTTGAGGTTCGGGTGATTTCACTCATTCTTAACTTTAATGACACAGCAAACGTCTCATTTCATGGCATAAAGTGTCCCGTCTATTTTTGAGACAAACCATTAAAATAACAAATTCATTGAACTTGGATCGTGACATTGACCGGTCGGGGTGGGCTGTTGCCGCCGTCGCCAAGCCGCGCTGGAAGCGGATTTTGGACGTCGTGCTGATTGTTCTGGCATTTCCTGTGCTGCTGCCATTGATGATGTTGATTGGCCTGTTGATCCGAATCGTTTCCGCCGGGCCTATCCTGTTCAAACAAGAACGGATTGGTTATTTAGGCGAGCGGTTTCTGTGTTACAAGTTCCGCACGATGCATGTCAACTCGGACACGGGGGTTCATCAGGGATATTTGAACCAATTGATGAATTCGGACGCGCCGATGATCAAAATGGATTCAAGCGGCGATCCGCGCATTATCAGGTTTGGTCGGCTGTTGCGGTCGTCGGGATTGGACGAATTGCCACAGCTCATCAATATTCTTCGCGGAGAAATGAGCCTGGTCGGGCCGCGCCCATGTGTTTCCTACGAGTATGAGAAATATCTGCCGTGGCAGCGGGAACGGTTCAACACGGTGCCTGGATTGACCGGCCTGTGGCAGGTCAGCGGGAAAAACAAGACGACTTTCACCGAGATGATTCAATTGGACATCCGGTATGCGCGCAGCAAGACCTTATGGATGGATTTGAAAATCATTTTGATGACCATCCCGACGTTGCTGATCCAAGTTTGGGAAACGCGGGTGAAAAACAAATCGGCTGGCCGCGCGGCTTCATCAAAAGTAATCATGTCGAATCAATCAGAAGATGAGTGTTGCTTACAAAAAGCGACTTTGATACAAGTAGTGAGTGCGGCAACAGACACGGAACACCGGCGAAAGCTGGGAATTCAATAAGGAAATATATGGCAAAACAAATAAAAATTGGGGTTGTCGGGTGTGGCTATTGGGGGCCGAACTTGATTCGCAATTTCAGATCGTTGCCTGATTGCGACTTGAAAATGATGTGCGACCTCAGCGAGAAGCGCCTGTCGCATCTCCGGGCGTTGTATCCTGAAGTTGAGGGCTCGCCAGATTACAATCACATGCTTAACGGCATTAATCTGGATGCGGTGGTCATCGCGACCGCCGTCAGAACTCATTTTCCGCTGGCCAAGGCAAGCTTGCTGGCGGGTAAACACACCTTCATTGAAAAACCCATGGCCGCTTCCGCGCGTGAGTGCGAGGAACTGGTCGAAATCGCCCGAAAAAAAGGTCTGGTGTTGATGACCGGCCACACATTTTTGTATTCACCGGCGGTCAGAAAAATCAAGGAGATCATCGCCAAGGGCGACCTCGGGGAAATCCGTTACATCTCCGCCCGTCGGTTGAACCTCGGCCTTTTCCAAAAAGACATCAATGTCGCTTGGGATTTGGCTCCGCACGACATCTCCATCGTCCAGCACATCATTGGCGAGCAGCCGGTCACAGTGAATTGCCGGGGCAGCGCGCACATCACACCCGGCATCGAGGACGTGACGACCATGTGCTTGAGTTATCCTGGCAAAAAGACGGCCATCATCCACAGCAGCTGGCTGGATCCGCGTAAGGTGCGCGAGATGACGATTGTCGGCAGCAAGCGCATGATTGTTTATGACGACGTTGCCACGCTGGAAAAAATTCGCGTTTTTGACGCCCGCGTTGAATGTCCGCCGCATTATGACACGTTTGCGGAATTCCATTACGCTTATCACTACGGCGATGTCTATGCGCCCTATATCAAACAGGAAGAGCCGCTCAAAACGGAATGCCAGCATTTTCTGGATTGCATCAAACAGGGCACAACACCGTTGAGCGACGGCAAACAGGGTTTGGAACTGGTTCGTATTTTGGAGGCTTCCTCGGAATCGCTCAAACAGGGCGGGGCACCGGTTGAGTTTTCCGTCCCGACGAACGGAAACGGTTGGACGACGCAGGTATCGGAAGGGACGAATTCTCGCGCCACGGCGGCAAAAATATCTGTTGCTGGCGCAAAGAGAACAAATCGTTCACGCACGAACGGTCAGAAGATTCAAGTGAAAATTGGCGCGAACGGCAGCCACTCGTGAGCGGCGCGCATCAGGTGTTTCAGCGGATCGCTCCGGACGTGAAGCTGGGAAAAAACGTCCGCATTTATGATTTCACCAATCTCTACGGTTGTGAAATCGGCGATGACGTCAAGATTGGAACCTTTGTGGAAATCCAAAAGGGTTCCAAAATCGGCAACCGCTGCAAGGTTTCCAGCCACACGTTCATCTGCGAAGGCGTGACCTTGGAAGATGAGGTTTTCATCGGTCACGGCGTCACGTTCACCAACGACCGCTTTCCCCGTTCCACGGCCACCGACGGTCGTTTGCAGACGGAAGCCGATTGGAAATGTATTCCTACGCTGGTCAAGCGCGGCGCCTCCATCGGTTCCGGAGCTACTCTTTTGTGCGGCATCACCATCGGCGAGAACGCATTGGTGGGTGCCGGCAGCGTGGTGACCAAAGACGTGCCGCCCGGCGCGGTAGTGGCTGGCAACCCGGCTAGAATCATTCAGCCGCGGAAGGTGATTCTTTGAATTATTCCCCATTTCGGATGTCGAATCAGTTTGCCCTGCATGAGTGATAAGAAACCAGACGCGCCGCAATCGGGAATGTCGGTGGCGGACATTTACTTCGTCCTGTTCCGGAGGAAATGGCTGATCATCAGTTTCTCCTTGGCGGGAATTCTGGCGGCGCTGGCAGTGTGCGTGATCAAGCCGCCGCAATACAAATCCGAGGCGGAACTTTCGTTGAGCGTGCTGGAGGCAAAGCCGATTAGCGTGCCGGGGGAAGAAGCCCGGCCGATGATCGAGCCGATTGCGAATGTTATTAACAACGAAATCAAGATTTTGCAAAGTCTGGATCTGGCGCAGTATGTGGTTCAAGCCATAACCGCCGAAAAAATCCTGGCTGGATTCAGCGGCGGCACCGATACCAACAAGGCGGCCTACTATGTGCAAAAGGGACTGTCCGTGGAGACAACGCTAGGAAGCAGCGTCATTGACATAACTTTCCAGCATCCCGACAAGGAAATCGCCCAAGCCGCCTTGAATGAGATCATTGATGGCTACTTTATAAAACACTACAAGATGCAGGGCGGTGGTGGTGTGTTCGGCGACTTTTTGACGAATGAAACCTCCCGGTTGCGGGGCGAACTGGTCGAGACCGACAAGCAGATCCAGCAGGCGCAAAGCGAAATTGGCGTGATTGCCACCGATGATGCGAAAGACGCCTATTCCGCCGAAATAACGAAACTTCGTGGCCAAATCTCCAGTGCCGAGGAAGAGTTGGCGGAACGTCAGGCCGCGATGAAAGCATTGAAATCTTTCCAAGTCGAAACGAATGGCACGCCGGTGGATAAACTTCCGGCTGAACAATACGATGCTTACCGACGGATTTGCGAACGGCTCGCGATCCTTAACAAAAAAGAAGACGATTATTTGACGCAACAAGGCTTCACCGAGGAAAACGTGCTGGTCAAGGAAGTGCGCAGTCAGATTGCCGACGCCCAGAAAATCCGAAACCAGCTTGAGGAAAAATATCCCCAGTTGGTGACTCTGGATATCCCAGCGCAGAACACATCCCGGGACCCGGCGGAGCTGGCCAATAATCAGCCGAATGATTCTGCTCAGATTGCGGCGTTGCAAACTAAAATTGAATTCCTGCATTCGCAGTTGAACCAGGTCTGGAACGAGGCGACCAATTTTGAGCGGGTGGAAGCCACCCTCTCCGAATTGCAACAGAAGAAGGAATCGGCGGAAGCCAACCTGAAATACTTCACCGACCATTTGGAACGTTCCCACATCGACGAGGCGTTGAATGAAGGCAAGGCCTCGAACATCAGCATCATCCAGTCGCCAACCCCGCCGCTGAAAGGCTGGTCAAAGCAGTTCAAGAAAAAACTGGGCATGCTGGCGGCCAGCGGCATTGCGGCCGGGCTGGCTTTGGCCTTTGCGTTGGAATTGTTTTTAGACCGCTCCGTGAAGCGCCCGTCGGATATTGAAAACAAGCTCGGTCTGCGAGTTTTAATTTCCGTCCCGGATGTGGCCAAAGGCGCTGCCGGGAAACGCAACCGGCTTGCCGGAGGCGACCAGAGGCTGCTGGCCAATGCGCCGGTCAAGGTGGCCGACGGGGAAAAATCCACCGTCCAGAGCATCGCTCCGTGGGATCATGAACATCCGCTGCGCCGTTTCTACGAGGGCTTGCGTGACCGACTGATCGTCTATTTTGAAGTCAGAAATGTGACTCACAATCCGAAACTGGTGGCCGTGACGAGCTGCGACCATGGCGCGGGCGTCAGCAGCATTGCCGCCGGGCTGGCGGCCACGCTTTCTGAGACCGGCGATGGGAATGTGCTGCTCGTCAACATCAGCGGCGAACGGGGAGCGGCCCAGCAGTTTTACAAAGGCGAGCTGGGCTACAGCCTGGATGAAGTTCTGGATAGTGAGAAGAAAGGAGCGCTGGTCAAAGCCAACCTTTACACCACCGTCGAACAGGCTAATGGCGACATGTTGCCGGCCAACCTGCCCAAGAAGCTTTCCGCGCTGATGCCGAAGCTCAAGGCCAGCCAATACGACTACATCATTTTCGACATGCCACCGGTCAACCAGACCAGCGCTACCGCCCGGCTTTCCGGCCTCATGGACCAGGTGTTATTGGTCATTGAATCCGAGAAGACCAACCAGGATGTCGTCAAGCAGGTGACCAGGCTGTTGGGCGAATCCAAGGCCAATGTCAGCACGGTTCTCAACAAAACTAAAACCTACGTTCCGCTTCAGCTTCATCAAGAGTATTTGAATGATGTCTGACGGTATGCGCAAGACCGGCTGCAAATAATGGGCCGGTTAAACTGCTGGAAAACCGGCGGTTTTTATTTTTTGCGTCTGGTGTGATATATGAATTCTTCCGACCATTCAAACCAACCCGGTTTGATAAATCCAGAGCTGGGGCATCTGCGTGGACGACGTGCGGCGGTCGTTGTGTTCTCCCACTATCCCAGTGATCCCCGTCCCCGGCGGGAAGCCGAGGCGCTGATCCAGCTCGGAATGGAGGTTGATGTTATTTCCATCCGACAGGACGACAGCGATCTTCGACGTGAAAATTTCAATGGAGTCAACATTCTGCGCGTGCCGCTGCGGCACTTGCGGGGCGGCAAGGCATCTTATCTTTTCCAATATGGCTCATTCATTTCAGCCGCTTTTTTTCTGCTCGCCTTCCGTTCATTCACCCGGCGCTACAGCTTGGTTCATGTCCACAACATGCCTGATGTGCTCGTGTTCTCGGCATTGGTGCCCAAGATTTGCGGCGCCAAGGTCATTCTGGACCTTCACGATCCAATGCCGGAATTAATGACGACCATATTTGGAATGGAGGCGGGGAGTTTTGGCGTAAGCCTGCTGAAATGGCTGGAGAAATGGAGCATCCGATTTGCTGACGTGGCAATCACGCCCAATATTGCCTTTGCGAAGCTCTTTAGCACCCGAAGCGGACAGCCGGGCAAGCTGCTGGTGGTTATGAATTCTCCTGATGAAAAGATTTTTGAATATCGCGAACCAGTGCGGGAAACATTAGCGAGCCGCGATCCAGTCAAGCCGTTTGTCATCATGTATCACGGAGCCTTGGTCGAGCGGCACGGTTTGGACGATGCGGTTCGTGCCCTGGAAAAAGCCCGGGTCATTATTCCAGGCGCAGAATTGAGAATATATGGGCGGGCCACGCCGTATTTTCATCGGGTGATGGAAGAAGTCAATGCGCGTGGCCTGCAGGAATCGGTGCGGTATCTGGGGGCAAAAAGTTTGGAGCAAATAGTGGAAGCTATTGACGATTGTGACGTGGGCATCATCCCGAATCGGCGAAGCGTATTTACAGAGCTAAATATGCCGACGCGAATTTTCGAGTATTTGGCGAGGTCCAAGCCGGTCATTGTTCCCCGCACGGCTGGAATCCAGGATTATTTCAGTCAGGATGAAATCATCTTTTTTGAGCCGGGCGATGTGAATGACCTCATGCAAAAGCTGCGCCACGTCTTTATGCAGCCTCTTGAGACGGCTGAAATTGTGAAACGAGGGCAAGCGGTTTATCGCGCCCATAAATGGAGTGAGGAGCGTAGGGGCCTTCTAGGCTTGGTGGGTGAGCTTCTAAAGGGCGACAAGTCTCATTGTTCTCGAATACAGCCGTCGGTAATGGCGGGCGAGCCATGAACGACACATCGCACACTATCGGCAATCCAATTGTGATTGTATCATTTTTTACTAGACGCTCATGCCAAGTAACCTCGCCGCCAAAGCGTATCGAACATATCTAACGGCGTAACTTACCATGGATGTAGTCCAAGATACAACAAGCCTCACGCCTCCCGGAGTCCTATTTCTGATAGTGATGGCGGTTCTGACGTTTTCATTGTCCCGCCGATGGGCTGTTCTTCCATTGCTGGCTACTGTTTCGTATATGCCACTTGGACAGCAGCTTATAGTTGCAGGGCTGCATTTTCAAATTCTCCGGCTTGTCATATTAATTGGGCTTGTGCGAGTTGTCGCCCGGGGGAGAACACCGCAGTATTCCGCGAAACAAACTCGACAAGCTTTTTCTCTGGTGGGCGGTATTGAGCCTAATTTTGGGGGTTCTCTCAAAACCCAGCGGGGCACTTCTGGTCAACCGGCTTGGCGTCTTTTTTAATGCTGTTGGCGTATATTATTTAGCCTCCTGTTGGATGAGGGATGCAAAGGAATTTATTGGCTTGGTGAAAGTGCTGGCGCTGATAGTGGTGCCAATTGCGATTCTGATGATTGTAGAAAAATTTACGACGCGGAATGTTTTTTCAGTGTTTGGAGGAGTCCATGAATTCACAATCATCAGGGAGGGACATTTGCGCTGCCAGGCGGCTTTCCGACACCCGATCTTGGCGGGGACATTCGGCGCGACCTTGGTTCCCTTGTTTGTCGGTCTATGGTTCCAGGGACGAGAGACAAAACGGTTGGCACTTTTGGGTGGTATTAGCGCGTGCATAATCACCATTGCGGCTTCAACCAGTGGAGCCATGCTTGCGCTACTATTTGGAGGGGTTGGTTTCGCATTCTGGCGGATACGGAATCAGATGCGTCTGGTTCGTCGAGGATTGCTCGTTATGATTCTGGTATTGGCGTGCATCATGGATGCTCCGGTTTGGTATCTAACAGCCCGAATCAGCAACATTACCGGCGGCACGGGTTGGCATCGGGCTTTTTTGATTGACGCAGCGATTGCCCACTTCAGCGAGTGGGGCTTGTTTGGAACCACATATACTGCCAATTGGGGTGCCGACCAGATACTTGACGAAGATCCTGACAATATAGACATCACAAACCAGTTTGTATTCGAAGGAGTCAAGGGAGGTGTGATTAAGCTGGCATTCTTTATCGCAATTATTGTGCAATGCTTCAAAATTATTGGTCGTCGGACGAAGGTTGAGACAGCCAAGTCATTCGCCGGGGGCATTTTGTTCTGGTCAATTGGAGTGTGCTTGTTCACACACTGCGTTTCATTCTGGTCCATTGTCTATTTTGACCAAATGGTGGTGATCTGGTATTGGCTCCTGGCTGTAATTTCTCGTGTCGCTTGCGATGAAAGCGTTGATGCGACGCAGCCAGTTAGTCAGGAAAAATTGGAATCACAGATAGGGACTGATGAAATCACTGTGCCCGCTCAAGAGATGGCTATGGCATGAGTGACAGAGTATGCATCCTGAATTTTCACGGGATTGGCCAGCCGACCCGCGATTTTTGGTCGGGAGAAGAACGTGTTTGGGTTGGTAAAGAATTCTTTGAGGCGGTCTTGGATGAGGTCAAGGAACGTCCGGATGTTTTGGTGACGTTTGATGATGGCAATGTTTCTGACATTGAAATCGCCCTGCCGGCCTTGCTTGCGCGCGGCCTGAAGGCCCGTTTTTTTGTTGTTTCAGAGTTTGTTGATAAAAAGGGATTTCTCTCGGTCGATAATATTAAAACACTTCAAGCTGCCGGCATGGTTATTGGCAATCATGGCAAATTTCATCATCCATGGCGTGACATGACTCATGGAGAGTTGCACGCAGAATTGATTGAGGCTAAAGATCGGATCGAGCAAATCATTGCGAACCGAATTGATTGCGCCGCTTGTCCGTATGGCGATTATGACCGGATGGCGCTGAAATACCTTCGCGAATATGGTTATAAACAAGTTTACACCAGCGATGGTGGGTGGACCGGTAAAAATCATTGGCTGCAACCGCGCAACAGTCTGCGATCTCATTCCAGCATTGAGGAAGTGCGTCAACTGTTTCGGGAACCTAAATTTAGCATCAAAGGATTGGTTAGGATGTGTAAAATCAACATTAAACGCTGGCGGTGAATTATCAGGTCAAAGGAAAAAATGAAAGTGCTCATTACGGGCGGGGCCGGATTTATCGGTGGCCACATCGTCGAACATTTGCAGCAGACGTTTGAGGTTCGGGTGTTGGACAATCTCCATTCCGGCTTCCTCTCGAATTTGGCTGGATGCAAATACGAATTCATTCAAGCCTCCATTTTGGATCGGGACGCCGTCCGTAAGGCGGTCAGCGGGATGGATTATGTTTTTCACCTTGCCGGAATGATCAGCGTGCCGGAATCCATGCGCCAACCAATAAAGTATAATGAAGTCAACACTCAAGGAACATTGGTGGTCTTGGAAGAAGCCGCAGCGGCTGGTGTCAAAAAACTGGTGTTCAGCAGTTCTGCGGCGGTCTACGGGGACAATCCAAAATCGCCAAAGGTCGAAACAATGCGCGAGGAACCCAAAAGTCCTTATGCCGTTTCCAAGTTGGATGGCGAATATTATTGTAACATGTTCACGGAGACGAGCCGTCTTCAAACAATTTGTTTGCGATATTTCAATGTTTTCGGGCCACGGCAAAATGTCCGGAGCCATTATGCGTCAGCCGTGCCTATTTTTGTCAGCCGTGCGCTAAAAGGTGATCCCATTTCGATTTACGGTGATGGGGAGCAGACGCGGGATTTTGTTTATGTGAAGGATATTGCCGCCGCGAATGTCCACTTCTGCACGCGATCAACCAAAACAGGTGTTTTCAATGTGGCCTGTGGGAGCAGCACCACGGTAAAAGATTTGGCTGGTGCCATCTGTCAGATCACCGGTTCGAATTCGCAAATCGTCCATTGTCCAGAACGCACTGGCGACATAAAACACTCGCTGGCAGGGATTGAAAAAATAACTTCGGCCGGCTTTAAGTGTGAATATAATTTGCGAAACGGACTGGAAGCCACAATTGATTACTACCGCAGGACGCTCAAATGATATTTGGGCTTGCTAGGTTCAAAATGTGGCTGCTTGGCAAAATTTATGGACAGTTTGGTCCATGGCAAAACCGCACAAAATCGAGTGTGTCCTGGACTAAAATAAAGTTGGCATCATTCTAGCTCTATAATGTGGAAGTTTATTATGATTACACTTTTAGCAGCTCGCATTAAGGCAAATCCAAAGTCAAAATCTTCGCTCAATTTAATGTTTCAAGGATCAATTCTGAATAAGTGGTGTTCCGTGAAGAGTATGACAAAGATCTTTTTATTTCTATTCCTGCTGTTTTTTGGAACAAGGCTATATTCAGCGACTTATTACGTCTCCACAACGGGCAATGACTCGGCGGCGGGCAGTGCCGGCGCGCCGTGGCTGACCATTCAGAAGGCGGCGAACACGGTGACGGCAGGTGATGTGGTGAACATCGCGGCGGGGATATATCCTGCCAATCCGACCATCAGCGCGAGCGGCAACGCCAGCGCGCCCATCATCTTCAACGGGCCGGGCAACATTAGCGGCTATCTGACAGTGAACGGCGCGTATGTGATCGTGACCAATCTCACTTTTAGCTGGATGACAACGGGTAATGACCAGTGCGATTTGAACGGGAACTTCGACGTCGCCACGGGCTGCACCTTTACCGGCACGAACACCACGCACGACAACGTGGTGGACCAGATCAAATTGAATGGCAATTACTGCATGGTGACGAACTGCAATTTTCCCAGCATTTGCAAGGACAGCGTGGGCATCGTGGCGGGGGCACAGACGGGCGCGGTGATCGCCAACAACATCATGCACGATTTGACGGACGCAGACGCATTCATTTTCGTGTGGGGAGCTAATGTGGTGATCAAAGGCAACATTTATACCAACGTGTTGAACTGGGACATCAATGTTCACATGGATTTTATCCAGACGTTCCCGTATAGCACCACGGCGACATTGACGAATCTGGTCGTTGACGGGAATACCATCATTAACAGCGACGGCGATGCCTTCTTCCTGATGTGCAACGACCATGCCTCAACTTATTCGCCCTACATGGGCGGGGCGGTCATCCGAAACAATCTCATCGTCAACGTGGTGGAGGCAAGCTTTGTGGGGATACCGAACGTGGGGATTTACAATAACACATTCCTCAATTCCGGTTACGGCAGTGGCAACTCGTTTCTATATGTGTTCGGCTATGTTCCGACGCAATACAATGGCAGCGGCGGGGACGGTTCGCATTGTTATATCAAAAACAACATTTTTCACGTTAACAGCCCAAACATGTCCAACCTTAATAAGATCGTTTATCAGCAGGGCGGCTCCGGGACATTGGTGGATTTGCAATACGATTATGACTGTGCAGATTCAACAACCATGTTGGAAGGTGAGGTGCATGGGATCACGAGCGCACTGCCGGGATTTGTGAACGAGGGGACGCAAACGACAGTCACGATTGCCGCCATGACAAATCAGTTTGGCTCCAGCCCGACTTTCTATACAAATGTCGTGCGCTATTACCGTGCCGGTGCAAATTTCAATCTGGTTTCCAACGCCGTGGTGCGGTCGGCGGGCACGAACCTTTCCTCACTTTTCACGGATGATTTTGCGGGCAACTCGCGAACCAATTCCGGCGCGTGGGACATCGGGGCGTATGCCTATGGAACGAGCGGTAGCAGCACCAACAAAGGTTCCGGCGGTGGAGGTTCCACCAATACGCTTCCGACGATTTCAGCGATTATGGCGAACGCCACAGGCGTGACTCTCGGACAATCGGGTTTGCAAATTCAAGGAGGTTCCGTCGTTTCACTTTCAGCAACGGCAACCAATGCATTAACTTATCAATGGAGTTATGCTACGAATGGTGGAAGCCAGGTGGTATATCAGAGCGGTTCAGGAACGGTTCCTTCAGCAAGCTATACATACGGAACAAACACCATTGGCAACACATATGTCTGGACCTTGATCGTCAGCAATAACGTGGGATCGGCGCAATCTCAATTTACTTTGACAATTGTAGCAGCTCCCGTGGATGCGTATGGGCTTACCTTTGCGGCGCAGTCGGGTGCATTGGCCAATTCCTTTGTTGTTGGCAGCACGGTTTCCGGGACGGTAACCAACTATTATGTATATCAACCGGTTCAAACCACCGGTGTTACCAATGGTGGCAGTGCAACCTATCAATTCACAATCACCAACGCGGGAAACTATGAAGTTCAAGCATTGGTGAATGCACCCGACACAAGTGCAAACTCTTTTTATGTCAACATAGACAGCCAGCCTCAAGATCCAAACATGATATGGGATATTACCACCACATCGGGTTTTGAGAGCCGGCTTGTGGGCTGGCGGGGTATTAATGTGGATGGCACCGACCAGTATTCTTATGTGATATTCTCGCTCAGCGCCGGTCCGCATTGGGTTGTATTTGTCGGAAGGGAAGCGAACACGCTGTTGAGCAGTATCTCTATTTTACCGGTTCCGCAGACTCCCCCTCCGCCCAAGCTGCCGGGCCAATAGGTAAATTGCCAATCCACATATTTGGCCGCGTGAGTAATCTTCAGGTGGATTATTTTTTAGATAAATAGAGCTTTTCAAAGCCTGGACCATCAGTCACTTCGTTGTCTTAGAAACGAAATGACGACAATATTCCATAATCCATGAACCAGACGGTTTTCAAAAATGCCGATGCTAGTCCGGTTGCCATTGATGTTTCCTTCATCATTGTCAGTTGGAACGCGAAAGATTACCTGCTGGAATGTTTGAGGTCACTGACCCAGACAGAGAAAGGCTATGTTGGTGAAATCATCGTCGTGGACAATGCTTCGGCGGATGGCTCTGCACAGGCCGTTCAAGCGGCCTTCCCCAAGGTTCGCGTCATGCAGAATGAGAAGAATGTCGGTTTTGCCCGGGCCAACAACGCCGGCATTCAATTGGCGCAAGGCCGTTATATATGCCTTGTCAATTCTGACGTGGAAGTGTTTGACGGTTGTGTGGCATCGTTACTACAGGAAATGGATGCTCAACCCACGCTGGGTATGATCGGGCCTAAGTTGTTGGAACGCGACGGACGGACCCAGATTTCCTGCTGGGGTTTCCCCGGCCTTTGGAATATGTTTTGTTGTGCGCTTTATCTGGACCGGCTTTTTCCGAAGGTCGGGCTTTTCAATGGCTACCAGATGAGGCACCGGCAGGAGGACGAGGCTCAGGATGTTGACATCCTGGGCGGCGCGTTCTGGCTGGCGCGACGGGAGGCCGTGCAAAAGGTCGGCGGACTGGATGAGGGTTTTTTCATGTATGGTGAAGACATGGACTGGTGCAAGCGGTTTTGGCAGGAAGGCTGGCGGATACGTTTCCATCCGTCGGCCTGCGCGATCCATTATGGTGGTGCGAGTTCCGCCAACGCGCCGATGCGTTTCTATATCGAGATGCAGCGCGCCAATCTTCAATACTGGCGGAAACATCACAGCCGCATGGCATGGGTTGCCATTTATCTCATCTATTGCCTGCATCATTTGGTGAGAATTGTCACGCACTTTGGTGCGATGCTGGTTAGGGCCAGCCGGCGGGCTGAACATCGTTTCAAAGTGCAGCGAAGCCTGGCCTGCCTTGCTTGGTTGTTTGGCAGCCGTTCCGCCCTCTCCGCAACGCGATAATGGTTTTAATATATGCCTGCAGCATCCTATTGTCTCCTGACCGCCTGCCGGAATGAATCCGCCTTCATCGGCGAAACCATTCGTTCGCTGATAGGCCAATCTTTGCGGCCGCAGCTATGGCTGATTTTGGATGATGGTTCAACGGACGGAACGGCCGACATCATCCGGCAATTGAGTCAGGGTCACGATTGGATTCAATTGCATCAGCTTGAACCACGGCGCGAACGTAGTTTCGGCGCACAGTATCGGGCCATCATGCGCGGTTACGAGATGATCAAAAAACCGTTCTTTTGATTTCATCGGCGCGCTGGACGCCGATATTTCCTTTGAAAGCGCCGATTACTACAAGAATTTGCTCCATGAGTTCGCCGGCAACCCGAAGCTTGGCATTGCAGGCGGTGTCATTTGTGAAAATGAAAATGGGGTGTTCAAGGAAAGACGTGCCAACGCCGCCTGGTCGGTGGCTGGCGGCGTCCAAACTTTCCGGCGCGAAGTTTTTGAGGCGATGGGCGGTTATGTGCCGCTCGAATACGGTGGTTCGGACAGTCTGGCGGTTTTGATGGCAAAAATGAAAGGGTGGGAAGTGCGCTCGTTTGCCGGGTTGCGCGTGTTGCACCACCGGCCCAGTTCGTCGGCGGATGGGGTCATGCGTGGTGCCTTCAGACGGGGACTGATGGACGCGGCCTTCGGCTACCATCCGTTGTTCATGATGATGAAATGTGCCCGCCGGCTTACTTTCAAGCCACAAGTTGTGGGGTCACTGCTTTCGTTGGCGGGCTACTGCTCCTACAAATTGAAAAACGGGCGTCCGGTTATTCCGGCAGATGCGCTGCTCTATTTGCACAAGACCCAAAAAGATCGGATATCCCGCGCCGTTCGACTGAATGGTTTCGACGAGGTTTGAATTTGGCTCACTTGATATGGGCAGTGAATCACAAGTCGTTGGCAATTGCACAGTGTCTGCCGCAGGCACCGGCATGAGCGTGCCAGGTGCTAAGACAGATCTGCGCAAACTGCGAGTATTGATTGCCATCGTCAGCTTTGGTGAAAAAAACATCCAGTTTCTTAAACAAATTATTCGCGACTACCAAGTAATGCAACCGGATGCGGACGTGATCGTGTTTTCCGACAAGCCGAAAAATCTTGGGGATAAGGTCAAGGTTGTCGCGGGCTTGCCTGCGCAGAATCCATGGTCGCTTCCCTTCGCGCACAAAGCCTTTTTTGCGGAGAATATGGAACGATACGACCTGTTCATCTATTCCGAGGATGACATAGGCGTGACTGAAGCGAACGTTCAGGCATTTTTGGATGTCACGCCGCGATTGGAAGCGGAGGAGATCGCGGGCTATCTCCGCTACGAAATAGGACCGGACGGGACGAAATTTCTGCCGGACGTGCATGATTCTTTTTACTGGAAACCAGAATCGGTGCGGCAGCGCGGGACTTGTAAAATCGCCGAGTTCACAAACGAACATGCCGGATTTTATATCCTGACCCAGGCGCAACTGCGTCGGGCAATCGCGTCGGGAGGTTTTTTGCAGGAGCCCCACGAAGGACGATATGGTCTGCCGGAAACGGCGGCGACAGATCCGTATACGAGTTGTGGTTTTCGCAAGGTGATATGCATTTCTGCCTTGGATGATTTTCTCGTTCATCATATGTCAAATCGTTACGCAGGGCAGGTTGGTTTGATGTTTGACTCTTTCAAGGATCAAGTGAATACATTGATGGATATACATGCCGGCACTCATCCGGCTAGCACTCTCTGCACGGAAGAGTCCAAGTTTTTACATTGCAAGTGGTCCAAGAGTCATTACGAAAAACCCAGTGACGAAGTTTTAAACCTGGTGACTGAAGATGCGAAGACCGTTCTTTCAATTGGTTGTGGTTGGGGAGCCACAGAGAGTCAATTAAAGCAGCGGGGAGCTGCAGTCACCGCGCTCCCTCTTGATTCAGTTATCGGGGCATCAGCCGCACGCTTGGGAATCGAGATGGTTTATGGAACATTGGAAGAAGGGCTGGCTAAATTAAAAGGCCGCAGATTTGACTGTGTCCTTATATCAAACTTGCTCCATTTGCAGCCCACTCCAGAGTTTATCCTTGAGCAGTGTGCTCAATTTATCACCGAAGGAGGAACAATGGTGGTCGTTGGGCCAAATTTCAAACGCTTGCCGGTTTTAATCAGGCGTGTCCTGGGGCGCGGAGATTACCGGAAGCTGAGGTGTTTCGATCAAAGCGGAATCAGCACCTGTGGTCCTGGCTCTCTGGCAAAATATTTTCGTCGTGCCGGACTTCATCTGGATGTCGTCAAATGGTGGCATGAACCCACCGTCAAGTGGTGGCATAATGCAGGTGAGCAAACAAATTGGGCCAAGTATAAACAGCACCTTGGATGGCTCACCGCTGAAAATTGGGTCATCCGGGCCAAGCGTTAATCCTGTCCATTTTTCTTGTAAATAGCTCATTGATTAAGCATGTCTGAATCCAACGCAAAACCGTTGATGACGTTTGCCGTTTGCGCTTACAATCAGGAGCAATACATTCGCGAAGCCGTGGAGGGCGCTTTTGCGCAGACCTATTCTCCGCTGGAAATCATTCTGTCCGATGACTGCTCCAGTGACCGGACTTTCGAAATCATGCGCGAGATGGCGGCAGGTTATTCCGGCTCGCATCAAATTGTGTTGAATCGCAATGCCGTCAATCTTGGCCTCGCCAGCCATGTGAACCATGTGGTGGAGTTGACCCGCGGCGAAATTTTAATCGGGACGGCCGGGGATGATGTTTCGCTGCCGGAACGCACCGCGCTGGTTGCCGAGGTTTGGGAGGCTTCAGGGCGGCGGGCGACCTCAATCCACGGACGCTGGATCGGGATTGATGAGCACGGGCAGTTGACGGGAGACGAAAAATATGTTCCGTGGCCTGAAATGACCGGCGCCGCAACCAGGCAATTGGGAAAACCGTTTGATTTTGTGACCACCCTTAAGCCGCACGTTCAAGGAAGTTGTCACGCCTTTTCAAAACGTCTGTTCACAGTTTTCGGGCCGATGCCAAAATATGTGGTTTACGAGGATTTGACTCTGGCCTTCCGGTCTATCTTGGTGGGAGAAATTCATTTCATCAACCGTCCCCTGGTCAAATACCGTCGGCACAGCCAAAACACCTACGCGCCCATCAAAATGGAAAACGTAAAAACGGTTGACCAGGTGCGCGCTTATCACCAACAAGCAGCCCGCGAACTTGGACGAAAGGTCAAATTGTATGATTGCTTTCGTGCGGACATCCAAACCTTGGCGAAAAGTGGGGCGATGAATCCACAACAAGCTTTAGAATTGGAGGCAGTCATCGCCAGGACGCAGCGGGGATTTCAATTACAGTGGGAAATGTATGATCACAGGCTAATGAATAGAATGCGGACTGCTTGGAAGTTGATTGGAAATGGCCACAGAACCGGCCGTGTGCTCGCCAGATTGTTGCCGCGCACACTCACTGAATTCTATTTTCTGGCCCATGCGCGGCTTCGGCGCGGCAATTGAAAAATACGTTAAAGATGCGTGTCAGCTTTTTTTGACTTAAAGCGCATCTGATGATAGTATTTGAACTTGGAGAAAATGGCATTGTTTAAAAGCCGCGATGAATTCATCTGGTAGACAAACGAAGCTTTAATTCCGACTGGAACAACTTTAACAGTTCATTTGAAAGAATGGGGGATATTTCTCCCTTTGAAGACTTTGTGTCAGTCACGTTAAAAACTCGAACCGGTGGATTCCAAAACAAAATATGAAGTTAGCATTTAACATTTGTGTCTGTGTAGCCTGTCTGTTCTCCACAGCGCATGCGACCCTGCCAATGGTGGCGATTCACGATTCAGAGTTGACCCGGGCATTGGAAACCATGCCCGCCAGCGCCACCACGCCCACCGGAGCCGGAACCACCGGCAACGAGTGGTGGCCGTCGAACTGGCATTATTTTGTCATGCCGGAATCAGCGGAGGAGGCCCTGCGCTCGGATGGCACGCCTTTCCAGGTCATTGGCGATTCAAATGTCTTGTCGGGAGTTTTGACCAATATTGACGGCACGCCCAAGTATCCCATCGTCATCAGTCTGGCGTCCGAGGCCATCAGCGACGCGGAAATCGTTCAGTTCACCAACTACGTCGCCGCCGGCGGTTTTTTGTTCGTCGGGTCTTCGGCCTTCACGCGCAATACCAATGGAACCACTCGCGGTGATTTTGCATTTGCCAATGCGATGGGCTTGCACATGGTCAACCCCGGACTGACCAATTGGTATGCAGACGAGCTGCTGACAAAGACCGTTGAGCATCCCATGATAAGTCATATTCCAGACGGTCAGCTCTGGTGGCGGATGCCTCTATCCTCGGAGGATATTTCATGGGGAATCTCACCCAATCATCCGATTAACTACTTGCATTTGGCGTGGCAGATCCAGGCAGGTGATGCCACCGTGATTGCCGTAGCTGGCGATACAACCACCAATTTCCCCTATCTTCTGGTCAAACCCTTTGGCAAGGGATATTTCATCTATCACGCCGCGATGCAGCCCTTGATCGGGCATGGCGGGAATGATGCCGGCATGTATGCTTATGGAATTTTCCGGAATGCCATTCAATGGGCGTTCCAATCTGCAAAATTGCCGGTGCCAAAACTCAGTCCCTGGCCCTATAAATATGATGCCGCAGTGGAGTTCCGCCATGACTTTGAGGATTTCACAAATTTCATTGACACCACCGAGGTGTCCGCCCAGTTTGAAAATTCTGTCAGCAATGCGTTTGGCGAACCGGCCAGGGGGGATTATTTTTTCTGCACCGGAACGGTGCGGACCGAGTATGGTCCGATGGATCAAAGCAATGAAATCGCCAGTTTAAGCCGCGCGATTTCACTCTACGGTGCCACGATTGGTTCCCATAATGGCGGTCTGCCAAATGCCCAGAATCTTAATTTGGCCACCAATGCTTATGACTACTGGCACTGGGGGCCTGATGAAGCTCTGGATATAACCAACCCTCCTCCTCCGGGGTATGCCAACGGCCAAGCCTATGCGCTGGCCTCTATTTCAAATTCGATTTCTGACCTGAGGGGATGGGGATTGACCAATAATACCGGCTTGACCGAGTGGGTGTCGCCTTCCTTTAATGCCACGCGTGAAGGTTCCAAGCAGATAATGTCGCAACTGGGCTTGGCCACGACAGGAGAAGAAAAACTCACCCCGTTTCCTCATTGGACGCTCTCGACGCAGACATCAGGCCATCGATATTCAGTCTTAAGTTTGCCGGTCAGTGACTGGTATGTGGGATCGCTGGTAGGGCAGGCCATCGAAGAACAGACGCTGGCATCCGTGGATGCGGCGGTGGACTATTACTATAATTTGGGGGCTTTGATTAACATTTACGGGCATAGCGCTTCTGCCGGATCAAGTATTTATCAAATGGACAATGGCCTTGTCTTGACGACACAACCCGAATTGGAACAAGAATATATCATGCACAGCATGGCCAAACCGCGCGTGTGGTCGGCTAATGCAGATGCTTTATACACCTGGTGGCTCAAGCGTTCAGCCGCGCAAATCACGCCTTCTGTCGCTATCAATGGCAACCAGATTACGACCACCTTGGCCATCGTCGGGGCGGGCGATACCAACACCGCCGTGGAATTGTTGGCCCCCAGCACTAATTACACCGGCCTTCAAGTCTTTACGAATGGTGTCCAGGCTGGTTTGAACAGTTACCGTATAGTCGGCCAAACGATCCGCGTTCTAGTCGGGACTACCGTGACCAATGCCCAGGTTTCCTATTCCATTATGCCCGTCGCGGTAAACGACACGTATTATATCCAGCCCGGCAATACGCTTACCGTCGCCGCTCCAGGTGTGCTGGCTAATGACACTTCCGGTTGGGGCACCAACCTGACTGCCGTCCTTGTGACCAGCCCGACCAATGGGAGTTTGACGTTGAACAGCAATGGCAGCTTTACCTATACGCCTACCAATGCCCAGACCTCCGACGCCTTTACCTATCTGGCCAATGACGGGCAAACTAATTCCTCAGTTGCCACGGTGACTATTACCATCATCAGTCCGCCGGTCATCACCCAACAACCGGTCAGCTCGACAAACGCTGCCGGCACCAGCGCCAGCTTCAGTGTGGTTGCAACCAGCGGCGTCCCGGCCACCTATATGTGGTTTATGAATGCCACCAACCAAATGACTGATGGTGGCCACATTTCCGGCTCGGCCACGGCCACGCTCACAATCAGCAATGTGGCTAACGTCAATGCTGGTGCCTACACCGTCGTCATCTCTAATCCTGTCGGCAGTGTGACCAGTGCGCCGCCGGCCACTCTGACCGTCACCGGCGTGATTGACCCAAACCTTGCCGGGCCGCCGGTGGGGTTTGTGCAGAACGGCGGCAGCACGGTGGAATTAAGTGTGATCGCCACCGGCACCAGTCCGTTCACATACCAGTGGAGCTATAATGGTCAGGCTATTCCCGGTGCCAACTCGGCCTTGGTTGTCCTCACCGGTGTCACCAACAGCGGCGGCACTTACACTGTGATAGTAAGCAATTCAGTTGGTAGTGTGACTGGCACCGTGGGAGTGCTGCAACCGATGGCTTCTGGCGCAATTTTTAATGATACCTTTGTGCGCGGCACCGATCCGGGCCCCATTTCACCGTGGGTGGCGGCGGTCGGTGGCTGGACCGTCACGGGCCAGACCCTTGTATCCACAAACCTGGCCGGCAACCTCGCCAATGCCTATGTTAACGGCACCAACTGGGGCGACTACAGCGTGCAGGCCAACGTCCGTTTTCCGGTCGCCGGGAGTGCCGGTGCCTATGGTGGCGGAATCGGTGGCCACCTGAATCCCGCCACCGGGGCGCATTACGCCGCATGGATTTATCCGGAAGGTTCGCCCAGTGGTCCGCAGGCGGTGCTTGGACTGGTCAAATTTTATGACTGGGCAAACTGGAGCGGCACGCCCATGCAACTATCACCAACCGTATTGCCCAACGGTGTGGGCACGAACTGGCATACGTTGATCCTCTCATTTCATTTGAACGAAATAACTGTCAATTGGGACGGTGTCAAAGTGGCGGATGTGACGGACAATAATTTCAGCGGCTTAGCACCTTATTGGAGCGGCGGCATCACTGCGGATCTCTGGGCCAGTGCGGCAGCGCAGGCCATGATCGTCAGTAATGTGGTTGTGAGCGCCTTTCCCGCGACCATTCTCAACCAGCCAGTCACCGTGGCGACCAACGCCGGCACCACTGTCACATATAGCGTGACCGCCAGTGGCACCGCGCCATTGACCTATCAATGGTTAAAAAATGGCGTGGCGTTGACCGATGGTGGTAATGTTGCCGGTTCGTCCACAACAAACCTGACACTGGTAAATGTTTCCGGAGCCGATGTGGGCAACTACCAGGTGGTGATCAGCAATCTCTTCGGCAGTGTGACCAGCTCCAACGCCGCCCTTTCTCTTATAGGACCGCCAGTAATAACCGGCCAGCCTGTGAGTGTGGGGGCTGTCGTTGGTCAAACTGTCAGCTTCACGGTATTCGCCGGAGGCAGTTCCCTGACCTATCAATGGTTCAAAAACTTGAATGTTATCACCGGGGCCACCTCCACCACGCTGACGCTGACCAATGTGGCCTATTCCGACGCTGCCAATTACAGCGTCATTGTGACAAACATATATGGCAGTGCGACCAGTTCCAACGCCACCCTGACCGTTGAAAATTGCACCCAACCCCCCTCCGGTATGATTAGTTGGTGGCCGGGTGAAGGCAATGCCAATGATATTATCGGCACGAACAACGGCACCTTGATGGGCGGCGTCACCGCCACCAATTCTGGTGTTGTCGGTTCGTGCTTCAGTTTTGATGGCACAAATGGTTATGTGCAAATTCCCGACTCGCCTTCATTACATCCTACAAACCTAACCATCGAAGCTTGGGTTCTGTTCAGTTCACTTGAAAGCAG
>Ga0364880_10289_pt2 | contig 21855 bp, 23 predicted proteins | sample ExccelJu500001D3_5_FD_206927 | JGI IMG/M metagenome (GOLD analysis project Ga0364880, IMG submission 206927) | Enriched cells from Trout Bog Lake Hypolimnion, Wisconsin, USA - BchlTB.July30.5000.01.D3 | ecosystem: Environmental > Aquatic > Freshwater > Lake > Hypolimnion/Profundal zone | place... | reverse complement strand
GGAGCCAAAGGCGCCAAGGCTTACGACGTCGAGTTGTGGGCCCCGGGTGTCGGCCGGTTCCTTGAGATCTCAAGTTGTACGAACTTCGAGGCGTACCAGTCTCGGCGGGCGAATATCCGATTCCGCCGGACTCACGGGGACAAACCGGAATTCGTCCACATCCTTAATGGCAGCGGACTCGCATGCCCACGCCTCTTTGCGGCGATCCTCGAAACGTTCCAGCAACCAGACGGCTCCGTCCTCATCCCCGAACCGCTCAGGCCGTACGTTGGGGCGGACAAGATCAATTAAGCGAGGTAGCGGACTAAACAGCGTTAATGCGTAAGAGCGTTTCGCTAGGGCTAGCGCTCAAGGGCGATTGACCGCTCTCAATCTCCCTCTAACGCTAGATTCGTCCGGTTCGGTACCCTTTTGTTTGTGAAGGTCTACATTTCTGCGGATATCGAAGGGATTACGGGGTTGGTGTCTTGGTCACAGTGCAGTCGCCCAGACGGAAAGTCGTTTGACTATGCGTTTGCCCGCAGGATGATCACCCATGACGTGAACGCGGCGATTCGCGGTGCGCGAGCGGCAGGGGCTACTGAGGTCGTGGTGAAGGACTCTCACGGCAACAGCAAGAACATCCTGATCGAAGATCTTGAACCGGGTGTAGAACTGATCAGCGGTCACGGAAGTGGTACCGACGGCATGGTGATGGGTATCGACGAGACGTTCGACGCCGCGATGCTCGTAGGCTATCACGCCATGGCAGGAACATTGGGTGGAGTCATGGAGCACACCATTACCGGCGGCGTTCACGGAATATGGGTGAACGGAATTCCCACCGGAGAAATGGGGTTGGCCGCGGGTGTCGCGGGGCGTTACGGAGTTCCAATCGTAACCGTCACCTCCGACACTGCCGGATGTCGAGAGGCCGAAGCATTGATTCCTGGCGTCATTACTAGTTCGACGAAGGAGGGATTCGGTCGATATATGGGCCGACTATTGCATCCAAGCGAGACGGGCCCGGCGATCGAAAAAGCCGCCCACGACGGCATCGTCAACCTGGCAGCGATCAAGCCGCACGTCTACGCAGAACCCACCCAGATCCGCGTGGAATTCAATCGAGCCGAGGAGGCAGACATGTGCGCAAGACTGATTACAGTCGACCGCGTCAACGGATACACCGTTGAGGCGACCTATCCGACGTATCAGGAAGCCCACAGGGTGGTCTGGAATCTGATGGCGATGTCCTTTATCGGCATCGATTCCCAGCATTAGGCCGAATTCAGGGTTTCGGCTTTGAGGTCAGCAGGCGAACGGAGGCCATGAGCTCTTCAGGTGCCGAAATCCGAACTCGACCCTTGAAGACGTCAAAGCTTCGCTGCTCGATCCGATCGAGGATTCTTGAATAGAGAACTCGCGCCATTTTTGCTGTCGGCTGGAAGGCTTCCGGCAGCCTCGGCAACCCGGAGTCGGCACGTCGGTAAAGATCGCGGGCACGCTCGATTTCGAACTTCAAAAGTTGGACGAACTTCCGATTGACTTCCTCTCTCAGAAGTCCGTCCTCTGAGCCTGAAAAGCGGCGCATATCCTCTGCCGGAATGTAGATCCTTTCTCGCTTGAGGTCCTCTCCGATATCGCGAATAATGCCTGTAAGGTGGATAGCTTGAGTCAAGTCGATTGCACAGGATCGAAGGTTGTCATCCATTTCGAGCTCAAGCAGATCGCACACCATCAGGCCGACAGCCGATGCGCTTCTCCGCATGTAGTCTTCCAACTCTTCGTAAGTCTCGTATCGCGTTTTGTGGAGGTCTTGCTCCATCGCGTCGAGAAACCGAAGCGGTTCGTCGATCGGAAGCGACACTTCTCGTGCAACATCGCAGAACGCTCGAAGTACGGCGTAGGAGGGGCTCACTCCATCCATTCCTCGAATGAGTTGATTTCGATAGGTGGTCAGCTTTTGTAGAGTCTCGGGCCGAGATACTCCTTTAGGATTGTCTACCCACTCGCGAGGAACTCGTATGAAGCCGTATAGAGCACGAACGCGCCGCCTGAATTCGAGAGGCATCCGGTTCGTTGCTAAGTAGTGGGCGATACCGAACTGTCGATGGATTCTGCGGCATTCGGCGTGATCGGAAGGCGAGGCGAATCTGGGCAGAATACGAGGCGTGACGCCATCAGTGCGCTGGCTTCGACCCTGCAGTCCGTTCATACATATTGCGTACGGTATTTGCGAGGGAACCTTTCTTGTATTTCCTTAAAAACGTGGAAAACGGCGCAGATCCAGCCGCTCATTCACGTCCAAGGTCCCTTTGGCCAGGATTTCGAACGAGTCGGCCTCGAAGCGCATCTTCATTGCGAGCTCATCCAATAGCGCCTTGACCGCAAGTCGAGTGCGCTGGCAAATGTCGTTGCCCTTCTCCATCGGCGATCCAAAAGCGATGAAGCATTCGGGCCTTTCGTGAGTTGCCAACTCGTACCGGATGGCGACTGGGACGACTTTTGAATCGGGAACCTGATTAGCCATGAGTTGCAACGCCTTGCCGAATGGAAGCACTTCCGGAGGGGGATGAAGGTGTTGTTCGGCAAACAGGAGTAAATTACGCTTTTCCGTTGTCATCAATCGGATGGTCTTGCGGATGGTGGCCGCGCGCCGAGCCGCGCTCTCCGCGGGGAACGGCATTCCTCCAACTTTGGCGAAGAGGGGGAAAGCGTCGAATTCCTGGATCCAATCCACGGTGAGCATGTTGAGCGCTTCCACCGCATGGTACATAACGTAGCCGTCGTGCCACCCATGGTGGTTGGGCACGAAGATGCATGGACCCACCAAAGGTTCCTTTGGCGGAATCCAATAAACGCGGCGAAAGCGGCTGTGGACCGTACGACGAATCATGCGGTCGACCACCTGCCCTGCAATTCCAACCGCCTGAGGCATTTCCCAGTAAGGCTACTCAACATGCAGCCCGACTAACATGAGATGCACTAGACTCTGATCTGAACATGATCACAAGAAGGGAAGTACTCAAGGCTGGCGCCGCCGTTGCCCTGTCGCCGATCGTCAGGTCCATCTCCACACTCATGGAGCCCGATTCGTTCCGGTTTGCGTTCTTCAGCGACTCGCACGTGGGGCTCGAGGGCCATCTTGCTGAATGCAAATCAATGCTTCATGAGATGACTGGCCTTTCGCTCGATTTTGCGATTAACGCTGGGGACATCACCGATTACGGTTGGACGGATGAGTACACAAACTATCGCGCGCTTCTCAAGCAGGTTCCTTTCAAGGTTTACGCTGCGCCTGGAAACCACGACGTTCGTTGGTCGCCTCTTGGTCCCAAGGCGTTTCGGGAAGGAACCGGAGCGCCGATGTTCGGGTCGTTCAACCACAAGGGCGTCCATTTCGTAACCCTGGACAGCACTATTCCTCTCTCGCACTACGGACACTTCGAGCGCAAAATGCTCCAATGGCTCGAATCGGACTTAAGGCGATGTGGGCGCGAAACGCCAGTGTTTATCGCCTTCCATCACTGGGTTGGACGCGATGGGGTTCAACTCGATAACGAGACGGATCTACTTCGAGTCATTGAGCCGTACAACGTAAAGGTCCTTTTGAACGGTCATGGCCATTCCAATCTGCTATGGACATGGAACGGCATCTCGAACACGATGAACAAAGGCCTTTATCAGCTTTCGTACGAGCAGATTGAAGTCGATCGAATCAGGAACGAAATTCGGATGAGCCGCCGCACCCAAGAGCACCCGGCGATGGCGCATTTGTTGACCGTGCCCCTCGGTCCCTCTAGGGAGAAACGTCGAATCTGGAATGTGAACCGCAATGTGGTGGCTGGAGCCGTCGGGGTGAGCATCGCCGAACTCCCAATGGCAAAAGAGTATCGGTGGGACGACCACCCTTGGAAACCCATATCTGCATCGACAGCTCCAACCGACGGACTGGTGGAAGGTACCCATCGGCTGACCGTCCGCAGCGATCCTCAGACCTATTTTGCAGCGGGAGAAGTGACGATCCAACGGAGTTCTGCCCCATCGGCGCTTCGGAAACGATGGGAACGGGAGCTAAGTGGCGGTGTCATGAGCCATCTTCGGCTTGCGGACGACCGACTGTTTGTCAGTACGATGGACGGCGCAATCTGTTCGTTTAGAGCTGAAGACGGGCACGCGGTTTGGACGGCACGAACTGATGGGTATTGCCACTCGTCGCCGCTCGTTTTGTCTGAGTCTGTAATCGTCGGAAGTGCGGACACCAACGTCTACGCCTTCGATCGCCAATCTGGGAAGCAGCGATGGAAGTTCCCGACCGGTGGCCCTGTGTACGCCACAGGTGCGGAAGCGCATGGAATCGTCGCGATCGGGTCTGGCGATGGCTCGATTTACGGATTGGAAGTGGAATCGGGTAGGCAGATCTGGCGATTTGACCTTCCAAAGAGTCATACCGCGTTTGTCCAGAGCCCAGCTTGCACGGATGGAGATCGGTTCTACTTTGGTGCGTGGGACAAGTTCGTCTATGCGTTGGACGTGCGGACAGGAGAACTGGCGTGGAAGCACGACTGTTGCGGAGCGCGAGCGTTTGCCTATTCTCCTGCGATTGGCGGCCCCGTTGTCGGTGGCGGCAAAGTGTATGTTCCGACCGACGGAGACGATCTGTTTGCGTTTGATGCTCGCACAGGGGAAGTGATCTGGAAGGTATCTCCGCCGGGCGACAAGGTCGGGTATTCGGGACCATGCCTCGTCGGCGATCGCATATTCATCGGCTGCCTAGGCGACATCGGACAAGCTCGATGCTTTTCGACCGTTGACGGCAAGATTCTTTGGACAAGCGTCGTAGGGTCAACGATCTACGATTCGTCGCCGTCGCACGCGGACGGAGTCGTAGCGATCGGATCCGTAATCGGGCTTTTAACGGCGATGAATGCTACCAACGGCGAAATCATCGGCCAGTATCAGCTGCCCCCAGGACACTTCCTCGCCTCCCCGGTCTCTTCTCCAGGGAGAATCTACGCCGCATCGTATTCAAATCGGATTGCGGCGTTTGATGTTCACAGGTAGTGCCAGATTCTAGAGTTCACCGTTTTGGAAGAACTCGATCGTTTCACCGGCAAGACCCCGGACAAACGCAATTCGGAAAGTGATCGGGCGATCCGCGTTTGCTGGGCTGGCGTCCTTCGGCTCGACAACCGAAGTTGCACCTGCTTTCATCGCTCGTGCATACGCCGCGTCGGCGTCGTCAACGCGCAAGGCGTAGTGGAGAATTCCGCCTTCGGGAATCTCTCCCGCCCCGCGTCCGCAAAAGATCTCAATATAGTTGCCATCGCCGGTGTCCATTAGGGACGCACGCGAATCTCCTTCGCCCCATCCGAACTTTCGGACCATGCCTAGGCCCTCTTCGTAGAAGCGTACGGTCGCTTCAAAATCGGTCGCGCGGATGGCGACGTGATGGAATCCGGGTCCGAAAGGTCTTTTGTTGCCCATCTGATCTTCTTACCTGGGAAAACTGGATTTGAGCAGCCGGTCATGACGGATAAAGTGCTCCGGAATCGCGAGTTAATGCTCCAATTTGGAGCAGCAAGCCCAAATCCGTCAGTAACCAGCCGAATCTGGATATAATATGCCCGGCGCGGAGAGATGGCTGAGTGGACGAAAGCGCCCGCCTGCTAAGTGGGTAACAGCCAAAAGCTGTTCTCGGGTTCGAATCCCGATCTCTCCGCCAAACGAATCCGGGGGATTCCCGATGAAACGCCTGCCCCTCGTCTTGACACTGTTCTTCGTAGCGGCGTTTCAGACCCCTGCCCAAGATCTGAAGGACTACCTTCGCGTTCGCAAGTCTTACGGCATCGTCGAGTCCGTTGGCGTCCCTGCCCTCGAAACCTTGGTGGGAACCCGAGTTTTTGAGGTCCAGGGCGTCATTAAGGGCACCTTGAGAACGGGGAGCAGGATGTCGCTCCTCTTGGAGCGTACAGACGGGCAAACTCAGGCGATCGACGCCTCGAAAGTCCCCGACTGGGCAATCGGTACCGAAGTGCCCGCGCGACTGATCATCAAGGCGACTCGTGTTCACGAGGATGACGAGATCAGTGCTTTTCTGATCGCGGTCGCGAAAGAGGAAGATATCCAGCCAATCGAAGCCAGATTAGTCGCTTCGGTTGCCAAAGTGGCGAATGCCAACCATCGTGCCGGTCATTCAAGGAAAGGCGATCTGAGTCGCTTCGCCGTACAGGGGACCCACAAGGTCCAAACTTGGACAGTGCCGAGCGATCGAGCGACGCCTCAGTACGCCGCCTATATCAAGCACCATAACCCTAAGCTGAGCGACGACGAGGCCGTCCGAATCGCGGAAGGGATCCTTGGATATAGCCGCCGTTACGGTGTCGATGCGCGCCTCATCGTGGCAATGGTCATTTGCGAGAGTGACTTTAACCCGAACGAAGTCAGCCACGCTGGTGCGATGGGTCTTGGTCAGCTAATGCCGGATACGGTTCAAGACTACGGCATAACGAACCCGTTCGACTCAGTCCAGAACCTCTACGGCACCGTTCGTGAGATTCGGTCTCACATCGACAAGTACCGAGGCGAAACCGGAGACGAGTTCCAATCCCTTGTACTCGGCCTAGCCGCCTACAACGCCGGGGAAGGCGCCGTCCGCCGCCACGGCAACAACGTTCCCCCCTACCGAGAAACCCAAGCCTACGTGCGAAAAGTCATCAAGCTCTACTACCATCTCGCGGGATACCGATAGAGCGTTGCGCTTCGCTAGCGTTGGCCCAGCTTGAGGGAAAGCGGCCCCAAAACCTTAATACCGGCGCGAAGCGCCAAATACCGTAATACCGGCGCGAAGCGCCATATACCGCATACCGTTCTCCCTCGAACGCAAGCGCGGCGAACTGCTCATTTCTGGTACGTGTCTTTGTCCATCTCCCTCAACTCGAGGGTGACGCTGACGGCGTTGTTGGCAAGGGACTCGGCGAACTGCTCGCGCATGACGTCCATCAGAGTCGTTGCCATTTTGTGGCGAAGTTCTTTCGGCCGCCCTTCCAGAATGGCAACTTCACAATGAGCAAAGCCGGCGGGAGCGCCTTCGCCCATCACCCAAACCGAACGAAGGGTGTGGTAGGACTTGATGGCTTTGCTGGCGATCGTCTCGTGGCCTGCCAAAGCGACTGTTAGGGCCTCCAGGATGTCGGGAAGCTTCGCGTTCTCTTCTAAGTCGGAGGTCGTTTCCAGATGGATGTGCGGCATCCACCTATTGTGAGCAGGTTTGTTGGCCCTTGTAGGACCAACAGCCCTTACTCTGCGTCTTCTCGCGGCAGATACTCGAAGTTTGTGAACCACCAGGCCGCGGCGCCTATCAGCGCCACTGAAAACAGGAACATCACGAGGTAGGACGTTCCCGGCGTCAAGGTGTTGTCCCCACTCCCGCCTACGAGCAGCGCCAGAAGTTTATTACCGCCGGCCGAAGGGTGCTGAGCGATCCCTTCAAGGTAACTGTAGATTGACAGATAGTACATCTGCCCCTGCATGTTCGGGATCGCCGTCTCCCAGCCAAAGGCGAATAGGAGGCAGATGATCATTGCCCGGTTGAACATCAGGCTGACAAGAAGAAACAGTGCGCCATAGGCGAACGCTCCTACGATGAGTGCCGCACAGTCCTTAATCAATAACGGGTTGTTTCCAAGACCTTGATAAGAGCCGATCGACGCGAATACCGCGCATAGGATGCCGATCACAGAGACGACGATTCCTGAAGCGAGGTACCGAAGCAACAGCAACTTCCAGCGAGGGACCGGTCTTGTCAATAGGTACACAATCGTCTTTTGCTCAACCTCTTGACTGATTATCGCAGTCGTGAAAATCGCAGAAGCGAGGGCAAGAATGTGATAGACGAAGATCGCCGAGACGTTCGAATATGCGTCCGCCTTTGTCGCTCCCGACTGAAGCACGTCCCAGTATTTCGCCATGAATAGGCAGAAAACACCAAGCGCGACCCAAGGCAGAATCCTTCGGAGTCTGAAATATTCGCGGATCGCCTGTCCAAAAATAGCCGATTCCAATTAAGCCTCCACCAAGTACTTGAAAACCGACTCCAGGTTGTTGTCGGGGCTGCTGAAACCGCGGATCCTCAGACCATGTTCGATTACCGCGTTTGAAAGCGCATCGTAAAAGCTATCTGGCTCGCGAACTTCGAGTTGAATCGAGTCGCCGGAACGGTCGAACTTCATGCTGACGATGTTTGGCAAAGCGGCGAGCAAAGCGGCGGCGCGACGCGGTTCGTCGGTTTCAATTCGGATCTGGTGCGGATGCTTGTCGATTAGGGATCGGATCACGCCCAAATCACCGGTTGCCAGTCGTCTGCCTCGATGAAGAAGCAGAAGCGATCGGGTCATCTGCTCCACTTCGAACAAGATATGAGAACTCACAAGGATCGCTTTGCCCTGTTCGGCGAGGGCGCCCAAGATGTCGATAAACTCCCGGCGACCGATCGGGTCGAGTCCGTTGAGGGGCTCGTCAAGGAGGATCATGTCTGGATCGTGGAGCATCGCCTGAGCGAGTTTGATCCGTTGGCGCATTCCTTTGGAGTAGCCGGCGATCTTCCTGTCGGCACGGTCGGACATTCCGACCATATCTAGAACGGCTTCGGTCCTTGACTTGGCATCGGCAGACGAGAGGCCATCGAGTCGTGCAAGGAACCTCACAAAGTCGCGCCCGGTGTAGTGCTCGTAGAAGTTGTCGATCTCCGGGCAATAGCCTAGGCGTCGATAGACATTGATGTTGGCGAACGGTTCTTCGCCGAACACTCTCAAGTCGCCGGTTGTCGGCCGAAGCTGACCCGTAATCAAGCGAATCAGCGTGGTTTTGCCGGCCCCGTTCATGCCGAGAAGGGCCGTGATGCCTGGGCCGATCTCACAAGAGATGTCGTTGAGGCCGATGACCTGACCGTACCAGCGAGACACGTTTGTTGCGGTAACCATCAGCCCACCACCTCCACGGCTCGAATCCGGCTCCAAGCAAGGATCATAAACAACGCGCAGATCCCAAAGTACGCCGGAACGAAAATCCAAAACGATGGCATTGGCACAACTCCAAACTTCGCTCCTATCCCACCAGGCGGAGAGATGAGGGGACTGCCGTCGGTATGCAAGAAGATTTTCGCGAGCGCGATCTGGATCCCATCGACTGAGCAGTAATACAGGTTCTTGACGATATCGGGAGCACCGCCGCCCGAACCGGTCGCCATATTCATGTCGGATACGGCCACGATTGATTGCATCGCCTTCGTGAAGAACAGTCCGAAGAAGTAGAACGCGGCATAGGTCGCGCCCGCCAACCTTCCCTGCTGGAACAGTGAGCTAATACCGAGGCTGACGCTGGCGTGGAAGAATCCAGGGATCAGAACCATCCCGAGCAACCTGAAGATCAGCCAAGGGTCTTGCGAAACGAACCCATAGCTGCGGTAGCTCAGCAAGCAGTAGCCGTAGAAAATCAGCGACGGCACCGCAGACACCAGACTGATCAGAACGAAGATCCCGAGCCACTTCCCAATGACGTAATCGAGCTTCGAGCACGGTTTGCTGAGGTAGACCAGCAATGCGTTCGCACGATTATCGTTTGCGATAGCGCCCGAACCGAGCATCAGCGCGAGAACGAACATCAGCAACTGTGCCGTCGCGAATCCGTTTAGGAATTGATCTTTCCAAACGATGTTCTTGAAGAACGGATTCTGTTGGCCGGATGCGGCTACCGCCTGTGAGCCTGAGTCGACGAAGTAAAAGACGGCGAGCAGGATCAGGTACCAGTAAGCCGAAATAACCGACCAGACCCAGAAACCTTTCTTCTTGATCGATAGCCGCATCGACATCTTGGCGATCGCCCACCATCGGTTGACGGGAGGCTCAAGCGGACCGTCGTAGTTACGGTACGTAAGATCGGCGATAGGGGAAGCCATCAGGCGTTACCTCCCGGGTTGGGTGACGATGCGATAGGCGGACTGACTGAGCTTATGGCATCCATAAAGGCATCTTCGAGAGACCGTTCCGCTTGGACGAATCCGCGGATCTGCGCCCCGGAGTCTTTCGCGACCTGCATTACGATCTGCGCGGCGTCCTCGGGAAGGCCGGGCATTTGAATTCGATAGGTCGTTCGCTTGGGGAGCATAACGCTGGCGCCCTTTGACTGGAGGGCTGAAACAAAACCCGGGCAGAGTTCGCGAAGTTCGATATCGATCGGTTGCCCCTCAATCTTCTTGAGGTCTTTGATTGTGCCTTGGGCCTTCAATTCGCCTTTCATGACGACGATAACCCGGTCGCAAACCCGTTCGATGTCGGGAAGGAGGTGCGAGCTAACTAATACGTTCAACCCTTTGCCGTGTGAAACCGAGCGGACGAGTTCGAGCATGTCCTCTCGTCCCGCCGGATCGAGGCCGTTTGTCGGTTCGTCGAGAAGCAGGAGCTTTGGACCATGCACAAGAGCCTGGGCGAGTTTGATCCTCTGCTTCATACCGGTCGAATAGGTCTCGACATTCCGGTAACGGGCTTCTCCGAGACCACAGTAGTCAAGGACTTCGTGAGCCCGCCTGAGCGCTTGGCTCGCCGGCATCCCTGCAAGCTCGCCTGCGTACGCGACGAACTGGACGGCGGTCATGCCTGGAATGTGGCAATCCTGCTCGGGCATCAGCCCGACCTTCTGTCGAATGGCATTGCCGGCCTCGACGATGTCCAGGCCAAGGATGCTCGCGCTGCCGCTGACAGGTTTGACGAATCCCAAAATGGTCTTCAGCAGCGTCGTCTTGCCTGCGCCATTCGGCCCCAGCAAGCCGGTACAGCCTTCAGGAATCTCACAAGACAGGCCGTTCAAAGCCGTGAAATGTCCATAGCGGACGACAAGGTTGTGTACTGATGCAATTGTCACGGCGATCTAAGAATACATTGCCGCCCGAGAAATGGTTGCAGGCGGGGACGGAAAAGGGAGGAGACAGGAGTTAGGTGTTAGGTGTTAGGTGTTGGGATGGGGGAAGCCTCACGCAGCGACCGCGGCGTTTGCCGGGTTCTTTGGGATTGGGGTCACCCTAGCTTGGCGACAAGTTCATTGGTTCCAAATCGTTGCGTTCGCCGCGCCCGCCGCGTAATGCCTATCTCCCCAACACCCAACACTTAACACCCTTCCCGGTAAACTCTGCCCTCAAATATGGAAACAACACTCGTTCTTATCAAGCCAGGCGGAGTTCAGCGCAATCTCATTGGGGAGATCACCCGGCGGATTGAGGCTCGCAACCTGAAGGTTGTCGGTCTTAAGCTCCTCAATGCACCGCGCGCCACCGTCGAAGCGCACTACGCCGAGCATCGCGAGCGACCGTTCTTCACCAGCGTCGTCGACTACCTAACGAGTGGACCGATCGTCGCGATCGCAGTCCAGGGCGATAATGCGGTCAAGGCGATCCGAGCGATGATGGGCGCGACGAATCCGCTCGACGCAACCCCCGGTACCGTTCGCGGCGATCTCGCCTTGTCGATCGAGGACAACCTGACCCACAGCAGCAGCGACCCGGAAGCAGCCGCTAGCGAGCTTGCGCTCTGGTTCCCCGAAGGCACGATCTAGTTTTCGTCGCCAGGATCGTCTCTGGCAGGATTCATCCCGTTGGCTTATAAACACCAAGCGTCGGTTGCTTCCGCCGAACAGGCCCTCAAAGAAGGGCGATTGGCGGAAGCTAGGCGCTTGGCCGACGAGGTTTTGGGTTCCGATCCAGAAAACCTCCAAGCGACCCTTGTGTTGGGCGTTTGCGCGGCGCGTGAGGGCGATCCGACCACCGCGCTGACTTTGCTGAATCGCGTTGGACAGCGCGACCCCAATTCGTTCCTCGCGCTTTATTGGCTTTCGCGCCTCTTCCGCGAGCGAGGCAACCCGAATGAAGCGCTTGAGGCAGGACGCCGTGCCGCGATGCAGCGCCAACAGGACCCCGAGGCGCTCAATCAGCTTGGGCTGTGCATGATCGACCTTGGGATGTGGAACCACGCCGAGGCGTGCCTACTGCGCGCAGTCAAAGTTGCTCCTCACCTTGCAGCCGGTCACCTCAACCTTGGGATCGTCTTTGAACGAACTGGGAGGTTCGACGAAGCGAAACGGGAGTACAAACGTGCGATCGCGGTCGATCCATATCACCTGGAGGCGCTACTTCAATTCGGGCAACTCTTAGTTCAGCAGATCGACTACCTGGGAGCAGCCGGATGCGCGGAAAGGGTGCTTTCCATCGATCCGGATTCGGTTCAGGGCCACCTGCTGTCCAGCCTTGCGCTCGTTGGGCTTAATCAACCACAGAAAGCGGCCGACCATGCCGTACGTGCGGTCCAGCTAGACCCGTTGGACGCTCAAGCTCTCCGCCTTTCGGGCGAGATCCTTCAATCGATCGGGCGAATCGAGGAAGCGAAGGAAAGACTCGTTCGTTCGATAGAGATCGAACCGCAACAAGGTTTCGCCTACTATGCTCTCGTCCGCGGCTACCGCGTGACTGAAAGGGACAAGCTCTTGATCGATAAGATGAAGTCGGTGGTTGCGGAACCGAACCTCTCGCCGACTCACCGTGGCGAGATCGAATTCGCTTTAGGAAAGGCGTATGCCGACCTCGGCGAATTTGGTGTGTCGATGGAGCATTACGATTCCGGTAATCGGATTTTCCACAACCAGCGGACCGGCGGAGGAGTCTTCGATTCACAGAGGTTCGAACAGGGCGTCGATTTTGTAATCGAAAATGTGACGGCGAAGACGATCGAAACATCGCGTGGAGTCGGCTCCGATTCGGAGTTGCCGATCTTCGTGGTCGGCATGATCCGATCTGGGACGACGCTTGCCGAACAAATCCTCTCGTGCCACCCCGAAGTCGGAGCGGCAGGAGAGCAGACGTTTTGGCTGGCGAATGCGATGTCGGCGTTGGACCCACCAGGAAACGTGGTGAACGGAAGTCGGATCCGAAGACTTGAGCAGGATTACCTCACCCTCCTGAAACAGATCGGCCCGGACAAATCCCGAGTGGTCGACAAGATGCCGGGCAATTTTAGCAATCTGGGGCTCATTCACATTGCGTTCCCGAACGCGCGGATCGTCCATATCCGAAGGAACCCGATTGACACTTGCCTCTCAATCTGGATGACGCCTAACCGTGCAATGCTCGATTGGGCGTCCGAGAAGAAAGACATCGTGTTTGCCTATCGTCAGTACCTCCGAGTTATGGATCATTGGCGTGCCATCCTTCCTGCCGATCGGCTGCTTGAGATTCAATACGAGGATCTTGTTGCCAACCAAGAGGCTGTCAGCAAGCAGATGATCGAATTCTGCGGCCTTGACTGGAACGAGGCGTGCCTCCGTCCCGAAAGGAACGATCGAGCGGTAGCCACCCCCAGTGCCTGGCAAGTCCGTCAACCCGTCTACCGAGACGCTGTGGAGCGCTGGCGTCGTTTTGAGCCCTATCTTGGCGAATTTAGCGAACTAGGGACCGAATCCTAGGCGACGGCTTCGAGCTCTTGCTTGAGTTGCGTGAGCCAATCGATATTCTCGGGATCGACTCCGTTGAGCCGTGCCAAGTAGATCGAGACGAAATCGCCGAAGTAGGCGAGGTAAAGCATCTTCTTGAGGAGCGTGTCCCCTTTTGCCTGAACGTGCTCGAAGGAGCAAGTTTTTCCGATGAGGCGCTCAGATGCTTCGGCGCGCTTCTTCATCTTCTCGCTCTCGGCGCCGTCCTCCAAGATGACCCCAACGTATTTGGCGACGCCCAGCTTCGAGGCTTCGATCCAGCCAAGAATCTCGTTGTGGTTGAGTTCGGGGAAGCTGTTCGTGAACGTCAACTGCTTGGCGTTCTCGTTGATTTGGCTTCGCCAGCGATTTGCGATAAGGCCTTGCCAAGATCCCAATCCGTAGATCACGGGCAGGTTTCCAGCCATCTTTTGGGCAAGAGCTTTGGCCGGGTTACCTGGCGACCCAGCTGTAAGCTCTTTACAGGTTGCCTCAAGAAGGTCGATCGCGCCTGAGATGTCCTGCTCGTGGATGAGCTTGAGCTTTTGGCAGGCGACGACGATCGGGATCAGCATAAATCCGAGCGCGGTGCGGGGGGCTGGCCAGCCGGAACGGTATAGACGGTATATCCGTCGGCTACGGCCTGCTCTTTTAGCTTGCCGCCGCTTGTAACCGCGATGATCTTTGAGCCCGCCTTTTTGGCATCGGCGTAGGCGGCGAGCGTCTCTTCCGTATTGCCGCTATAGCTCGCACAGAAGACGATGTCGCCGACGCCGATATAGGCAGGCAGTCCGTAGTCCCGATTAACGACCAATGGCACCGAGCTCTCTCGGTCGAAGAGGGCTTTGACAAAGTCTCCTCCTGCAGCCGATCCGCCCATTCCGGTCGCGATGACGACACCGGGTCGGCGCTCGTGCAACGGGAGCTTAACCTCGTTTGCGATTTCGAGTGCCTGACGGCACTGCTTGGGGAATCCTTCGGTGAGTCCAAGCATGCCCTTAGGGTCAAGCTCGGTCACGACGGATCGATCGTCGAGATTAATGGCCATATCGGAATACAGACTGCCTTGCAAAACCCTACTGGTCCGCAAACGGGTCAAACTCGTCGGCACTTGGGGCTACTGCGGACGAAGGTCGTCCACCAGAAGCGGGGGCGCCTTCTCCGGCATCGTCTCTCGGTCGGTCAAGACCGTTGACGTTGTCGGCGATGACTTCCACGACTTCGCGGTTAGCGCCGGTGTTATCGACGAATTTTCGGGTTTCGAGTCGACCATCGACGGCCACCAATCGGCCCTTCGACATATAGTTCGACACGAACTCGGCAGTTTGTCCCCATGCCGTTACGCGAAAGAAGTCGGCGTCAGGATCGCTCGGATTCTGAGGCTTGAGTCGCTTCTGTACGGCGATGGAGAACGACACAACACTTTTGCCAGTGTTGGTCGTTCTGAGCTCGGGATCGCGAGTGAGGCGACCGATGAGAATAACGCGGTTCAGCACGCGCCTATGTTACTCCGCTGGGGCGCGATCCTCAAGCTTGAAAATTCTGTGACGAATGATATCGTCGCTAATCCTCATCAAGCGGTTGAGCTCTGCCGGTACGGCAGCGCCTGCTTCGAAGTTCATGAGGACGTAGTTGCCCTCTTTGTAACCGTTGATCTCGTAAGCAAGCTTTCGCTTGTCCCACTTGCCGGCTTTCTCGACGGTGCCGCCTTTCTCTTCGACGATCCCCTTGAATTTGTCGGCGATTTTCTGGATGTCCGCATCGCTAAGATCCGGTTTGACGATATAAAAAGCTTCGTATTTTCTGTTTGACATAATTTGCTCCCTGTGGGCAATTGGCATCTCTTTAGGCTAAAAAGCCAAAGAGAGGCAGAGAGCCTTTCGGCAAAGAGAGATGATACCAGACTCTGTGACGACCGTCAGGCGTCGGCTGGTTTGTTGCGACGTCACGCTTCGCTACTTAACAGGTATCGCCTTAGCGTGTCCGTCCAGGAACCCGACGCAATCTCTTCCGCCGTGCCGACCAGGTCGCGGCATCGTTTTGAGGGAACTGCTAGCGTTTCGCTGAGTCAGTTCACTGTCGAAATCGAGAATGTACTTGTCCTGGTCAGTTATGTCCGAAACTTTACGTAGCGATGCTTCCAGTCGGTAGGCATACCCGTACCGATCAGACCCGGAGAATTCCGGTTCATGGTAAAGGCCCTCGTTTTTCGTGTACGCCTTGAGATCATCCATCCACTTTTCGGCGGCGGGAAGTTTGTCGTCGTAATCGGCGGAATACATGAGGCAGTTGAGGGTGGTCTGCTTCAAATTCGAGAGGCACGCGGCCGCTTTGGCCGTATGGGGTGCACCGGAACCAACCGGCATGAGAACCGCCGCCAGACATACGACGAACATGAACCCCACACCGCCTATAACGATTGGCGATTCGAGGGCGCCACGTTTCTTGACTTCATCGTGTTTGGGGCGGGGGTATTCGACGGTTGACATCTTCCTCTCTTGGGAGTGCAGTTCAAATTACAGTTTAAGACCGAATTGGGTTTCCGAGTCTAATTTATCCTCTATGGACCTGCTTCGCATGGCCATCAAGGAAGCCGATCGTATTCTGACCTTTGTGGCGTCCAGGCGAAGGCAACGTCGATAAGTCGCCGACCGCGTTTCTTTTTATATGAGTGCTGTCATAGACGAGCGGGAATGACGCTGGATTTTCGACAGATCCTTCGTGGATATGAGAAGCTTTGTTTGCATAAGCATATCCATATTCTCCTTTCCGGATTCCTTCGACGTCGTGCGTAATGGTTTCGTTCTTCGTATAGGGATAGATGGAATCCATCCATTTGGACGCGTCAGTGGTGATACCGTCGTAGTCGCCGGAATACAGCTCACAAGCCAATACCATTGATCTGACATTCGCGAGGCATATCGAAACCTTGTGCTCGTTCTTTGTTGCGAACAACGGTCCTGCGGCAGTGACGACGAAGGCGAGGACGATCAATCCAACGACAATCATCGTGGTGGCCTTCTTCGAGCTTGGCTGCCGGTCCATATTCGAGAATCGAGGCTTCATGTTCTGGCCTAGTCTACGGACATCGGCAGCCACTGGACATGACTGTCCAGGAACCCGATGACGTTTCGATTTTCGTGCCGACCCCGCTTGGGCATCGACGATTTGTCGCCAAACTCGTTTCGCCCAAGAAGCGTGCTGTCGAAAACGAGGATGAATCGATCGGGATTGTCGATATCTACCGTCTTCCTTCCGGGGGCTAGTTGATTTAGGGCGTATCCATATTCCTTTTCACCGACTCCGACCGGGTCGTGAAACGAGGTCTCCAGCCCCTCGGTAGTCCGGTAGTTGGGTACGTATGGGGCAATCGAATCCATCCAAATACTGCCCTTTGGAAGGGTGTCGTCGTTCTCGTTCGCGTAAATCGCCAAGGCGCTGACCATGTGCTTGATGTTTGAATAGCAACCACCGCTTCTAGCGGCTTGAGCTTGTGCGAACACGTGATAGGTTGCATCCAGGAATACGAGGAGGATCAAGCAGAGCCCACCGGCAGCAAATGCCTTCAGTACTGTCCAGCCACCCGGCGGTTTCGGCGGTTTCGGTCTTGGATAAAGAACGGTGCGTTGGAGTTTTGACATTGGAGCGCCGCCCACGGTTTTTCGCAGCCTGGACGGACAGATCTATTGTAGGGCGGTTTCTGACGGTGAGCCTAACAATTCGGCTTGCCATGGGTAACCTTCGTCACCATGCTCGTGGTTCTCTTGGCAGCTATGGCAACACAGACATTTTCCGGCTCGGCGGCGCTTGACGATGCAGTGAATCTCGCGATTCACGATAGGCGGATTCCGGGCGCCGTTTTGATAGTCGGGCATAAGGGGCACATCGTGCATCGGAAGGCGTACGGCAACCGGGCCGAGGTCCCTCAGATCGAGAAGATGACGCTCGACACGATCTTCGATTGCGCCTCGCTGACCAAGGTGGTGGCCACGACCTCCTGCTTGATGAAGCTGTTCGAAGAGGGCAAGTTCCGCCTGAACGATAAGGTCACCGATTACATCCCAGAGTTCCAGGGCGGGAAGAGCGAGATCACCCTACGCAACCTGATGACCCACTTCTCGGGGTTGCGCCCCGACGTGCCACTGACTCCAGAGTGGAAAGGATACGAAACCGGGATTCACCTCGCCTGTACGGATCCTCCCGCGGGACCTCCGGGGGTTCAGCACGTCTATAGCGATATCAATTTCGAACTGCTTGGCGAACTCGTCCATCGGCTGAGCGGAGAGACGCTTGCCGAATATTCGCGGAAGCATGTGTTTGTTCCGCTTGGAATGAAAGATGCGATGTATCAGCCGCCTGCCTCGCTGATTCCGCGAATTGCCCCCACCGAGAAGCTGCCAAAGACGGGGGAGATCCTAAGAGGGATCGTCCACGATCCCACGGCACGCAACATGGGGGGAATTGCAGGACATGCCGGCCTGTTTGCAACCGGCGACGACCTCGCACGATTTGCCCAGATGATGCTGAACATGGGCAAGCTCGATGGAAAGCGGTTCTTCAGCCCGTTGACGGTCGAGAAGTTCACCGAGCCGCAAACTCCGCCCGACCAACCGATCCTACGTGGGTTCGGATGGGATATCGATTCTCCCTATTCCGGAAACCGTGGCGAGCTGTTCCCGATCGGCTCATACGGGCACACCGGTTTCACCGGCACCTCGCTCTGGATCGATCCGACGAGCCAAACGTACGTCATCCTCCTCACGAACGCGATTCATAACGGTCCCCGTCCGCCAATGCTTCCACTAAGATCCAAGGTTGCAACGATCACTGCGGCCGCAATAGGAATAACGTCGAGGAGGGTGAGCCTCACCGGATACAACGAGACGGTGGTCAACCTCGGACGCCGACGCATCGTAGAGCACCAAGGCTCGGTCATGACCGGACTGGACATGCTTGAGGAGCAGGGCTTCTTGCCGCTCAAGGGCCTGCGCGTCGGTCTGATTACGAACCACACCGGGCTCGACAAGCACGGCAAGCGAAATGTGGACTTGATGCGAACGGCAGGGGTGGACGTCGTCGCCCTGTTCTCTCCGGAGCACGGTTGGACCGGAAGCGTCGACCATACCGGCATCCAAGACACGACCGATTCGACCAGCGGGGTCAAGGTATTCAGTCTTTACGGCAAAACGACTCACCCGACGCCGGAGATGCTCCAGGGAATCGACGCGCTCGTCTACGACATCCAAGATATCGGAGTCCGGTTCTACACATACGAGACGACAATGGCGTATGCGATAGAGTCGGCCGCGAAGGCGGGAATCCCGTTTTACGTCCTCGATCGTCCGAACCCGATTACCGGCGTTCGCGTCGAGGGTCCCCCTCTCGACGAGGCGAACACATCGTTCGTGGGATATCTGACCGGAATCCCGGTTCGTCACGGAATGACGATGGGTGAGCTCGCGACGATGTTCAACAAAGAGAAGAAGATAGGGGCGAACCTCCATGTCGTCCAGATGCGCGATTGGGATCGTGGCGATTGGTTCGATGCCGTCAACCTGCCCTGGATCAACCCTTCCCCGAATATGCGAAGCCTGAATGCGGCGATGCTTTACCCTGGTTTGTGCCTCCTTGAATATTCACCGAACCTATCCATGGGTCGGGGGACCGATGCGCCGTTTGAGCAGATCGGGGCCGATTTCATCGAAGGAACCAAACTCGCCGCGTACTTGAATCGGCGCGGCATTCCCGGCGTGCGTCTATACGCCACGAGCTTTACGCCAACTGAGTCGAAGTTCCAGGGGGTGCATATCGAAGGCGTCCGGTTCGTGATCACCGAGCGCGAGCGCCTGGATCCGATCCGCCTCGGCCTCGAGATCGCCGTCGGCCTTCAGCGCCTCTACCCTGGAAAGATCAACTTCGAACTAAGCCGTCGCCTCATCGGCAGCGAAGCCGTAATCAAACAGATCCTCGCGACAGAGGACGCCGAAGACATCCAAGACAGCTATCGCGACGCAATCAAATCGTTCGAAACCAAGCGTTCGAAGTACCTGATCTACAAATAGCGTTCATGTGCGCTCCGGCGCTACCGTGGGGTGACGACCGCAACGGCCCTCCACGGTCAATGGATCGGGGCGGAGACCGTTTTTAGCGTTTTGTCGATGTGGAGGTCGCGTGAACCGCGGACGATGATGGTAGGAGACGGGTCGACGCCGGTGACTTTGATGGCGTCCATGGATAGGCCGTTGACATCGTCGGCGACGAATGCGGGGCGGTAGTCGGCGGAGTCTAGGGTGACGGTGAGATCTTTGATCTTGAGGCCCTTGACGTGTCGAAGATAGATTCCCCAGGCGGGGAGTTCGCCGAACTCGGTGAAGTCCGGGTAGTCGCTTGGGCGCTCGGGAACCTGGTCGACGGCTCGGAAGGCGACCGACTTAGTGCCGCCGCCACCGAAGCGGATCTTGATCCGCTCAAGCAGAACATCCTCGATCGGCTCATCGCGATGCCCGACGATTGACGAAGGGACCAGATTGTGGGGCTCCAGGAACGGTGGGCCGGGGAACGGGTAACCCTTGTCCGGTTGACCTGTCGGCACTTGGACGTCGATGTCGCGTAGGATCAGCCGATGCACATGTCCGGGCGGAACGCGCAGATTTCGGTGGCCCAGGCGGATAAAGAACGCGTTTCCGGTGTTGACCGCCTTGATGTTCTCGACGATCACATTCTCCAAGGTTCCGCCGTCAACCGATTCGAGGGCAACTGCGGAGCGGTAGGTGTCCCGTACCGAGATGTCCTTGACCTGAATGTTTCGGAATCCACCATGGGAGGCGGTGCCAAATTTGATCGCGCTTGCGCTGCTCCGCACCCTGCAATTATCGACAAGGATGTCCTCACACATGGCGTCCTTGGTATTGGACTTGAGGCAGATTCCATCGTCGGCAGCGTCGATATCGCACCCGGTAATCCGGACCTTCTTGCAGTCGACCACGTCGATGCCGTCGTTATTCCAATAGGCTTTGCTGTCGACGTGAATCCCTTTGATCGTCAGATCGACGCATTTGTAATACGTCTGGACCCAACAGCAGGAGTTTTTGATCGTGACTCCCTCGATCCGAACTCTGTGGCACTCCTGGATCTCAAGGATCTGGGGCCGGTCCAGTTCGCTCGGACGCCACCCTTTCGCGGGGATCTTGACCTCGCCTATCTCGACCATCCTCAACACGTCCTGAGCGAGCGCTTTTCCTTGGCCGTCGATCGTGCCCTCGCCCGTAATCGAGATATCGTCAAGCCCTTTGGCCAAGATCAGGGAGAACCAATTGCCACGAACGTAGTCTTTTCGTTGACTGCTTCCCAGCAGAGTTGCTCCCTTGTCGAGACGAATCCCGACATGGGATCGAAGGTGGATGGAGCCGGTAAGGTAGGTCCCTACCGGAACTTCGACTACTCCCTTTCCAGCAGCGGCAGCCTTGTCGATCGCCGCTTGTATCGAAGCGGTGCACATGGTAACGCCATCACCGATTGCGCCAAAGGCGCGGATATCGAGAGGCGTCGATGCGATTCCTGCGAGTGCAAAAAGTACGATCACGCCGGGCCCGCTGGTCCCACGTCGCCGTACCCGTGAACGCGCTCGCAGATCATGCGGAGCTTCGATTCGATATCGCCGCCTGCCGCCTTGAGCGAATCCGCATCTATAGTTAGCGGGGCGCCGAGAACGACGAGCGGCGCTCCGTATTCGGGGCACTGCATCGCTTGTTCGGTGCTCAATCCGCCGACTGCCTGGACCGGGACTGAAACTGCGGCGACGATCTCGCGAAGTTGATCCAACGGGCTCGGCCATCGACGCCCCGAGGCGCCAATTCCCCTGCGCTCATCGTAACCGACGTGGTGAATGACGTAGTCGCAGCCGTGGTCTGCTAGCATTTTCGCGGCGTCCACCATGTTCGGCGAACCCAGGTTGTCGCCCATGACTTTTACACCGAAGTCGCGCCCACCTTTAATCATCGCCTTGACCGTCTCTTCGTGAGCTCGGGCCATTACCACGACGTGGGTTGCTCCCGCTTTGGCCATGATCTCGGCCTCCAGCCAGCCGCCGTCCATGGTCTTGAGGTCGGCAACGATCGGAACATCGGGACCAAACTCTTGGCGCAAGGCGCGGACTCCGTGCATCCCTTCGGCAATGATTAGCGGTGTCCCCGCTTCAAGCCAGTCCACGCCGGCCCGGAGTGCCATCCTCGCGGTTTCGATCGCCTCCGGAATGCTCGTCAGATCTAGCGAAATTTGAACTATTGTCTTCATCGACTACCTCAATCCGGCAGCTTCAACCCGACACCCATCAGCATCGCTGGCCATAGCGTCGCGTGGAATCGCGTG
>Ga0364880_10054_pt3 | contig 21990 bp, 14 predicted proteins | sample ExccelJu500001D3_5_FD_206927 | JGI IMG/M metagenome (GOLD analysis project Ga0364880, IMG submission 206927) | Enriched cells from Trout Bog Lake Hypolimnion, Wisconsin, USA - BchlTB.July30.5000.01.D3 | ecosystem: Environmental > Aquatic > Freshwater > Lake > Hypolimnion/Profundal zone | place... | reverse complement strand
AGCTCTGGTATGGTCAAGATGGTCAGCTACCGCATTAGCCTCTTCTTCAGTTATATTGATCATTAAAGTTTTGCAACAATTTCCGCAAGCAGTACAATCTACCTGTGCAGTTACGGTATCATTCAGTTCCATTACAAGCTGGTCCACAGCTGCTGCGTCTTTTTGCCTGAGGAAAAGGATGAAACTGTCATTTTCAATGGTCAGTAAGGATTCTTTTTCAACAATTACGCTAAGGTTTGTTTCTATATGGGTTGGAGAGGAACTGATGTTGCAAATGTATAGAAATGTTAGAAACTTAAGATTGGGTTTGTTTTATCCACATTGTGGATGAATTTGTAGAAAAAAGAAAACGAAATAGCTAAATGAGGTGGTTAGATTTGCGGGTTCGGTAAGAGAGGGCAATGGAAAAAGTCTGTTTCGGGTATCTGTTACCGGCTGGTTTCATTCAGAAACAGGAAACAGACAGTTGAAGTACTGCAGAAAACAGGATTTTTTTAAAATGATCATTAAAGCTTGCAAAGCAATATGGCTGAATTAAGAGTAGAGACTGCATATACAGAAGATGATATCAAAAGTCTGGACTGGAAAGACCATATCCGCTTAAGACCGGGTATGTACATTGGTAAATTGGGGGATGGGAATGCCCCGGATGATGGTATCTATGTGCTTATCAAAGAGGTGATCGATAACTGTATTGATGAACATACCATGGGGTATGGCCGTAATGTGGATTTACAGGTGGAAGGGAAAATGGTTACGGTAAGGGATTATGGTCGTGGTATACCACTGGGAAAAGTGGTGGATGTGGTAAGTAAGATTAACACGGGAGCCAAATATGACAGTAAAGCTTTTCAGAAAAGTGTTGGCTTGAATGGGGTGGGTACAAAAGCAGTGAATGCATTGAGTAGTTATTTTAAAGTGACTGCATTCAGAGATGGCAAACAGAAAACAGCAGAGTTTGAACGTGGAGTCCTGATCAAGGAACATAAGGAAACGAAGACAACGGAAGAAAATGGCACATTGGTCACTTTTGTTCCTGACGAAACAGTATTCAGGAATTATCATTTCCGCAATGAATACATTGATGGCCAGCTATGGAATTACTGCTATTTGAATGCTGGGCTGATCATCAATTTCAATAACAAAAAATATGTCAGCAAGAATGGATTACTCGACTTGCTGCTACATAAGACCAATCCCGACGAACTGCGTTATCCCATCATTCATCTAAAAGGTACGGATGTAGAAGTGGCACTTTCACATAACAATGATTATGGGGAAGATATTTTCTCATTTGTCAATGGACAATATACCACACAGGGGGGTACACACCAGCAGGCTTTCCGGGAAGCCTATGTTAAGACGATCAGGGATTACTTTAAGAAGGATTATGATGCTTCGGATATTCGCACCAGTATCGTTGCTGCTATATCTGTAAGGGTTCAGGAACCGGTGTTTGAAAGTCAGACCAAGACTAAACTGGGTTCCCAGTATGTCTTTGAAAATGGACCCTCGATGAAGAAATTCATGGAAGAGTTTCTTTCAAGAGAGTTGGATAATTTCCTTCACCGCAATCCCGGTGTTGCAGATTCCCTGAAAAAGCGAATTGAACAGAGTGAAAGGGAAAGAAAGGATCTGGCTGGTATCAAGAAGCTTGCAAATGAACGAGCCAAAAAAGCCAATCTGCATAATAAAAAATTAAGGGATTGCAGGATTCACATGAATGATGAACCGCCTGTTAAGAACCGGGCTGCATTTATCGCATTACAAAATAACAGTACCATCTTTATCACAGAAGGGGATAGTGCCAGTGGTTCTATCACAAAGTCCAGAAATGTGGATACCCAGTCTGTTTTCAGTCTGAGGGGTAAACCATTGAACAGTTTTGGACTTACCAAAAAAGTGGTGTATGAAAATGAAGAATTTAACCTGTTACAGCATGCTTTGAACATAGAAGACGGACTGGAAGGGCTGCGTTATAACAATATCGTTATTGCAACTGATGCTGATGTGGATGGCATGCATATTCGATTGCTGCTGATGACTTTCTTTCTGCAGTTTTTCCCCGACCTGGTAAAAAGGGGGCATGTATATATTCTCGAAACACCACTGTTTAGGGTACGGAATAAACAGGAGACGATTTATTGTTATGATGAGTCCGAAAAGCAGGCTGCTGTGAAGAAACTGGGAAATAAACCAGAAATCACCCGCTTTAAGGGATTGGGAGAAATCAGTCCTGAAGAATTTGGTAAATTCATTGGTCAGGATATCAGACTGCAACCCGTGTTACTGGAACAGGGAGACCATATCCAGGATCTGCTGGAATATTATATGGGTAAAAATACACCACAGCGACAGGATTTTATTATAGATAACCTTAGGTTTGAACTGGATCTGGTGGAGGAAAGCGTAAAATAGGGTGTATTTAATTTTATTAATGAAAAAGAAAATCAGTACATGATACATATCGTATTTGAAACTGCCAATATAGAAGTCCTGACCAAAGCTTTTGAACTGGATGAAACCTTACATGGTGAGGTTGTGGAAATAAAAGATGACTATGCTGTAGGTCCTATTATAGATATCTATGAAACCTATGGCTATCAGCAACGCCGTGATTGGTGGAAGGAACTGCTCGAATTTTCTCCCTTTACAGATCAGCTGGGTATTGTGGACGATAAAATGACCGTTCATAACCTGCTTAAAAAACTGGATGATGAAACGATCGTGGATGCAAAAGGTAAAAGGGAGGAACTTTGGATCTGGATGGGACAAAATCAACACGATGTGTGTGGGTATTACTGGTTGATGAGTCAGTTAAAAGATTACCAGGGTCGTATACAGGTATTGTATTTGAATAACCTGCCGTTTATCAATGAGAAAGGAAATATCTTTTACCCTTCCCACCTCTATGAAATACAACCCAAAGAGTTTCTCAAAGCTAAAAAACTGGCAAGGCAAATTACGTTGAGTGAATTTGAACTTGATCCTGATGAATGGAAGAAGCTATGTAATGAAAATGCAATGGTGCGGGTTTTGGAAGGAGGAAAAAAAATAAGCAACAGGCCAGAATCGTTCTATGATAAAGATCTGTTGAGTGCCATGACACCGGAATTTCAGAAACTGGGCAAGATCATGAACACCGTACTTGGCAAATTAAAAGTACAAACCGGGGATGTATTTCTTACCTGGCGGATCAGGATGATGCAGGCTGAAGGGAAAGTAGAATTGAAAGGAGAATGGTCTAAAGGCTGGAAAGAAGTTGAATTTAAGTTGGCCAATAGTCCAGAAAACAGCAATTAATTATTGTTATGCCCAACATAGAACAAGTTCATCATATTGCAATAATAACAGACGACTATACGAAAAGCAAGGATTTCTATACACGTATCCTGGGCTTTGGTATTATTGCTGAAACCTATAGGGAAGCAAGAGGTTCATATAAATTAGATCTGTCCATCAATGGATTGTATCAAATAGAACTGTTTTCTTTTCCGGAATTTAGGCCCAGGGCTTCCTTTCCTGAAGCAAAAGGATTAAGGCATCTGGCTTTTGCAGTCAAAGATATTCATGAATGGGTAACCCATCTTGGTCAAAATGGGGTCATCACAGAGCCGGTGAGGGTAGATGAGCTGACCGGTAAAAAATTCGTCTTCTTCAATGACCCAAATGACCAGCCATTGGAGCTCTATGAATTATAGCGTCGTAAGACCGGGCATGAGACATTATTGAAGAAAGGGTGAATATCAATTGAGATAAAGAATAGCAACGTATATATCAAAGCAGGAAAACTAAATTAAAAAGTGGCCAAAGAAAAATCAGCGAACAGGGTATTTGAGAATGAAAGCGGGGTACAGGGACAGTACAAGAACTGGTTCCTGGAATATGCATCCTATGTTATTCTTGAAAGGGCGGTACCAGCCCTTGAAGATGGATTGAAGCCGGTGCAGCGGCGTATCCTGCATGCCATGAAGGAAATGGATGATGGCCGTTTCAATAAGGTGGCCAATATTATAGGACAATCGATGCAATACCATCCGCATGGCGATGCCAGTATCGGAGATGCATTGGTTAATATGGGGCAGAAAGACCTGCTGATTGATACCCAGGGTAACTGGGGAGATTCCAGAACTGGGGATGAAGCTGCTGCACCTCGTTATATCGAAGCCAGACTTTCCAAATTTGCCCTCGATGTGGCATTTAATGCGAAAACAACCAACTGGCAGCTGAGTTATGATGGCCGTAAGAATGAACCTGTAACACTTCCGATGAAGTTTCCTTTATTGCTGGCTCAGGGTGCAGATGGTATTGCCGTTGGATTATCGACCAAGATCCTGCCACATAATTTTTGCGAACTGATCGACGCCTCTATCAAATACCTCAAGGGTAAGCATTTTGAGTTGTATCCCGATTTTCAGACGGGTGGCATGGTAGATGTTAGTAATTACAATGATGGTGAACGAGGCGGAAAGATCAAAGTAAGATGCCGTATTGAAGAGCTGGATAAAAAATCACTGATCATCAGGGATGTACCTTATGGTGTTACGGTATCCCAGTTATGCGAGAGCATTACCAAAGCAAATGATAACGGAAAGATCAGGATCAAGAAACTGACAGAGTTTACAGGTTCAAATATTGAGATCCAGGTAGACCTGGCACCCGGCATTTCTCCTGATATAACCATTGATGCATTGTATGCATTTACAGACTGCGAGGTTAGTATTTCACCCAATGCCTGTATCATTGAAAACCATAAACCCAGGTTCCTGAACGCCAGTAACCTGCTTAGGTCCAGTGTAGACCATACCAGGGGATTGTTACAAAGGGAACTGGAAATAAAGCTTGAAGAACTTCAGAATAAATGGCATTATACCTCTCTTGAAAAAATATTCTTTGAAGAGAAGATCTATAAAGAACTGGAGAAAAAGCATGAGACCTGGGATAAAGTAATACAGGCCATAGAAAAAGCATTTGTGCCATTTGCAAAACTGCTTAGTAGGCCGGTAACCAGAGAAGATATACTGAAACTGACAGATAAGCCTGTACGAAGGATCTATAAACTGGATATTGATGAACTCAATGAACAGATCAAATCCATTGAAGCAGAGATCAAACAGGTGAAATATGACCTTGACCATCTTACAGCGTTCGCAATTGCTTATTTTGAATCATTGCTGAAAAAATATGGCAAAGGAAGGGAAAGAAAGACAGAGATCCGACAGTTTGATACGATCAAAGTACAGCAGATCGCTATCGCCAATGCCAAACTCTATGTGAACAGGCAGGAAGGGTTTATTGGTACCAGTCTGAAGAAAGATGAATTCATGTTCGAATGTTCGGATCTGGATGATATCATCGCTTTTACCAGAAGAGGGATGATGAAAGTAGTGAAAGTAGAGGATAAGAACTTTATAGGTAAAGACATCATATATGTGGCTATTTTCCGAAAAAATGATGAACGTACGACCTATAATATGGTCTATGTGGATGGTGCAACAGGCGTGAGTTATGGCAAAAGATTTAATGTTACGGGTATTACCAGGGATAAGGAATATGACCTTACCAAGGGCAGTGATAAAAGTAAGGTCCATTATTTTTCTGCCAATCCTAATGGGGAGGCTGAGGTCGTGAAGATCACGCTTAGTCCAAACTGCTCTGCCAGGACCAAGGAACTGGATTATTATTTTGAAGAACTGGAGATCAAAGGAAGGAATACCTTGGGAAATATCGTTACCAAATACCCAATTCGTACCGTTAAATTTAAAGAAGCAGGCAGAAGTACATTAGCTGGTAGAAAATTGTGGTATGATGCAAAATTTGGACGCTTGAATGCCGATGGAAAAGGTAAATTACTGGGCACTTTTGAAGATGAAAACTTACTGGTTATTTATCATGATGGAAATTATGAGATCACCAATACTGAACTGACACAACGGTTTGATTCGGATAAGATTCTGATGCTTGAAAAGTTCAATCCGGAACATATCATCACTGCTGTATATAAAGACAATGATAAAAAGCAGTTCAATGTAAAACGCTTCAAGATCGAAACCACAACAGTCAACAATAAGTTTCTGTTTATCAAGGAGGGTGAGGGGAATAAAGTAGAAGCTGTGACCACTGATCAGCAACCCATTCTTTCGGTTCAAACAGGTACAGGAACACAGATACGGAAAGTGAAATTCAAGATCGCCAGAATGGTGGAAGTGATGGGTTGGAAAGCCGTAGGTAGCAAACTGATGGATTACACAAAAAACGTTGAAATGGAATGGGAAGCAAGGCCAAAGCCAGAAGGAGAGGGACAGCCTGAATTATTTGAATAAGTAGCGCCTATTACCAGGATGTATAGAATGTATGCAAAAAAAGCTCCGGACTTTATCAGTTCGGAGCTTTTATTTTCTTGACCCTGATGGTGGCTGATTTTTTTAAGTCACTAACCATCTGTATCTCATGTCTTTTTCGGCCATCATATAAAATCATCACAGCACTGTTGGGGGGAATGAGTCCTACATTATTTGCAAACATGCTGATCTCATTGAAAGTGCGGTTACTATCCAGTTTGATATTCGTCCTGAGTGGTCGGTCGCTCAGCATCGATTTCGGTATAACGATGCTATCATTGAAATAGACAGTGATACTATCATAATCAATTATGCCATTATCATAAAATTCAAGATCAATTGAAGAGGAATACACAGGAATTTCCTGTACAAGATCTTTTTGTCTTTGTGCAGTTGGTTGAGCCGGATAATGATTGGTTAAAACAGGTGTTAAACTGTCTTTTTTGGAAACAGGTAATGGTCCAGCTAAGGGTTCTGTACCTAAATTTTTAGGGATAAATGAGGTCGTATCATAAGGTCTTTTGAGGAGGATTTTTACCGGAGGTGAAGTGTATTTATGTTCAGGATCTGGTGTCAGTTCTCCTGAAATGATACTGTCTGTACCGGAAACAGATAAGAATAATGTTCCTTTCATTAGGGTTTCTACACCTGTTTTAGCGGTATTGCTTGCATAATGTATCAGGTAAAACTGGTTAATCGTCATTGTTGCATGTTCAGCATCATAAGTACCGGTTATAGGCGTTTCAAAATAGCCCTCCTTGAAATAGTAATTGAAATAGCCTTCAAAGGAACTACCTTTTGTCTTTACAGTAAGTTCTACCAGGTATTGTTCATGTTCGCCAGTAAGGGATACCCTGCCCGAACCATACCAACTACCGTCTACAGGCTGAGAAATGGCATGCATACCTGCCAGAATTAAAATCAAAAATTGCACTAATTTCAAGGTATAAATGTTTGAAATTCAAAGTAAATTGTTTTTACCCGAACTGATTGCGGAAAACTATTAACAAAATATAATCACCTGTTTAGGTTAAAAAGTGTACATTTACAAATGACTATTGAGTTAATATCTAAATTTGTAGAGGGTAATCCCATCCCTGCAACTAAATCTGTTAAGATCGATTTCAAGAAAAGGAACAGTATCAATGGCATCATTATTCAGGATAAGGATTATGATGATTTGAAATCAAAAAACTTCTGGCGCATTGTTCCGGTATCCCTTATTGAAGAGTGGAATAAATCAAAAAATGTAAATCTTGCCAAAATATACAGTGGTGGGGAGTTTACGAAGTTGTCTGTAGTGATCAATAAAGAATCATAGACTGGATCGTTTAGATTTATCTCAGCTGACGACAATCGAATAATTCCCAATCAGATCACCGCTATAGCAGGAATCATTCTTTTTGGATTACGTAAAAACGTATTTTACCATATTGACACCGGGTTTGCTTAGCTGCGCCCGGTTTTTTTATGCCCCTGGTGTAATCGCTCTTTTTAATAATGATCACAGCATATTGTAACTAGAGTATAGTCTTATCAAAGCTACCTTTAGCCTACCTCTAACCTACCTCTAACCTACCTCTAACCTACCCTTAAAAGGGGTACATCAGAGGTAGGTTAGGGCAGTAGGATCCATTAATGATGACTAGACGAAATACAAATTTGCCGGGTATCAATCAATAACAAGATAAGGTTGGGACCAAATAGTGATAAAAGCAATATACAGGTCTTTCTAAATTTCAGGATTAGCTAACAGATGTTAGTGCAGTCATTATCTTTGCGCTCAAATTTGCCAGTATGGATAAGAACATCGTATATATCGTATCAGCTGTAAGAACTCCGATCGGAAGTTTTGGGGGATGTCTGAAAGATTTTTCTGCACCACAATTGGGTGCCATTGCGGTAAAAGCTGCTGTTCAGAAAGCTGGCATTGAGCCCCACCAAGTTGAAGCGCTGTATATGGGCAATGTGATCCAGGCCAATGAAGGTCAGGCTCCTGCCCGGCAGGTGGCCAAATTTGCAGGCTTACCGGATAGTGTAACCTGTACAACCGTAAATAAGGTTTGTGCCAGTGGTATGAAGGCGATAGCTAATGCTGTTCAGGATATATTATTGGGGGATGCAGACATTGTCGTAGCAGGAGGTATGGAGAGCATGAGTAATGTACCCTTTTATGTAAACCATATGCGCTGGGGTAATAAATACGGCGATGCTAAACTAATAGATGGTTTATCTAAAGATGGGCTGACTGATGTTTACCAGCAGGCACCAATGGGCAATTTTGCTGAATTGTGCGCAACGGAAATGGGTATTTCAAGGGAGCAACAGGATGCTTTTGCCATAGAAAGTTATACCAGGAGCCAGAAAGCCTGGAATGAAGGAAAGTTTGCCAATGAAGTGGTTCCCGTAGAAATTACCGGCAAAAATGGAACCATTTATATTACTAAAGATGAAGAACCTTTCAATGTAAAATTTGATAAAATTCCATCTTTAAAACCCGCTTTTATAAAAGCAGGTACAGTTACTGCTGCCAATGCAAGTACCATGAATGACGGAGCCGCCGCCTTGGTACTGGTTAGTAAAGCGAAGGCAGAACTGTTGGGACTGAAACCTTTGGCTATTGTAAGAGGGTACGCTGATGCAGAACAGGCACCGGAATGGTTTACGACCACACCCAGTAAGGCCATACCAAAAGCAGTCGCAAAAGCGGGATTAACCATGCAGGATTTGGATTATGTGGAACTCAATGAAGCATTTTCAGTTGTGGGTATAGCCAATACGATCAACATGAATTTGGATCCCGCAAAAGTCAATGTACATGGAGGTGCCGTTTCAATTGGTCATCCCCTTGGCTGCAGTGGTGCAAGGATATTGGTTACATTAATTCATGTATTGCAACATAATGGCGGAAAAATAGGTGCTGCAGGTATATGCAATGGAGGGGGTGGAGCCAGTGCAATGGTCATTGAACTGGTTGCATAAGTTGAACCTTAAGATCCTGCTACTTGTAGTATTGTCTGCCTTAAAATGGGGTGAAGTTATTGATCCGGTGTATGGATAATATAAGATCACAATACCCAGTCAACCACTTTATTGGCCCATTCTTTACGGTAAGGCGTTTGAATTCGAAGGTAATTATCTGTGTAGCCTTCCATCATTCCATTCTTTTCAAAGATTTCAAACAGCACTTTACGGGTCTTGCCGGTATGCTGTTCTGTAAAGAATTTCATTTTCATATAAGACAGATTCCTCAGGATCTTATTCCGTTCATTGCGGATATGGACAGGAACAATATCTTTCATGGTTACAGCAAATGTGTTATCCCTTTCAGAATACGTAAATACATGCAGGTAAGAAATATCCAGACTGTGCAGAAAATCGAAAGTGTCTTTAAAATCTTCCTCTGTTTCACCGGGAAAACCCACAATAACATCAACACCAATGGCACAATGGGGCATAAGCTTTTTGATGGTTTCCACTTTCTCCCGGTATAGTTCTCGTTTATATCTCCTGCGCATCATGCCGAGGATCTTATTATTGCCACTTTGCAAAGGAATATGAAAATGGGGCATGAATTTATTGCTGCCTGCTACAAACTGGATGATCTCGTCGGTAAGCAGATTAGGCTCTATAGAAGAGATCCGATATCGGTTGATTCCTTCAACTGTATCCAGTGCCTGAATAAGGGCATAAAAGTCTTCAGTTCTTTCAAGGGCATTCATCTTTTGGGCATTTGCTTTACCAAAATCACCCAGATTAACGCCTGTCAATACGATTTCCTGAACCCCATCAGCAGCAATGGACTGAGCCTGTTTTACCACATTTTCGATGGAATCGCTCCGGCTTTTACCCCTGGCCATAGGAATTGTGCAGAAACTGCAATTATAGTCGCAACCATCCTGAACTTTTAGAAATGTACGGGTACGGTCATTCATAGAATGACTGGCAGTAAAGTCGGTCAGTTCATCGATATCACAACTACAGATTTTAGCCGTATCATTTTTGGTAAGTTCTGCAAGGTGTTTGGTAAGATTGAATTTTTCAGCAGCGCCGAGTACAAGATCTACACCCGGAATAGCGGCAATTTCCGCTGGCTTCAATTGAGCATAGCATCCTGTGATGACCACCATACTTTCAGGTGCTTTACGCTGTATCCTGCGAACCAGGTGTCTGCATTCTTTGTCGGCATTATCAGTTACAGAACAGGTATTGATCACATAGATATCAGCGATCTCATCAAAGTCTTTTTTTACAAAACCTTCCTGCTCTGCCATCCTGGTCAAGGAAGATGTTTCAGAGAAGTTGAGTTTACAACCCAGTGTATGAAAGGCTATGGAACGTTGCTGCATAAGGCCGGCAAAGATAAAGAAGTGGTTTGACTTATGAAGCACTTCATACAGGAAACGATAAGCCTGTATTGGATTGCATCAGATAAGAGATCGATTTTTGAAAAGCAAGTACACTGTTAAGGGAAAATGATTATTAGCAACGGAGCATGAACAGCTGAAACCTTTCGGATTATACAAAATGTTAAAAATGATAAAACATACTGTGTATGACTGGTTTACAATGCAATGCATGAAATCTGTTTTTTCGTATTTCCCATTATTAAGGTATGTTTGCTCCACTCTTTAAAACCTTAAACATGAATTTTAAAAAGACGAATAACCTTGTTGGTTGGGCAGTGTGTCTGATAGCCAGTACGGTTTATATTCTAACATCAGAAGCTGGTGGCAGCTTCTGGGATTGCGGTGAATTTGTAAGCAGCTGTTTTAAAGTACAGATTCCACATCCGCCCGGAGCCCCTTTATTTATCCTGATGGGAAGGGTTGCCATTATTTTATCAGGTAATAACCCGTTAACTGCAGCAAAAGCAGTAAATGTGATGAATGCCCTGGGCAGTGGATTTACCATCCTTTTCCTTTTCTGGACTATTACACATTTCGCCCGCAGGATTGCCAAGGTAGGTGTTGATGATGTCCTTACTTCCAGTCAGTTATGGTCCATTATGGGTGCTGGTGTAGTTGGTGCTTTAGCGTATACCTTCTCTGATTCATTCTGGTACAGTGCTGTTGAAGGTGAAGTATATTCTTTAAGTTCATTTTTCAGTGCCATCGTATTCTGGGCGGTATTGAAATGGGACAATGAAGCAGACAAGCCCGGTGCAGACCGTTGGCTGGTCTTTATCTTTTTCCTGATAGGGCTTTCCATTGGTGTACATCTTTTGTGTTTGTTGGATATTCCTGCCATTATCATGGTATATTATTTCAGAAGAAGAGAGCAATTCAATTACAAGATCATTCGCAAATGGTTTCTGATATTGGTTGGTGCCGGCGGACTTATTGCAGTGATACTTGCAATGCTTGGCGCCAACGGTGAAGCCAATGAACAACGCGGCCTAACGGTAGATAACACCATGGGGGCATTGATGTTTTTTGGAACTGCTGCCTGTATTGGTCTTCTTTTTCTTATTGAAAGGATCAACAAGGACAAGAAAGAATATTTCGGTGGTATGTATATCTTCTTTTTGATTGGATGTGTGTTGCTTGGAATCGTACAGATTGGCGTGATACAATATAGTGTTGCTTTTGCAGGTGCATTTGACAGGGTATTTGTCAATAATATGGGACTTCCCTTCTTCAGTGGATTTACTGTATTCTTTATACTTCTTGCTTTAGCGATCTGGCTTACGCTGCGTTTTGCAGAAAAGAAAGGCTGGTATTACCTCAAATTGGGTACCTGGAGTCTTGCTTTCTGTCTCATTGGTTACAGTACTTATCTTACTACCATGATTCGTAGTAATGCAGATCCTGCAGTTGATATGTATAATGTTGACAATCCTATGAGTTTGGTTGGCTATCTGGGCCGTGACCAGTATGGTGATTTTCCTTTATTATACGGACAGAAATTCAATGCTGATCCTGTGGATTATAAATATGGAGATGTTAAGTTCCAGAAAGGGAAAACCAAATATATTGAAGCAGGAAAAGACGGACATTATGTGTATGCTCCGGAAGACAAAATGATTCTTCCCCGTGTTTGGGATGCTAGCAATGATCAGGGACATGCCGATTATTATGCAGCCTTTTTAGGGATCGAAAAATTTAGAGATAAGGATGGTCGCGAAAAATATGACCATTCACCTGACCAATTTGATAACATTCGTTTCTTCCTCCAATACCAGGTATATTGGATGTACTTCCGCTATTTTGGCTGGAACTTCATAGGTAAACAAAATGATGTACAGGGCGTATTTATAGGCAATGTGCGTGATGGTAACTGGATCACCGGTATTGATTTTATCGACAGCATTTTTTATGGTGACCAGACCAGTATGCCAGACAGCCTTAGAAACAATAAATCCCATAATCGTTTATTTGCATTGCCATTCATACTTGGATTGATTGGTTTATTCTACCACTTTAAAAAGAAAGGCGATGATGCGCTGGTAGCGATGATCTTGTTTTTCTTTTCGGGTGTTGCGATTGTTCTTTACCTCAATCAAGCCGGTAATCAACCAAGGGAACGAGACTATGCCTATGTGGGCAGTTTCTATGCATTTGCATTTTGGATAGGGCTGGGAGTAATGCGTATTGCAGAATGGTTGCAGAAAAAAATCAGTCAAACCACTGCTGCTGCTTTGGCAACTTTTGTTTGTTTGCTGGCCGTTCCTGTAATTATGGCTCAGCAGGAATGGGATGACCATGACAGAAGCAAAAAAGTACTGGCCAGGGATCTTGCCAAAGATTATTTGGAAAGTTGTGCACCCAATGCGATACTCTTCACTTTTGGTGATAATGATACCTATCCGCTTTGGTATGCCCAGGAAGTAGAAGGCATTCGTAAGGATATCCGAGTGATCAATTACAGTCTGTTGGGTATTGACTGGTATATAAACCAGTTACGCTATAAGACGAATGAAAGCAATAAGATCGATGTGATCTGGTCAGATGATCAAATTGAAGGTCGCAAAAGAGATTATATCGTGTATAATCCTAAGAACATACCCCAAGACAGGTATTATGACCTTTATGACATGATGAAGAATTATGTGGGTAGTGATGATCCTGATAAGATGGATAATAGCAGGGGCGAATTACTGAATTCATTCCCATCCAAAAAAGTATCTGTTCCTGTTGATAAAGCACTGGTTTTGAAAAATGGAACTGTGAATGCAAAAGACAGTGTGGTAAGTGAATTACGTTTCGAAATTCCACGTAATACGTTAATGAAGAATGACCTGGCTGTATTGAATATCATTGCAGCTTCGCATTGGCAGAGACCCATCTACTTTTCTGGAGGTTTTGGAGAACTTGGATTTAGCAAATACCTGCGTAAAGATGGTATCAGCTTCCGCTTAGTGCCGGTTGAAGGAAGTGATATCAATACAGACTGGATGCTGGATAAGCTGATGAATAAGTTTGGTTTTGGTAATGCTGACCTGAAAGGCGTTTACTACGATGAAGAAAACCGCAGGCATCTGATCAATATCAGACAGGCATATGCAGAACTGGCTGCCAATCTTGCTGGCAAAGGCAGAAAAGAAGAAGCCCGCGCTGTTTTGGAAAAAGCAGATAAAATGATCCTGCAGGAAAACTTTGCCTATGGTATGGTAAGTCGTTATAACCAGCACAACAGGTCATCCCTGATTTTCCTGGATGCATGTTACCGTGCAGAAGATAAGGCCCTTGCTGCCAAAGTAGAAAATTCTGTAAAGACCGATCTGCAGCAACAGATCAAATATTACAATTCACTTAGTGGCAGGAATGCAGATAATATGGCCGAAGAAAAAAGAACGGCTGAAAACTACCTGCAGGCAATAGAACAGATGCATGTCATGTATTCTCCGAAGACCACAGCTGCTGAAAAAGCAAGGATATTGGGTGGTGATACATCTAATCTTCCAGCCGACGACGGAAGTAAATAAGCAGTTCTTACGATTTAAGATAATAATTAAAGCCCTGCCAACGCGGGGCTTTAATTTTAAGAACCATAGACTAACTTCAAGCGTTAACATTGCATTCATTAAAATATTATTAGTTTGCAGGCATGACCGGAAACAGATTTTTAAAATTTACACCGGATGAAAACGGGAAGGGAAAGTTTGATCAGATGCTTGATATTTTCATGCAGCTCCTCACTTATGCCAATGGTGATGCTGCCGAAGCACTTCGCTGGATGAGTGAACTGGATAACCAGTATCAGTTTACAGATGAAGAATATGGCATGGGTGATTTTATTGAAGAATTGAAAAGGAATGGCTACCTACAGGAGAACCCGGTAGATGGAAGCATGAAAATTACAGGGAAAAGCGAACAGTCTATCCGTAAAAGAAGCCTGGAAGAGATTTTTGGTAAGCTTAAAAAATCAAAATCGGGTAACCATCAATCATCAAAACCCGGACAAGGCGACGAGATCAATCCTGAAACACGCCCCTTTCAGTTTGGTGATACCATGGAGCAAATCGATTTTACTTCGAGTATTCGCAATGCCCAGATCAATCATGGAATAGATAGTTTCTCTATGCATGAAGACGATCTTCAGATCAGGGAAACCGATTTTAAGACACAGACTTCCACCGTATTGATGATCGACATTTCGCATTCGATGATCCTCTATGGTGAAGACAGGATCACTCCTGCCAAGAAAGTAGCGATGGCACTGAGTGAACTCATCAAGACAAAATACCCAAAAGATACAATTGATATTGTCGTATTCGGGAATGATGCCTGGACAATTGAAGTTAAGGATCTTCCTTATTTGCAGGTAGGACCTTTTCATACCAATACTGTTGCAGGACTGGAACTGGCCATGGATCTTCTTAGAAGAAGAAAAAATCCCAATAAACAGATTTTCATGATCACTGACGGAAAACCAACCTGTCTTAAAGTGGGAAAGCGTTATTATAAGAACAGCTTTGGTATTGACAGGAAGATCATGAACCGCTGTATCAACCTGGCAGCACAATGCAAAAAATTGAAAATACCCATCACCACATTCATGATAGCTTCTGATCCGTACCTGCAAAAATTTGTACAGGAATTTACTGAAATGAACCATGGAAAAGCGTTCTTTGCCTCATTGGATAAACTGGGTAGCTTTATCTTTAAAGATTTTGAAAGTGGTAAACGTAAGACCGTTTATTAAGATCAGATGGTTAAACACAGCAGGTTTACAGCTCTTTAGATTATTGTTATAGCTTTCCGTCTGACAGCATAGATTCTGCTTGTCGGGCCACAAAATGAAATTATGGATATACAGAAGATAAAAACATTGGGTCAGCTTAAGTCAGCCGGCTACAGGCATAAACCCATCAAAGAAGAAGTACGTGACAACCTGATCGCAAAGATCAGACAGAAAGAGAACCCTTTTACCGGGATCATGGGATATGAAGATACAGTGATACCTGATACAGAAAGGGCACTTCTGTCGAGGCATAATATTCTTTTCCTGGGTCTTCGGGGTCAGGCTAAAACCAGGATGGCCAGGCAAATGGTGGAATTATTAGATGCATACATTCCTATTGTTGCTGGTAGTGAAGTGAATGATGATCCTCTGGCACCCATGAGTAAATATGCCAAAGATACCATTGCAGAATATGGAGATGAAACGCCAATTCAATGGGTACACCGTGCAGAGAGATATGGCGAAAAACTTGCTACACCAGATGTAAGTGTTGCAGATCTGATCGGGGATATCGATCCCATCAAAGCAGCTAATCTCAAACTTAGTTTTGCTGATGAAAGGGTGATCCATTATGGCATCATTCCACGCAGTAATCGCTGCATCTTCGTGATCAATGAATTGCCCGATCTTCAAGCCAGGATACAGGTTTCTCTGTTCAATATCCTGCAGGAAGGAGATATTCAGATCAGGGGTTTTAAATTGCGTATGCCTCTGGATATTCTATTCGTATTTACTGCCAATCCTGAAGATTATACCAACAGGGGCAGTATTGTAACCCCATTAAAGGATAGGATCGAAAGCCAGATCTTGACCCACTATCCAAAGACCATTGATGTTTCCCTGGCCATTACCGAGCAGGAAGCCAATATAACAGCGGAACAGAAAGAAAGGGTAACATCCAGTGATCTGGTCAAACGCCTGATTGAGCAGATCGCGTTTGAAGCCCGCAGCAATGAATACGTAGATAAAAAAAGCGGTGTGAGTGCCAGGCTTACAATTGCTGCATATGAGAATGCAGTGAGCAGTGCCGAAAGAAGGGCCATTATCCATAACGAAAAGAATACCCAGATATGGATCAGTGACCTTGCAGGTGTGATACCCTCTATAACGGGTAAAATAGAACTGGTCTATGAGGGGGAACAAGAAGGTCCTTATCAGGTAGCGGTGAATCTAGTTGATAAATCCATTCGGACCCAGTTTGTTCATTATTTTCCCAATCCTGAACAGCTGAAGAAGAAGAAATCGACTGGTAAGAAATCGGCAGAAGAGCGGGAACAGGAAAATCCTTATAAAGCCATTATCCGTTGGTTTGATGCCGGCAATCATCTGGATATTTTTGTGGACATGAAAGATGAGGATAAGATCAATGCATTATTCCGGGTAGACGGACTCAACGCTTTTGTCAACAAGTATTTCCATGCAGCCAGTATCAAAGAAAATGCACTGCTGATGGAATTTGTGTTACATGGACTTGCTTCTTATTCACTGATCAGTAAGAAGGTGATGGAAGGTAAAGTAGAATTTAAAGATCTGATGGGCAGTATGATGAATATGGGCTCCTTTAATTTTGATGAAGAGGATGACCTCTCTGCCGACGATTTCAAATAAGAAAGTACCATCCATAAAAAGGCTGTATCTTAATGGGTACAGCCTTTTTTATTTCTATTCGTTAAATGATATTCACTTCCCTTTCCAGGGTTATGCCAAACTTCTTTTTTACAGATTGGATGATCTCTTCACTAAGGTTTAGTATGTCCATTCCGGTGGCATTACCATAATTGACCAATACCAGTGCCTGTAAAGGATGACAGCCAGCATCAGCATTTCTGTACCCTTTCCAGCCACATTTTTCGATAAGCCATCCAGCCGCTATTTTGTAATGCATTTCATCTACCTGATAAGCGGATATGTCTTTGAATTCTTCCTGAATCACATGCCAGCGAAATTTAGAGACCACCGGGTTTTTAAAGAAGCTGCCTGCATTGCCTGTTATCTTTGGGTCGGGTAATTTACTGCTACGGATTTTGATAATGGCGTCTGAAATTGCCCGGATAGAAAGATCCTGTACATTCATTTTATCCAGTTCCTGCTGAATTGCGCCATAGCCGGTATGAAATACAGGAACTTTGCGAAGTGCATAGGTTACGTTCAATATGACAAACTGATCTTTGAACTTTTTCTTGAAGACGGATTCCCTGTATCCAAATCCACATTCGTCCAGGTTAAAATGTACGATACATTTATCATGGATATGATAAGCTTCCAATCCCTCGAATATATCTTTGATCTCCACCCCATAGGCACCAATATTTTGCATGGGACTGGCACCTGCATTACCGGGGATGAGACTCAGGTTTTCAGCTCCTGCAAATCCATTGGTAATACAATATTGTACAAATTCATGCCAGTTTTCACCGGCTGCGGCTTTAACTGAGATGGTTGTTTCCGTTTCCTTTATGACCTCAATACCTTTCAAATTATTCTTTAGGATAAGGCCATCATAATCTCCGGTAAATAAAATATTACTGCCACCTCCAAGGATCAGTTTTTTTTCATGCTGATATGCTGGATGTTCGAGGATCTCTTCCAGATGGGCAAGGCTGTCAAAACCTGCAAAATATCGGGTGAACACATTCAAGCCAAAAGTATGATAGGGTTTCAGTGAAATATTTTCCAGGATTTGCATGAAACAAAATAACTAAATAAGCGGATATGATTAACTTTTAATGTAGAAAGCGATTGCTGTGTCAGCAATTTGAAATAGGGTTATACCGGATCCACATCAGGTATAATGTTTACTGCACGGTAGTGTTTATTGCTTTGGATCATGACGATCTGTTGAAAAATCTCTCTTTTGCATTGGTTGATCATAGCTGCATCTTTGGGTAGTTTGATCAGGATTTCCCAGATATATTGATTACGAATCCTGTCCACCACCGGTTGTGCCGGACCATTTAGATAAGACCCAAATCTGGACTTTAAACCCATCATCATCAGATTGGCTGCTTCTTCTGCTATATGTTTTTCCTTATGTTTGAAATGCAGGATGATAAGCCTTGTAAATGGAGGATACTGGTATGCTTTGCGGCTATCCAGTTCAAAATGATATAGTTTTTCGTACTGATGTTCTTTTACAAACTGTAATACCGGGTGATGTATATTGCTCACCTGTACCAGTACATTCCCCTTGCCATCTTTACGACCAGCCCTTCCACTGACCTGTTCCATCAGCTGAAATGCCCGCTCATTGACCCTGAAATCTGTAAAATTCAATATGCCATCCGCATCAATGATGCCCACCAGGTTTACATGTTCAAAATCCAGTCCTTTCACTACCATTTGTGTACCTACCAGAATATCGATACGTTGCTGTTCAAATTGTTTGATCAGGTTCTCATGGGCATCTTTTCCTTTCACTGTATCGTAATCCATACGGGCGATTCTTGCTTCAGGAAACTTTTCAGCCAGCATCTCCTCAATCTTTTCAGTGCCAAAACTTTTTTGAATAAACTGGTGACTACCGCAGGCGGCACAGGTACTGATGACCGGGTAGGTAGTGCCGCAATAATGACAGCTTAGTTTGTTCTTTGCTTTATGGAATGTAAGTGTTACATCACAATGCTGACATTGCGGTATCCAGCCACAGACAGAACAAAGCATATAAGGTGAATACCCTCTTCTGTTTTGGAACAGGATCACCTGCTTTTTTTGCTGTAATGAGGTTTCAATTGCAGTGATCAGGGGTTCTGTAAGGGCTATCTTCGACTGCTCTTTTTTAGCAGCCACTTTTACATCGATCAGGGTAAGTACTGGTAATTCAACATTGCCATAACGTTCCTGCAGACTCACCAATCCATACTTATTTTGGATACAGTTAAAATAGCTTTCAATACTTGGGGTAGCACTGCCCAGTAATACTTTTGCCCCAAAAAGGGTAGCATAATAGATGGCGGCATCCCGGGCATGGTAACGTGGTGCCGGTTCCTGTTGCTTAAATGAAGCATCATGTTCTTCATCAACAATAACCAATCCCAGGTTACTGAATGGCAAAAACAAGGCAGATCTTGCACCCAAGATAGCCCTGGTTTCTCCTTTTTTTACTTTATTCCAGATCTCAACACGTTCATTGGGATTGAATTTGGAATGGTAGATGGCGATCTGCTGACCAAAATGTTTTTGTAATCGCCGTATGATCTGTGAAGTAAGTGCAATTTCGGGAAGCAGGTATAAAACCTGTTTACCAGTTTTGATATACTGGTCGATCATGTGTATATAAATTTCTGTTTTACCGCTTGCCGTTACCCCATGTAACAGGCAAACAGGTTTTTCTTCCAGCACTTTTTTTATTTGATCAGCTGCATTTTCCTGAACAGCTGAAAGTACAAGGTCCTGCGGCGATTCATGCTCTCTAAATAGGATCCTGTCAACTGCTCTTTTCTCAGCAATCAGAATTTTTTTATCGGTAAGCCCTTTTAATTGCAGGAGCGAGGCACCTGATTTTTTCAGTAATTTAGGTTGCGTAACAAAACCTTCTGTTTTCAGGAGATGTATATAGGAGAGCAGCAATTCCAGTTGTTTGGGTGCTTTGGCCCAATTATTCATCAGGTCTGCCAGTTTTGCTTCTTCATGATATTGAGGATGTAATAGTAGAAATGTTTCCTTTTTGGCTTTGTATTTTTCTTTCAGCTCTTCCCAGATGAAGCATACCTGTTTATCAATCAGTTTTTTGATCACCGGATATACATGAGATACATCCAGCAATTGCTGAACCTCACTCAGGCGCAGTTCCTTCTTCATTTCCAACGCTTCTGCAATCAGGTATTCCTCATCGCCCAGTCCGGTAAAATCAATGCCGTATTCTTCATTCCAGATGAGGATACTTTCGCTGGACAGTTTAAGGTTAGAAGGTATGGCAGCCTGCATGACTTCCCCTTCGGAGCACATGTAATAATAAGCGATCCATTTCCATAATTCAAGTTGTTGGGAATGTACCAGGGGTTCTTCATCCAGAACGTTCAGTAGTTCTTTGGGTTCGAATGCATCAGGCTTTTTGTTATGAATGGTACGAACAATACCGGCATATTTTTTATTCCTCAGTTGAACTTCCACACGGATACCGATGCGGACTGTATCCTGTAAATGTTTGGGTATCATCCAGGTATAGGTGGCAGGTAATGCAAGGGGAATGATCACCTCACAGTATAACCGGTCATTTCCGGATGGCCTGATTGCATCGGCTGAATTGAACAGTTCATTTGTTTGCATACCTTACAGTATGCTAAAATAAGGCATTCAAAACTATCCTGTATTAATCCTGCAGAATGGGTAATTCGAAGCTGCGGTAACGTTTCAATCCGGCTTCCATGATGCTGTAAACTTCTTGTTTCAGGTGCTGTATATCTTTCATGGTATACTGATCCACCGGTACTTCTTCGAGAAATACAACCCTGCATTTGCCAGGATTAAGGCTAAAAAAGCTGTTATAATGCAAACGTTCCAGGGTATCTACAAAAAGCAGGGGTTTTATTGGTGTTTTTGTTTCAATGGCAATTCGAAATGCGCCATCAAAGAATTCTTTAAGTGGTTTGCCAGTTTCATTAAAAGTCCCTTCCGGGAAAATAAAGATGCTGATGCCCTGTTTTATAGCTGCTTTTAGGGCTCTAACACTGCGAGACCTACGGTCGGCATTTCTACGGTCCACTAATATAACGGTTGCCTTATAGATCCATCCAAAAACCGGTATCTTGATTATTTCATATTTCCCCAGTACCCGTATTGGTTGTTTGAAAGTGGCAACAATAGGCGGAATATCCATATAAGAAATATGGTTGGCAACAAAAATATATTGTTTGTTCCTGTCATGCGGGGCTTCATAAATTTCCTGGTGACGGATACCGATGAGAAAATACCAGATATGGGCCCATATCGAGCAGACCTTATAGATAAAATTGCCTCCTTTGATGCCAAAGGGTGAAGCCAGAAATACAAATGGAACAGAAAGAAACATCAGCAGAATAAAGACCAGTGATGTATAGACGCAATAGATATACTGCAAGGGCTTGTATAGGATTTTCATATAGGTCTTTCCCGTTGATCAGTATGAAGATAAGGGTTTGTTTTTCATCGTTGATTTTAAATGCTTTTATTATAATACCTGTATAAAATAGTTTTCTGGCAAGCCTGCTATCTTTTCTGGTTTGCTTTCAAATATTCCGAATACAGAGCTGCCACTACCGGTCATGCTCGCATAAAAAGCACCCTGATCATACAGTGATGTTTTGATCTGTTCAATAGCAGGATAGGCAGCCATAACCGGTGCTTCAAAATCATTTTTCAATAGATCTTTCCATTGAGTAACAGGTAAACTAATAATATCAGCAATAGGCAAAACAGGGATCTGTGGTGTGATCTGCGCAAAGGCCCATGCAGTTGATACATGAATACCTGGATTGATGATTACAAA
>Ga0364880_10161_pt2 | contig 22212 bp, 21 predicted proteins | sample ExccelJu500001D3_5_FD_206927 | JGI IMG/M metagenome (GOLD analysis project Ga0364880, IMG submission 206927) | Enriched cells from Trout Bog Lake Hypolimnion, Wisconsin, USA - BchlTB.July30.5000.01.D3 | ecosystem: Environmental > Aquatic > Freshwater > Lake > Hypolimnion/Profundal zone | place... | reverse complement strand
TGATGATTGATGATTATTTTGCAAAGGCAATGAAGATGTATAAACAGAGGTGCACTAAAAACTAACATGGAAAGCGGTTTCGAAATAAAATTGGCTGAAAATATTCATTATGCCGGGATGTTGGAAGTTTACAAACCAAACATACTAAACAGTGCTATATCATTTGAGTATGAAGTGCCGGGTCTGGATGAGTTTGCCACCCGAATTAATAATATTGGCCAACATTACCCTTGCCTGGTTTGCTTGCATAACAATGAAGTAACAGGTTACGCATATGCGGGCGTTCACCGGGTACGAAGCGCCTACCAATGGTCGGTGGAGTCAACCATCTACCTGGCACCTGATTTTCAGGGAAGAGGAGTAGCCCGGGTGCTGTATGAAACGCTCTTATCGGTATTAGAACTACAGGGATTTGTAAATGTGTATGCGGGGGTTACTTTGCCAAACGAAAAAAGCGAGCGCTTTCATTTGGCCATGGGCTTTGCCGAAATTGCCGTATTTGAAAAGATAGGTTATAAATTCGGGAAATGGCACGATTTAAAATTTTTTGAAATGTACTTAATGGAGCACCCGGTAGATCCTGCACCTCCACTCTCAATTTTAAGGGTAAAAGAAACTGCAGCCTTTGCAGATATTCTGATAAGAGCAAATGAGGCCTTGAATGAATAGGCTCTTGTTTCTAAAATTTATTTACGGATGACATTTACATCCAAAGGGGCCTTAGGTTCTTCCACTGCGTAATACTCGAAAACCGCTTTATGTTGGGTTACCGTAACTTTAATGGCACCGAAATGCACATTGTCGCAAAACCAATCGTACTTGTCTTTATCCAGGGGGTGTGCGTTGCAGGGGTAATGTTCATTGCTACCACTGCTACCGCAAATTAAATAAAGCGGCTGCAAAGATCCCTTTACGGTTGCATGCGCATAAAAATGTTCATGCCCGGTTAAAACAGCATCTACACCCCACTCTTTAAATGGCCAACGCATATCTTTTGAGCTGCCGTGTTCGCCGCCCGAGTAGGGGGGATGATGAAAATAAACTATCTTAAATGTTTTGGTATCTTTTTGCAATGCATCGCGCAGCCAAATCGATTCCTTCGAATTGCAGCAGTTTACTTCGGCCTCTTTCCCGGTATTTACACTATAAAAATGCACCGGCCCCCAGGTAAAGTCGTAATTAGTTTCATCCCCGGGAAGCGTAAAATAATCCAGGTAAGGTTTCAGGGGTGGAACAGAGTAGTTATCGTGGTTACCCGGGGCAGGGAAAAACCTGTTCTGCTTTTGTTGCGCTGCTTTGCCGTGGCATTGCCATTCCGGCTTGGCATCGGGGTTATAAATATAGTCGCAGTAGTACTTGCCGATGTTAGTTTTGATAGTGTAGGCGCTGCCAGATGGGTAATTATTGTCGCCCACAGTAATAATGAAATCCGGGTTCCATGATTTCACCATGCTGGCTACCGAGTCTTCTTGCTTGGTGTCCCGTCCGTAATCTCCAATAACAGCAAAGGTTATCGAGTCGCCTGCAATATTTACGGGGGCACCGGAAGTTTTAGGTGGGTTGCCCGCAATTGCAGAAAACGACACAATTACAATTGAAACCGCAGTCAAAAAAATAATGGAATGGAGAGGGCGAAGCATAAAAAAAGATTTCCGCGAATGTAGGAAAGATGGGTACAACTGAAAATTATTCATGCAGGCTTAAATTGCATGGCGCCGAAACATAAATTGACCTAAATTCGCAATCGCACCTAAAATCAATGTTATGAGACAGGACCTAGTGGTATCAAAATCGATTGAAATTTCGGCCCCGGCAACCAGGGTTTGGCAAGCATTGACTAATCCTGAAATTATTAAAGAATATCTATTTGGCACCGAAACCATAACTGATTGGAAGCCTGGTAGCGAAGTTATTTTTCAGGGTGAATACCAGGGACATAAATACCGCGATAAGGGGCTGGTAGTTGAAAATGATTTGAATAAGGTTTTAAGTTATAGGTATTGGAGCGGTTTTTCGGGCCTGGAGGACAAACCCGAAAATTATTCGCTGGTTACTTATAGTTTGGATGACCAGGGCAACGGGACAAGGCTTACGTGGACTCAACAAGGTTTTGCCAATGAGGAAGGATACAGGCACTCGGAAAGTGGTATGGACGCTTTTCTTCAGAATATTAAATCGATAGTAGAACGATAAATTTGAGATACCTTTCGGCAATCGGCAAAATTTTAAAAACCATTTACAGCATGAGTATATCCGGGTTTTCAGGTGTTACACTAATATTGATTAATCTATTTGCGTTAAAGGGTTTTGCGCAGGTTGAAAGCTATCCTAAAATTGACCCTCAAAAGATTACGATTGCACGCGATAGCTTTGGTATACCTCATATTTTTGGTAAAACAGATGCTGAAGTGGCTTATGGACTAGCCTGGGCTAATGCTGAGGACGCTTTTGAGGAGGGCCAGGATTTAGTTTATGCGGGCAAACAATTCAGAGGGAGAGCTGATGGCATTGAAGGGGCCGCAGCCGATTATTTTATCCACGCCATTGGGGCAAGGCAATTAGTAGATGAACATTATGACAAAGATCTTTCGCCGGAGTTCAGGAAATATATGGATGGATTTGCGCAGGGCTTAAATGCTTATGCCGCTGCACATCCCAAAGAAGTTAAAGTAAAGAAGGCATTTCCCGTTACGGTTAAAGACTTATTAACCGCCTATGTTGTAACAATGGCGCTGTTGAATGGAGCTCCTGACGCGATAGGAGAAGCAGTAGGAGGTAAATATGATACGGTAAAAAACATTTTTCCGGAAACTAAACGCAAACCGGTCGGTTCGAATGCTTTTGCCTTGAATAACAGTCGCACGGTTACCGGCGAAACTTATTTGTGCATTAATCCGCATATGATGATGGACGGCGCGCTTTCCTTTTACGAAGCGCAGTTGCATAGCGACGAGGGTTTGAATATTGAAGGTCCCATGTTTCAGGGAACGAGTTCTTTGGCCATGGGTGTAAATGAAAACCTGGGCTGGAGTATGACCTGGAATTTTTTCGACCGGTTGGATGTATACAAGCTAAAAATGGTTTCGGGTAAAAAACTGACTTACGAATTCGACGGGCAGGAAGTAAAATTAGAAAAGAGGCCGGTGTGGCTAAAAGTTGGCCTGGGCAAACATCACAAACTGGTTCTACCGGTTAAAAAAATGACTTATTGGAGCAAGTATGGGTGCACAATTAAAAGCGATAAATCGTACAACTTCTACGCCCTTCGCTTTCCCGGGAACACTACAATTCGCCCGGCTGAACAGCTATATTGGATGAACAAGGCAAGAAATTACCAGGAGTTTCGCTCGGCGCTTAAAATACACGCCATTTGTTTGTTCAATGTTATTTACGCTGATAAGGATAACAACATATTTTATCTGGAGCATGGTATGCTGCCGGCGAGAAAGGATACTTCGTTTAACTGGAAAGGTCTTTTACCGGGCAATACTTCAAAAGATTTATGGACCGAATTGGTGCCAATCGATAGCATGCCGCATACCCTGAATCCATCCTGCGGTTATGTGTTCAACACGAATAACAGCCCTTTTAATGCCTCGGGGAAGAATTGCACTGAAACTTATAATTATCTGCCCCATAATATGGTGGATGGCTTGCCTGGCGATAATAACCGGGCCAATAGGATAGAAGAGCAGATGGCCGAAAAGGAGAAGTTTAGCCTGAAGGATATACGCAAAATGAAATTTGATGTAACCCTTTCTCACAAAGGTGGTTTTGGTGAATCGATGGAACCCGTTTTTCATTTGGATGAAAATAAATATCCCGATATAAAAGAGGCTATTCAGATAATAAAAGCATGGAACAGGGTTGCCGAGGTGCGTGAATGCGCGCCTACATTGCTTGCACTGTGTATTAAAATGATTTTCGATAAAAATGGCTGCGATGATAATTGTTTTGTAACCGGGTTTAAGGTGGATGAAGCCGAATGGGTTAACACCCTTCGCGCAGCCTGTGATACATTAAAAGCACATTTTGGTTCGGTTAAGGTTGAATGGGGGAATGTGCAAAGAAATATCCGGGGCAATAAAAATTTGCCGCTGAGGGGCTTTCCGGATGTTTTAAGCCCAACCTATCCGAAGCAAATACCTGGTACTTTTACTTTTAAGCCCGAGTTCGGTGATACCTATACCATGTTTGCCAGTTTCGGTAAAAATGGCTTAACGCATTTAAGTGCGTTGCAACCGTTGGGCAATTCTTTAAAGCCGGAAAGCAAACATTACAATGACCAAATGGATTTATTCAGCCGGCAGGAGTTGCGACCGTTGAGTTTGAAGAAAGAAGATGTGATGAAGCGTGCGGAGTCGGTTTATCATCCGCAATAGAATAAACTTTTTACCGGACGATTGCGTTTAAGTCTTGAATCTTGAATTCAGGTATAACAGCTAAATAAAGAAAAATGGAAAAGCGTAAATTAGGAAATTCAGGTATAGAGGTAGCCCCACTGGCTTTTGGAGGAAACGTTTTTGGCTGGACAATTGATGAGCCGACTTCTTTCAACTTGCTGGATGGCTTTGTTGACGCGGGATTTAATTTAATCGACACAGCCGACGTATATTCTCGTTGGAAACCAGGTCACCAGGGCGGTGAATCGGAGACAATTATTGGCAATTGGCTCAAAAAAAGCGGGAAACGCGACAGGGTAATAATTGCCACCAAAGTTGGTATGGATATGGGGGGTGAAAATAAGGGGCTTTCAAAACGGCATATTTTTAAATCAGTTGAAGATTCTTTGAAAAGACTGCAAACCGACTATATCGATTTATACCAATCTCATAAGGACGACCCTGATACGCCACAGCAGGAAACGTTAGAGGCATACGCCGAATTGGTTAAGCAGGGCAAAATAAAAGCAATTGGCGCCTCTAATTTTAGTGCATCGCGTTTAACCGGGGCACTGGATATCAGCAAGCAAAACAGTTTTCCGGTTTATCAAACGCTTCAGCCTGAGTATAATCTATATGCCCGCGAAGGTTATGAGGCCGAGTTGGAAGCGGTGTGCCTGGAACATAATATTGGTGTGATTACTTATTTTTCTTTGGCAAGTGGCTTTTTGACCGGTAAGTACCGTTCGGAAAGTGATTTTGGTAAAAGTGCACGCGGCGGTGGTATGAAAAGATTTTTGAACGACCGGGGCTTTAAAATACTTGATGCGCTGGATGAGGTTTCAAAACAATTAAAGGCAACGCACGCACAAATTGCACTGGCCTGGTTGATTGCCCGAAAGGGAATTTCGGCCCCCATTGTAAGTGCCACAAGTATTGAGCAGTTAAACGATATCATGAAGGCGGTCGAATTAAAACTTGACACTAATGTTATCGCTTCTTTGGACATTGCCAGCGCATGGAGAGCAAAAACTGCTTAATGTCCATTTGAAATAAAAAGACCCGATAGATACGATCTACCGGGTCCTGCGAAACAAATATAGTGATTTAAACCAAGGGCGCCTTAACCGGTTTTTGCATAGGATTAACCGGCATTACAAAATTATCCATCGTAGCACCCTTAACCCAGTGTGCCTCTTCATTTTTATTTGAAGACGACTTGGAAACTTTACCTGAATGATGGTTGGTTGCCGCTTGTGTGGTTTGCATAGCCAGGAAACAGATGGTTGTCAGTGCGATAGTGCGGATGGTAGTTTTCATATTGTTGTGCGTTATGATTTTAATATACAGTGGTATGAAACTTTTGTCAAGATAGTCCGTCAGTTATTATTACAACCGGTAATTTGTTAACCGGTATTTCACCAATGAAAAAGCCCGCTGGTATTTTACACCAACGGGCCCTATCAAAATCACAGGGATAAATTTATACTAAACCAAAGGCGCTTTAACGGGCCCTTGAGTAGGGTTAACAGGAAGGTCTGCATTGGGTTGGGTTGCACCTTTATTAAAGTGAACCTCATTATTCTTTTTAACCGGGGCAGTTTCTACGGTAGATGGATTTCCGCTAACTACCAGATTAACACCAATGGTGTAGCTGTCCTTAATATGGATAGCGTTCATTGCAACAGTGTGGTTATCATATTTAACCGATACATTGTATTTACCTATGGGCAGGTGATTGGCTGAATAATGACCGTATTCATTGGCATGAATAACAGTTTTTGTAACTCCATTATCCAGTGTAACCTCGGCAAAAGCAACAGGAGCCTGGGTTTCTTTTTCAATAATCTGACCAGTAATGTCGCCTGTGGCAGCTTTAACAGATTGCAAAGACACAAAACAAATGGCCAAAACAAGGAGGCGGATAATGCTTTTCATATTTTCTCGTTCGTTTGAAAATAATATAGCATTTTATGAAACCTTTGTCAAGCGCTTCCGTATGGCAAGACCTGTTTTGTCACCATTAGCAATGAAAATGGGGCTATTGTAGGCTTAATTTTCTGTTTGCCTAATTCAATTATCTTCGCACCCCAATGGAGAACATACGTAACTTTTGTATTATAGCGCATATTGACCACGGCAAGTCTACCCTCGCCGATAGATTGATTGAAACCACCCATGCCATTAGCGACCGCAACATGATGGATACCGTGTTGGATAACATGGACTTAGAACGTGAAAGAGGAATCACTATTAAGAGTCATGCCATTCAAATGAACTTTGCCAGGAATGGCCAGAAATATATAATGAATCTGATTGACACGCCCGGCCACGTCGATTTTAGTTACGAGGTTTCGCGTTCCCTGGCTGCCTGCGAGGGAGCTTTGTTGCTGGTCGATGCATCACAAGGTATTCAGGCGCAAACTATTTCTAATCTTTACCTGGCCGTTGACCAGGGACTTACGATTATTCCAGTCATTAATAAAATTGATATGGATGGCGCCAACCCTGAGTTAGTAGAAGACCAGATGATGCAATTGGTGGGCTGCAAGCGCGAAGAAATTATCCGCGCCAGCGGACGCACGGGCCTGGGTGTTGATAAAATATTTGATGCCATTATAGACCGCATACCGGCCCCCAAGGGTGATTCAAAGGCTCCGCTTCGGGCGCTTATATTCGACTCAATGTTTAATTCCTTTCGCGGAGTGATTGCTTATTACCGCGTAATGGATGGAGAGATACGCAAAGGAGACAAAGTGCAGTTTGTGAATACCAAAGCCACCTATGTTGCTGATGAGGTAGGTTGTTTGCGTTTTGATTTGGAGCCTCACGATTCAGTAAAGACTGGCGACGTGGGTTATATCGTTACCGGAGTAAAAAACGCCAGGGAGATAAAAGTGGGCGACACCATTACCCAGTTTAATAACCCTTGCGCCGAAGGTATACATGGTTTTGAGGATGTGAAGCCAATGGTATTTGCCGGTATCTACCCCATCGACAATGATGACTTTGCCGATTTACGCGACTCACTTGAAAAGCTTCAGCTAAATGATGCTTCACTTGTTTGGGAGCCTGAAACCTCCATTGCCCTGGGCTTTGGTTTCCGTTGCGGATTTCTGGGCTTATTGCACCTCGAAATTGTACAAGAGAGATTAGAGCGTGAGTATGACATGAGTATTCTTACTACGGTGCCGCAAGTAAGTTATAACTGCTACCTGAGTAACGGGGATGAAGTAGTTATACATAACCCGGCCGATATGCCCGATATTACACGTATTGACCGGTTGGAAGAACCTTACATCCGTGCGCAGGTAATTACTAAGCCTGAATACATTGGTTCTATCATGACCCTATGTATGGATAAACGGGGCCTGCTCATTAACCAAAGCTATTTGACTGAAGACCGGGTAGAATTGGTTTTTGAAATGCCTTTGGCTGAAATTGTATTTGATTTTTATGATCGACTTAAATCGATTTCAAGAGGATATGCATCTTTTGATTATCATCCTATTGGGTACCGTCCTGGCGATTTGATAAAACTGGACATCCTATTGAACGCTGAGCAGGTAGATGCCTTCAGCACTATGATACACCGCAGCAAAGCGGAAGACTTTGGCCGCAAAATGTGCGAAAAGCTGAAAGAGATTATACCAAGGCAAATGTTTATGATTCCTATTCAGGCAGCAATTGGCTCGAAAATTATAGCCCGCGAAAGTATTTCAGCCATGCGTAAAGATGTTACCGCCAAGTGTTATGGTGGCGATATCTCGCGTAAACGTAAGTTATTGGAGAAGCAGAAAAAAGGAAAGAAAAAGATGCGTCAGTTTGGTAAAGTAGAGGTGCCGCAGGAGGCCTTTATTGCTGTGCTGAAGTTGAATGACTAGCACTTGAATCAGTTGGCCAGAAATATTTTGCTGATTCAATAAGGTATGTCGGTTAGTTTTTCCATCAAATCCCGAACCACTCTGTCAATCGGCAAAGTGATACTGTCTTCCTTCGAAATATGGTAAAGACTTACCCACCTGAACGACTCCGCCTCATTTCCCTTTTCTACCACAAAGTTAAACTTCACATTCGACGTCTTTATTTTGTCGCATTGTTTGCTTTTGCATAAATAATAAACACTTATAATCTGGCTTTCGGTATCGAAAAATGATGGCTGAAAAAAGTCAGTGGTGTAAAAGTGTTCGGTCACCTCAACATCAATGCCACATTCTTCTTTAAACTCCCTTATCAAACCATCTTTCAGGCCTTCACCTAATTCAAGTCCACCTCCGGGGAATTTGGTGGCGCGGGTTCCGTTTTTAAAAGCCTCGTCAGCCACTAACACCTCGCATTTATCGTTTATCAGTAGGCCATAAACCCTTACGTTAAATCGTTTAATTACATGCATAAAATTAGTATTAAGTAGTAAGTATAAAGTATTTAGCCTGGAATTAACTGTAAAACGAAAACTTTTTAAACCGAAAACCGTTTGTGGTTCTGAAAACATTTTTAGTTTTGCGCCCGAAAGAAAAAGTAAACAAGAAAATGGACGCTGGTCCCAGTTATATTAAAAAATTAAACAGTCAATTAAATGCTGTTGAGCTTGCCCATATTGCACCTTGCAAGGGTAAACCCGCTTTTGTTGCAATACAACAAACCGGCGCTGTTTATTCAACTTCCGGCGTATAAAATTACCGGAGCGGTAAAGCTTTTTCTTCTCGTTTTCTCCTTCGTAATTTTGAGAGTTCAATTGACTTATTACGGTGTTTCGCTGTCGAAGTACGTTTCGGCTTGCCGCCTGTTTTATGGGCATTTTCATTATTTAATCATCCAAATATTTAAAGGAGGTAGGGTATGACAACCATGATTAAAGAAAAACTAAAAAGGAAACTTCACAATGGAAGTAATAATACTCAATCCTCCGATTCAGCTTCGTCAGAATTGTTGAAAAAGATTTCGGCTATGGAGAAAGCTGACTTTTTAAGTCAGCTCGATAGCCACGATACAGGCTTAAGTGAGAGTGCTGTTGATGAAAAAATGGAAATCTTCGGACCTAACGAAGTGCTACATGAAAAAGCACCGGCATGGTATCTTCAGTTACTGAGTGCTTTTGCGAATCCCTTTATAGTGGTGCTTTTGATACTTGCCACTATTTCATTCATCATGGATGTGTTGCTTCAAAAACCGGAGGATCGGGATTTTAAAACCGTAATAGTTATTTCCGTGATGGTTTTGTTAAGCTCGTTTCTTCGTTTCATACAAGAATTTCGAAGCAATGTAGCCGCTGAGAAACTAAAGTCAATGGTAAAAACCACAGCAACAGTTTTCAGGTTAGGTACCGGTAAAATGGAGATTGATATCAAGCAGTTAGTTCCAGGCGATATTATTTATCTGTCCGCCGGGGATATGATGCCTGCGGACTTGCGCATCCTTCAGTCAAAAGATTTGTTTGTCAGTCAGGCAATGCTAACAGGGGAAGCCTTACCTGTGGAGAAAAGGGAGCAGCCAATACCTGAAGCCGATAGTAAATCGGTTTTAGAACTTGAAAATATATGCTTTATGGGTACCAATGTGGTTAGTGGCACGGCTGCTGCTGTTGTGGTAAATACCGGTGGTCATACGTACTTCGGCTCCATGGCAAAATCACTGGTCGGTAAAAGGGCTGAAACAAGTTTTGACAAAGGCGTGAACAGTGTGAGCTGGCTGTTAATACGCTTTATGCTGGTGATGGTACCTTTGGTGTTTTTGGTGAATGGATTTAGTAAGCATAACTGGATAGAGGCATTCATGTTTGGGCTTTCTGTAGCGGTGGGATTAACACCTGAGATGCTGCCCATGATAGTAACAGCGAACCTGGCAAAGGGTGCAGTAAACATGAGTAAGCGCAAGGTGGTGGTTAAGCGTTTAAATGCCATACAGAACATCGGTGCCATGGATATACTTTGTACTGATAAGACAGGCACCCTGACACTCGATAAAATTGTGTTGGAGCGCTATCTTAACGTTTATGGACATGACGATGACGAAGTACTGAAATGGGCTTATCTTAATAGTTTCCATCAAACCGGATTAAAAAGTTTGTTGGATGTAGCGGTGCTACAGCACGTAGAGCTATATAAAGAGTTGAAGGTTGATGAGGATTATGTAAAGGTTGATGAAATTCCGTTCGACTTTCAACGCCGGCGTATGTCAGTAATTCTTGATCAGACGAACAATAAGCATTTGTTAATATGCAAGGGAGCAGTGGAGGAGATGCTCAGCATCTGTAGCCATGCTATCGACCCGGGAGAGGACAGAACCATCCAATTCGATACCGATGATATTATTCCGCTTGATGAGGCTGTAAAGCAACGTATTATTGATATTACACATAGCTTGAATGAGGATGGGCTACGGGTATTGCTGGTGGCAGTAAAAGAGTATGATGAACGTCCGCTAACCTATACCGTCGCTGACGAGTGTAACATGATATTAACCGGATTCATAGGCTTTCTTGACCCGGCCAAGCCTTCAGCCAAAACATCAATTATGGCGCTGCAAAAGCTGGGTGTATCTGTAAAGGTATTAACCGGTGACAATGAAATTGTAACCAAAAAAATTTGTCGCGAAGTGGGAATACCGGTTAATAATATATTGCTCGGCAGTCAATTGGAGCATATGACTGATAATGAGTTGGAAGACCAGATTGATAATGTTTCAATACTTGCAAAACTAAATCCTGTTCAAAAGTCTCGCGTTGTTAAAATGCTTCAATCAAAAGGGCACACGGTTGGCTTTTTGGGCGATGGCATTAACGATGCTGCGGCGTTGCGCGATGCGGATGTGGGAATTTCTGTGGATACGGCAGTCGATATAGCCAAGGAAAGTGCGGATATAATCTTGCTGGAAAATGACTTGATGGTACTTCGCAAAGGGGTGATTTATGGTCGTAGGACTTTTGGTAACATCATCAAGTATATTAAAATGACGGCCAGCAGCAACTTCGGTAATATGTTCAGTGTACTTGGAGCCAGTATGTTTCTTCCTTTTCTACCTATGTTGCCGGTTCATATCCTTGTTCAAAATCTGTTGTACGATATTTCGCAAATATCAATTCCGTGGGATAGTATGGATGCCGAATTTATTGATAACCCTCAAAAGTGGGATGCAGGTGGTATAAGCAAATTTATGCTCTTTATCGGCCCTATCAGTTCTATATTTGATTATGTAACATTTGCAGTAATGTACTACTTTTTTGCGGCTAATAGTCTGGAAAAGCAGACTTTGTTCCAGTCAGGTTGGTTTATAGAAGGGTTACTATCTCAAACACTTATTGTTCATATGATCCGTACCAAAAAAATACCTTTTATTCAAAGTTGGGCAACCGCGCCTGTTGTAGCGCTTACCTCATTAATTATGATTATTGGCATCTGGATTCCGTTTTCGCCATTTGCCAGCGCATTAAAACTTGAACCTCTACCCGGCAGTTATTTTCTGTTTCTGATTGCTATTCTTTTTGCTTATTGCGTGTTGACACAAGTTGTAAAAGGTTGGTTTATCCGCCGCTTTGGGCAATGGTTGTAAACTCAAAAAAATAAAAGACTAAAATAAATTTGTTAGATTAGTCTAACATTTTATTTTTGTGGCGAACTTGGGTCTAAAGGTTTTCATAAATAGTTTGTCAGGAAATAATGATTCGGAAGTATAAGGTATTTTTATTGGTAATGTTATTGTGCCGGATTTGTTTTGCGCAAAATGACAATGTTATCAGCCGGTTAATTGGTAACGATCGTCTTGGTAAAAAGGATTCCGTAGCGAATTGGTCGATTCACGCGCAAATTACGGCGGTGTACCAATATCATCCTGCTTTTCGCGCCGATTATTCTGGCATTAATAGTTTGAGCAATACTTCTGCCAGCGCTTTGTCACTCACCTCTACCATCTTTGTTGGAAGAAAATTATGGAAAGGTGCTGCTATTTATGCAAATCCGGAACTTAGCGGCGGACAGGGATTTAATGGTGCCCATGGCGTTGCAGGTTTTCCCAATGGTGAAATATATAGAGTAGGTAGCCCATCACCAACGCCATTTATTGCCCGTTTATTTATACAGCAGGTTATTAAATTAAAGAACAGTGATGTGGATATGCAGGAAACGGATGTAAACCAGCTGGCCGGTAAACTTCCAAAATCCAGGGTTGTCATTACAGTTGGTAAATTTTGCCTTTCTGATTTTTTTGATGGAAACAATTACGACCATGATGCCCGGTCACAATTCCTTAACTGGTCTTTAATGGCCAGCGGATCATGGGATTTTCCTGCTGATACCCGCGGATATACATCTGGCTTCGTTGTTGAAGTAATAAAACCGTTATGGGCATTCCGGTTTTCTTCCGTTATGGTGCCAAGGATAGCGAACGGCTTACGTATGGATTGGCAATTAAATAAAGCAAACTCTGAAACCGCCGAATTTGAAAAAGACTGGAGCTATAAAGGACATACCGGTGTATTAAGAGCAACCGGTTTTGCGAGTTTTACCAGGGCACCAAAATACAAAGAAGTAATTAACGCTATGCTGAGTGGAGACACTGCAGAATCGAATTTTTTGATTGATATTGTTTCAGGACAGGCAACCTGGGATACTTTTGGAGGCCTTAAATATGGGTTTGGCTTAAATATAGAGCAGGATTTGGGGTACGGCATTGGTGTTTTTGCACGCGGAAACTGGAGTGATGGACATAGTGCGGACTGGGCCTTTACCCAGATTGATAATAATTTTCAATTGGGAATGTTAATGAAGGGAACTTTGTGGAAACGTCCGACCGATAACTTTGGAGTTGCAATTGCAACCAATGGACTTTCACCCCTTCAAAAGGAATATCTTGAATTAGGAGGATATGGATTTATTATTGGGGATGGAAAGCTAAATTACGGACGAGAGACTGTTCTCGAGGTATTCTACAACGCACAATTGGCAAAGTTTATTTTTATCTCGCCCGATTACCAGTTTATTGTAAACCCGGGTTATAATAAAGACCGGGGGCCCGTTCATGTTCCGGGTATACGTGTTCATTTAGAGTTTTGAAGCCTATACTTGAACTGCTAATACCGGGTTCATTACCTTAGCCATTCAAAATGTATTGAAAAGGGCAGCCATACATGATTAAAAAAGCAGTCATTACTTTAGGATTGGTCTTATTGGTGCTGTTGGCACTATTGGGTTTACTTCCGGTTATTTTCAAAAATAAAATCAGTGAAAAAGTAAAGGCGGAAATCAATAGCCAGATTTACGGGAAAGTCGATTATGCAGATTTTCGGTTTTCAGTTTTTGGTGATTTCCCGAATCCTACTGTTTCGTTAGTAAATGTTTTAGTAACCAGTGGAGAGGATTTTAATCATGATACACTGGCTATTATTCCAAATCTCAGCTTTTCTGTTCATTTGGCCAGTGTGCTCCATGCCAATAATTACAGAATCCTTTCCTTAAAAGCTATTCAGCCGGTTATACGGTTAAAGGTGAACTGCAAAGGTCAGGCAAATTGGGATATGATGAAAACTGTTTTCAGGCTAAACAATAATATTCCTGTAAGGCCTTCTGAGAAACAAGCTAGTTTTTCGCTGCAAATAAAAAACTGGGAAATAGTTAAGGCTTTTATTTCAACAACTAATGATACCGCCCATACACTTCTGAATCTGGATGATTTAACCGCTTTGGGTACTCAAACGGAAAACAAGGCCGGTTATGTCTTTCATTCATCTGTAGCAATAAGTGAACTAACTTATGTTGTTCAGGGCATAACCTACTTAAGCAAAACAAATTTCAAAGCCAGCATTCAGTATACGTTTGATGAATCATCAGGCGTATATACCTTCACGGATAACATATTCAGTTTAAATGCTGTTCAATTACAGATGGATGGAATGGTAAAAAATACCAGTGAGGGCCAAAGTGTGAAATTGAATATACATTCAAAAGATTCAATCTTCAAAAATCTCCTGTCGCTTGTTCCGGCTATGTATGATAGCAATTTTGTGAAACTGAGGTCTGGCGGTTGGTTTTCAATTAGCGGAAGCATTAGTGGCAATTATAGTCAGCGTGAAATTCCCGCAATAGATTTTAGGCTTAGCATAAAAAATGGGTCCTTTCAGCGGGTTGAATTTCCTATGCCGTTAAAGAATATTTTTTTACAGGCAATGCTTTCAAAACCTCAAGGGTCTTTGGATTCAGCCGTTATCACCATTTCGAAATTGCATTTGGAAACTGGCGATGATTCGGCTAATGCAAGTGTCCTGATTACAACCCCGGCCAGCAACGCCGGTATAGAGGCTTATGTAAATGGAAACTTCAACCTGGAAGGACTTTCGCAGTTTTATAGCATTAAAGATTTGTGGCAATTAACCGGCAAGGTGCATGGCAACCTTAAATTTAAAGGGCGCATAAATGACCTTGAGCGTAAAAATTATCGGTTTATAGAAACATCAGGAAAAGCAAACCTGACAAATGTTGTTTACCAGCGAGGCGAATACGATTTGCCCGTGAACATCGGGCAAGCCTCTTTTACCTTTTGGCCGGGGTGGGTAACGATGGATAGGTTAGTTGGAAATGCTGGCGCCAACCAATTTGTGGCCAACGGCAAACTGGAACAGGTAATTCCCTATTTGACCCAGCACGGACAATTAATCGCTACCTTAAATTTACAATCGGATAAAATTTTTCTGCCCGATTTGATAAACAAACAGCAAATCAGGCTAAGTGCCCATTCAAAGAATACTCCAACGGTTCCTTCAAGTTCTATCCAGACTTCTAACCAAACTCCGGTTTCAGCAATCAGATTTGTTATCCATACTTCCATCCAGCAACTTGAATACGATAAGCTCAAATTGGTTGACGTGAAGGGGGTGCTTGAAATTAACAGCGACAGTGTCATTGCCCGAAATTTGACTGCCCGATTATTCGGCGGAGGCATTACGCTTAACTCTCTTTTTACCCGATTGAACAAAGGACCTGTTTTGATGAATTACGATTTAACCCTTGCAGGTATGGATATTCAGCTGGTTTACAGAGGTATAGATGTGGTTTCCAAAGCCGCACCTTCCTTGCAATATATGACTGGTAGCTTTTCGGGCGAGTTACATGGAAAAGGGAATCTGAAATCAGATAAAACTATAGAAGATAAGGCATTTCAGGCAGACGGCAAGTTGATAATACCTGATTTGAAAATTGATGATCAACCTGTTCTGATTGACATTGCAAAAATGGCTAAAGTGAAATCGCTGGAGCATCTGGAAGCAAAAAATGTGCAGTCCACATTTCATTTTAAAAATGGGGAAACAACCCTGGACCCTACTGATGTTAAGTTTGTTAGCGGATATAAAATTAATTTTAAAGGAGTTCACAGGCCAGACCAAACTATGGATGCAGATATGGTTTTGGATGTACCCGTAAAAGAATTTGGTTCTGTGGCTAACCTGGCGCAGAACCTGCTTTCAGGCTTTATGAAGGTTCCTGAAAATATGCAATTCAGATTTAAAATAACTGGCAATAGTACAAACCCTGATGTAAAGCTTAGTAGTGTATCAACTGCAGAGTAATCTATTGCCATTTCAAAAATATTGCCCATCTTGCTTAGGTATGAACGAACTGGAATTAAAGATTAAGGTCAAAGTTTTTAAACATCTGCATGATTTAAAGCCTGCAGACGAGGCTTTGGTACGCGCAGCAAAGCACGCCCTGAGTGATTCATATTCTCCATACTCCTCTTTTAAAGTATCGGCAGCAGTACTGCTCGAAAATGGTGAGATTTTGACAGGCACCAACCAGGAGAACGCTTCGTTTCCTGCGGGCATTTGCGCGGAAGGTACAGTGTTAAGCGCGGCTTCGGCATTGCATCCGGGAGTGACCATTAGAAAAATGGCTGTTACGGTTAAAAGCGTCAGGCAGGTCATAAATTACCCTGTTTCGCCATGTGGAATATGCCGCCAGCGGATTTTGGAATATGAAACCCGCTTTAACTCGGATATTGAAATTATTATGATGGGAGAGGAGGGGGAAGTCTATTCGGTTAGCAGCATCAAGGATTTGCTGCCGTTGCATTTTTCAAAGGCCGACCTTTAAGGCTTCCCATCCAACAACAATCATTCCTACTGCAAAAAAGATGGAGAAAATAAAGGTTGAAATAGCCAGCTGAGGTAACAAGGGGTCAAAACCGGCCGGGTCCTCAACTTTTCTTACAGCCACCAGGTGGCGCCTGAATAAAACAAGGGTAACCAAAAACAGAAATTGCATGGAACCGGTAAGGTTAGTCGAAATAAGGTTTGTAAAAACATAAATAACGCTGGCCGCAAAGCCTGTTATAATGAGAATATGGTGATAAACACGGGCTTTCTTTAACCCAATTTTAACCACCATCGTAATTTTTTCGGCGCGTTCATCGCTCAGGTGGTCGCGCATATTATTCAGATTTAAAACACCGGTGGCAAAAGCGCCAATGCTGTAAGCAGGTAACAAAACAGAATAGTGCATTTGGTGTGTTTGCAAATAATAGCTGCCGCAAACGCCAACAAAACCAAAAAAAAGTAATACAAAAAAATCACCCATTCCCCTGTAACCATAAGCGTTATCGCCCACTGTATATTTAATAGCCGCCGAAATAGCCGCTATACCCAGAACAAAGAAAAATATGGCATAATAAATATGTAAGCCCATCAGCGCCTGGCGGATAAGAAGTGAACCTGAAATGAGTGCCAGGAATGTACATACATAGATGCCGGTTTTGATTTCGTTAAACGATAACAGTCCGGACTGAACTGCTCTTTTGGGACCTATCCTTTCTTCATTATCGGTGCCTTTTTCGCTATCGCCGTAGTCGTTGGCGAGGTTAGATAACACCTGCAATAAAAGTGTGGTAAAAACTGTTAGTCCGAAAACCTGCCAGTTAAAACCAGCCTTATTTTCGGCGAAGGCAATTGAACTACCGGTAATAACGGAAGAAAGTGCCAAAGGAAGTGTGCGAAGCCTGAATGCGTATATCCACGCCTTAAATTTACTCACCTGTTCATTTTTACAACTCGTGATGATAATAATGCCCTGTTTCGCGCAGATAATTGAGAATGAGCTGGGTAACTCTCTTTATTTTGCTTGGAGGGAGCAAAACCATAAAGTTTTCCTGGGTTTTATTCAACACATAATCTATCAGGTCCTCGTCGTGTATCAGCTGCCCCGCTGAGGTATCCCATTTTTCAATAAATACATTGAGGATGGTGTAGGCCTCGTCTTCCGAAATATGGAAATCAAGGTACTTATACACGAATTTAACCGTATGAAAATAGTCTGGTCTGTCCAGTACCGGAGGGTTCCAATTATCGAGTACACTTGCCATAGGGAGGCCGAAAATAATACGAAAATTGGAACTTGTCAACATTGAACGCACATTTTATATAAGGGATATAAGCGGAGAATATGTTTAATTAGAGTTAGAAACAACGGGTCTTCCTATCTATGAAATTCAGGAACGTATTGGTATTGGTAGTTTTATTGCTGGTGGCAGTCCCCACTGGTTTAGGTATTGCCGCCTATCGAATCAGCCGAGTTAATACCAGCCCTGCTTTTGCCCGATATGGCAGCTGGAGGGGTTCAAAAGATTTACCTTTAAACCGTGACGACCTGGTGACCACCCAGGTTACGCTCTTTGCTCTTTTTGCATTGCCTTCGAATGAGGCCATTTACTTATTTGCCTCTACGGATTCAAGTGACCAAATGCTTACGGGAAATGCTGATTATACTATAGAAGGGAATATCCATAAAATCAGAGCCGCCTATTGGAGTGTTACAGCGTATGGGAAAGACCAGTTCCTGATGTCCAATCAAAGCAATAGATATTCTTTTAATGCGACTAATCTGGTTACCGATAGCCTTTGTAATTTTAAAATCTCATTATCTGCTGAAGCAAAGCCCGGTAACTGGTTGCCGGTAAAGAAAGGCTCTCCTTTCAGGCTGGTGTTAAGGTTATACCAGGGCAAAAAAGATTTTTTAGAACATTTGGATAATGCTGGGTTACCTGTAATAAGGAAAAATTGATTTTATGCGAAAAATTGTAGTTGCTGTTATTGCTTTTTCGCTCGTCGCCTGGTTTACGCAGTGGGCAGTTATCAGGTATTTTCCTGAACTGGTTTTTAAAATAGCCGTGCACCGAACCCGCCACCAATTCAATCACTGGATTAATGCCGGCAAAACGGATGCAAATATGCGTAGTGTTGTGATGCCGAATCCCGATTTTGTATATAGTGCCTTGTTTTATGATATTAACGATAAGCCGGTGACCATTTCGGGCATTTTACCAGATTCGACTTACGCTTCTGTTTCGTTTTATGACAACCGGTGCCAGCCTTACTATGTTTACAATAACCTGGACTCTAACCGCAGGGGTAAATTTGAGTTTACTCTTGTGAAGGATGGTATTTTAAATCATCGCGAAGTGCCTGTAAAAACTAGTAAAGGCATTATTATTTGCCGGTTTCTTAAATCTACTGATAGTGGCTACCAGCAATTGGTCACTTACCAAAAAACGTTGAGTTGCGTGTCGAAATAAGCTCATCTTTGCGGTATGGAAGTTTTAAAATATATGGTTGAAGTTACCAAATGGGAAGAAAGCCCCTGGGAGAGTTATGCTGATTTAAGTGGTAACATGGGTTTTGGATTGGTATTAGGCCCACCCGATGCAGGGGATAAAGCGCATTCCTATTTTGAAATACGGCCTCAACTGAAGATAACTAATGGTGGAGGTCATCCTGTTTTTATTGGTGAAACAAAAAGTGTAGTAAGGTTAACCAATAACGGTATTGCACCTGAACCCGAAGTACTTTATTCAATCATAGAGGATGCTGCGCGTGAGTTTGCCAAAATATTTTTAGAGCGCACCAAAAACAACCCACATATTCATCACCCAATCCCACGGCCTGAATATTCAAGTTTGAAGGCTGGGATATTGGACTGCCTGGCTGCGGTATACCAAAATTAGTGGCTAGGTAATTAACCTAATCAATAACCGTATTTATCCTTCCACAGTTTTTTAAGGCTATTCCTGATCTCAATTTCGCGGGCATTATTGCCAGGTTCGTAAAATCTGGAGCCTTTTATTTTGTCCGGTAAAAACTCAAGATCAACAAAATTGCCTTCGAAGGAGTGGGCGTATTTATAGTCTTTACCGTAATTTAAATCTTTCATCAGTTTTGTTGGGGCATTGCGGATATGTAAGGGCACGGGTAAATCCCCAGCGCGGTTAACCGCGTCTTTTGCAGCGCCGATTGCTGTTGTTGCCGAATTGCTTTTAGCAGAAGTGGCCAGATAAATAACTGTCTGCGATAATATTAAGTCGCATTCCGGATAACCAATCATTGTTACAGCCTGAAAGCAGGAGGTTGCCAAAAGCAAGGCGTTGGGATTGGCATTGCCAATGTCTTCGCTTGATAAAATGAGCAACCTGCGGGCAATAAATTTTGGGTCCTCACCACCTATAATCATTCGGGCCAGGTAATAAAGCGCCGCATTAGGGTCACTGCCCCTAATAGATTTTATGAAAGCCGAGATGATATCGTAATGTTGTTCGCCGCTTTTATCATAAATGGCCATTTTTTGCTGAATGACCTGCTCTACAATTTCGTTGGTAATTTCGATTGGGGCCGCGGTAAATGAGTTGACAACCAGTTCGAGCACATTCAGCAGTTTTCTGGCATCGCCGCCACTGTATTTCAATAATGCCTCGGTTTCTTTTAGTACTACATGCTTGCTGGCAATTTCTTCGTCTTTTTCAAGCGCGTGTTTTAAGAGCAATTCCAAATCTTCGCGCTCCAAAGGTTTTAGAACGTAAACCTGGCAGCGCGATAGTAAAGCCGAAATAACTTCGAAAGAGGGGTTTTCCGTAGTTGCGCCAAACAATATGATGGTTCCGCGCTCTACGGCACCCAGAAGAGCGTCCTGCTGGGCTTTATTGAACCGGTGGATTTCGTCAATAAACAATATGGCTTTGCCCTCCTGGTTGGCTTTTTCAATAACGGCTCGTACTTCCTTAACACCTGAATCAATAGCGCTGAGTTGGTGAAAAGGCAGGTTTACCTGCTCGGCAATAAAACGCGCTAATGAGGTTTTACCCACGCCCGGAGGTCCCCAAAATATGATGGAAGGGATATTACCCGATTCAATCAGCTTGCGCAACACTTTGCCCCCGCCAATTAAATGTTGCTGACCAACAAATTCAGCAATGGTTTTAGGTCGTAAACGTTCGGGTAACGGGGCTAACATAACTGATGTATTAAGTAATGCGTATAAGGTATTAAGACTCCAACATTTTACTTATAAAGCTATTCCAGTCTAATTACTTAATACTTTATACTTAATACTAATTATCAAAACAAGCCGTAAAGTTCAGCATTCACTTTATTAATTACTTCGCCCTGGGCTTCTTCGTCTTCGGCAAAGTTTACCTGGTCAACGTCAATAACCAACAGGCGTCCGTCTTTATAGTTGCCGATCCATTTTTCGTAATACTCGTTCAGGCGGCGCAGGTAGTCAAGGCGCAGGTTATCTTCATATTCGCGTCCTCTTTTTTGTATCTGGTTTACCAGTGTTGGCACGGTTGCCTTGAGGTAAATCAACAAATCGGGTGGGCGGATGAGTGACGATATGGTTTCGTATAACTTGGTGTAGTTTTCAAAATCGCGGGTGGTCATTAATCCCATACTGTGCAGGTTGGGAGCAAAAATCATGGCATCCTCATGTATAGTTCTGTCCTGAATGACTATTTCTTCTCCGCGCTGTATTTCAATGATATTACGGAAACGTGAGTTCAGGAAATATATCTGCAGGTTGAACGACCAACGGGGCATATCCTCGTAAAAGTCGTTCAGGTAAGGATTGTTCTCTACATCTTCAAATTGCGGTAACCAGCCAAAGTTTTTAGAAAGTATTTTGGTAAGGGTGGTTTTACCTGCACCGATGTTTCCCGCTATCGCAATGTGCTTAATCTGCTTTTTGTCTACTGCTTTTTTCGCCATATCTTTTTCTTGAAATCGTTAATCACCCAAACTTCGGTTTGCCAAATCTAAACTAAGAATGGAAATTGCAATACGAGTGTGTGCTTAAAAATAAAAATACTTTTTCTCTCAGAAACTTTTTATGCCAATAATTTCGCGCACATCCCTAATAGTTTGCGCTGCGCTGGCACGGGCCTTTTGTCCGCCATCACCAATAATTTCGCTTAGCATTTTATCATTGGCACTTAATTCTTTTATTTTTTCGCGTATAGGTGTCAAAAAAGTAATCATGTCTTCGGCCAACTGCTTCTTCAAATCTCCGTAGCGGATGCTACAGTCGTTGTATTTTTGGTCAAATAACCGGATGGTATCAGGGGTGGACACCAATTTCATTAAGTCAAATAAGTTTTGCACAGCAACGGGCTTGGGCGAATTGGGTGCTGTAGGTCCGGTATCGGTAGTTGCGCGCATTATTTTTTTGCGCAAAACTTCAGGCTCATCCGACAGGTAAATGCAGGTTTGCTCCCCCTTTGAGTTACTCATTTTTCCAACGCCATCCAAACTGGGGATTGACACCAGTTCGTTATCAAAACTAAATGCCTGGGGTTCGGGGAAATACTCCAGGTTATACTTGTTATTAAAACGGCGGGTTAATACCCGGGCCATTTCAAGGTGCTGTTGCTGATCTTTGCCTACAGGCACTTTACGGGCTTTATGAATGATGATATCTACAGCCATAAGCACAGGATAAGTTAGCAAGCCTGCGTTCACATTATCGGGCTGGTCGCGCACTTTTTCTTTAAAGGTAGCCTCGCGCTCTAGCTCACCTTTATACGAAAA
>Ga0364880_10305_pt1 | contig 22235 bp, 12 predicted proteins | sample ExccelJu500001D3_5_FD_206927 | JGI IMG/M metagenome (GOLD analysis project Ga0364880, IMG submission 206927) | Enriched cells from Trout Bog Lake Hypolimnion, Wisconsin, USA - BchlTB.July30.5000.01.D3 | ecosystem: Environmental > Aquatic > Freshwater > Lake > Hypolimnion/Profundal zone | place... | reverse complement strand
GGGATCACCTCATTCTGAATACCACCGGTCGCGGAAACTTTATTGGTACCGTTTATTCAGTTCTGCAACTGAAAACCGGCTGGTTCGGCGAGGGGGATGACCGTTTTTACGTGGATGGTGAGAAAGTTCCATCGATCCAGGGAACAGGAACCGAAGATTATTTTGGCGATGCCTGGGGTTTCAGGGAGTTTGCCGGAGCTTACCATGGCGTTACGTTTTATGAAGGGCCATTGGCCGGAGACCGGGTATCTGCCTACCGCTGGCATATGGAGGATCCCATACGGTTCGAAAAATCGCTGAAATTCACCATTGAACACAAAGGTAGCGTAGTTGACACGGAAGGAAAACAGCTCTCCCGTTCTGATGAAAGGGCAGACTGGATCAGTTCTGTGGCATTCTGGTACCAGACCCCGATTGTTTTTACCGATTCCGTGATCCCCCTTGCCAACAAAAGAATCCCACCCTGTCAGATCATGCTTGCGGCAGATTTAAAAATGAAAGCCTCACCAAACAAAACAGCCAGAGAGAAAGTGGGAATTCAGTTCCTGCCTGAGACACCCGACGGATCCATTGAATTTGAGTTTGAAGTCAAAAAATCGGGAAGATACAAAATATCGGCTGTGCTTGTGGATGATCTGTATGGAAGCAGGTACCAGCCGCTAATCGACAATCACCCTGCCGGCCCGGTTTTGGATATGGCCAGCAAAGGGGGTGACTGGACAGAGTACAATTTTGGCTATTTCGGGATGAATCCGGGCAAACACAAATTCAGGTTGCAGGGGAAAGGGCTTTCCCCCGGACGGAATCTTGCCCTTCCAAAAAAATATGCTATTGGAATAAGCAGCCTGATCCTGCTGCGCCTGGAAGATCTTGAAAGATGAATTCTGAGGTTGCCTAAAAATTAAATTACATCCTAATTTGTACATAGGGGATAAATATCAATAGAAAAATAGATTAATGAATATCGCTTGTCCTTTAGGTCCTTAACAGATAAAGGGTAAGGTAGTGGGTAAAATAGGTCATAGCCAAACGAAGCAACCCTTATTGCCTCATTAGCCCTGTTTTCCTAAAGATATTTGCCCCGATCGCCAAAAAAAGGACAAAAAAAGTGCCCTCCGGGATGTCTCGTACAGATTGGCTATCAACCCTTCTCTCCTTTTCTCATGGTCAATATTTGGTCATACTTAACGTTTCGCACCAACCCGCATGCAGGGACTTTTAAACTAAATTCCTTTGTGCAAGAAATTAATATTTATGATTTCCTTTTTAGCAGGCAAGAGAACCCTGCTTGCGGGTAGGTTGCTGTTATGCACTGGGCTTTGTTGAGTTTTCCAGTTTTTTGTGCTTGAAATACTCAACAATTTATTCCTTAGTCATTTTAGAAAGTTTTGCGCTCAATTTATCTCTTTGTTCACGCATGAATCTCGCAGCGTCAACCGTTATTTCAGTTGTTGTCTTCATATCTCATAAAATCTCTCGTTGAATAAAATTGTCCTGACAAAATTTATTCTCATTAATAAACCGTTCTGAGCTATACACGACTATTGTGGCGATTGTTCTTCAGAAATCATAAGTGAGTGGGAGATAAGAAAATGTATATGTTCCGGATTCGCATAGATAGCGCAGAGGTGACTTTCATTGTTTTTAACTATTCCGGTTATGTAGTTTTCGATATGCTCCCTAAACGGATCAACAATCACGGGTAATCGATGTAAAGCTCTGAATACTAAATGTGTATATAGGTGATTATATTCAACTTTCATAAATAAGGCAATAAGGTTTGAACATAATGGCTGTCCACTTTCTACTAAGGTTTTTTTATACATCGCATCAGGACTGATCCAATTTGATGTTTATTCCCTTTATATATGACCTGTTTAATAAAAACTCGTTTTAATCCACGGAGCAGGCAAACCATGATTTACGTATAAAGGGTAGACCAGGGAGGGGGTTGAGGGAGGTCAAAATAGAAACTAAATAATTATGACATTATATTGTTCTTATTACTTAGTTGCAACATCTCAATATTTATTAATTTTAACAGCCATTTTTGAATTTCAAACATTAATACGAAAATTCTTCAACCAACAGTCATATCCAACCGATAAAACTCTTTATTATGGGCAAATCATTATTCTTACTCGTAATTTTTTCCATGTTGCTCCGGATAACTGCCTTTGCGCATCCAATCACTCCCCAGCCGGTTATGCCCGGAAAATGGATTAAGTCGTGGTTATTGTGCGGCCCTATTCCGATAAAAGAACCCTCAGACGCTGCAGAGACTTACAACCATCTGGAAGGATTCAACACGGACTATCTGGTAAAAGCCGGGGGGGAACAAAACCCGGTCATTGAATCAGGAGATGTTGTTAAATACCCGAAAGGTTCGGTCAAATGGGAACTTTACGCTTCACCCGATTCGATTGTTAACCTGTGCAAAGCGATTTCGAAGAGCGCACCTGTATTTGCTTATGCCTATACTGAAGTAGTGTCAAATGAAGCCAGGGTAATGCTGATAAGCCTTGGCACGAATGATGGGGGTAAACTTTGGGTAAATGGAGAAGAGGTTTGGGATTATGCCCCGCAAAGAGGTTGTGTTCCGGATGACAATATCATTCCTGTTCAGCTGAAAAAAGGGAAAAACACCCTCTTACTGAAAGTCGAACAGCGGGGTAACCGGTGGGAATTTTGCTGCCGGATACTCCCTTTCTCACTAACTGCAGTAGTTGCCAAAGGGGAGATTTTCAATATCTCTTCCGATGAAAACGGGGAGCCTTCCATCACATCCAGGTTCTCCTCTCCCGCACTGCAGCTGCTGATTCATAATCTGGACATCGAAATCAGGGATGCACAAAATAAACAGGTATTCAAGGAGGATCGGAAAAGCAGCTTCTGTGGTCCCACAAAGCTGTCATCTGCCGATTATCAGCAATACCATGCCACGCTGGATGCCCGGATGACAGGCGGAGGAATTCTTTGGCGGAAATTCTCCCTCTATGCCGGCAAACGCAATAATTACACCCTTTTTTCAAACGGGAAATCGGACTACAGGATTGCCCTGGGCGCCAGCGCTTCGGAGTCGGAGCAATGGGCGGCCAAAGAGCTTCAACACTGGCTGAAAGAGATCAGCGGAGCAGAATTGCCTATTGAGCCACTTGATCAGCCACATCAGGGGCCGCAGATTGTGGTGGGTTATAATGAATTCATTAAGACCAAAACAGGGGTCCAGCCCCCCGCCGATCTGGATGAATCGTTCCGGTACTGCAATTCGGGATCAGATCTGATGATATACGGCGGGAAGATGCGCGGCACCATGTATGGAGTCATGGCTTTTCTCGAAAATGAACTGGGATGCAGGTGGTATACCCCTGAAGTCAGTGTAATTCCGAAACGGAAGGAGCTCTCCTTTACCTGGCTGGAACACTCCGAGAAGCCCGGAATAAGGGTACGCAATGATTTTTATTTTGAGGCTTTTAACCCAACATGGGCAGCACGGAACAGGATGAACGGCACTCTGGGATTTAGTGAGTCAAAGCCGCAAATTGGTGGAACGGAGAATTACTGGGCGGTTCACACCTTCTATCCGCTGATGCCACCTGACGAATTTTATGCAAAACACCCCGAATACTATAGTCTGATTGACGGCAAACGGATTTATGATCATGCGCAATTGTGCCTGACAAACCCTGAAGTGCTGAAAATAATGATTCAAAGGATCAAAAAACGGATGCGCGAAAGTCCTGAATACCTGATTTACGATGTTTCACAAAACGACTGGCACAATCCCTGCCAGTGCAACAAATGCCAGGCCATTGTAAAGAAGGAGGGGGCAGAATCGGGTCTGATCATCTGGTTTGTAAACCAGGTGGCTGAAGCTGTTGAGAAGGAATTTCCCGATAAATTTATCGGAACCCTGGCTTATCAATATACGCGAACACCGCCCAAATCGATCCACCCGCGCAATAACGTGGTGGTGCGGCTGTGCAGCATCGAATGTTGCTTTGCGCATGATTTCAAGTCATGCCCACAAAACAAGTCTTTCCTCGAGGACCTTAAACGGTGGTCTGCCCTGGCTCCCCATCTCTATATTTGGGATTACGTAGTCAACTTCGGCCATTATGTGATGCCTTACCCCAATTTCGCAGTATTGCAACCCAATATTCAAACGTTAAGGGATAATAATTCAATCGGCATCATGGAACAGGCAGCCTATCAGAGCCGGGGTGGGGAGTTCTCCGAACTTAAAGCTTATCTGATTTCGCGCTTACTCTGGAAACCTGATTGCGATGTTAATAAGGTAATTACAGACTTTATGTATGGCTATTACGGACGGTCGGGGAAATATATCCGTCAGTATTTCGACCTGGTTCAGGGACGGGTCACACCGCAAACTCATATCCATTTAGGTCTGTCACCCGACGACCCTATCTTTTCCGATAGCTTTGTGAGTGAGGCCTGCCAGATTTTTGATGAAGCGCTAAAAGTGGCGGATAATGACCAAATAGCAGACCGGGTGGATATGACTTCATTGCCAATCCTGTATCTTAAATGCAAAAGGACACCTGTATTAGCCAAATACGATGGTAGTTACGCCAGATTCTGCGACATTGCAAAACGGAACAGCGTGAATAATTATGCCGAAGCAGGTGAACCACACAGGTTAGCCTTTCATCGGTCAGTTGAGAATGCGAAATAATCTCAATTACTGAAAACAACCTTCTTTCCCGCAAAGAACGGCAGGATTGCAAAGTTTTTAAACTAAATTTTTGCATTTCACTGCATCTTTGCAGGAAATTGGGTTAACGACACGGCTCCATGCGCTGATGGAACTGCATAAATCCTTTAATCATCGCATTAGAAAGTCCCATTTGCTGAAAACAGCTCGCACTTTTCAGATAAATGGGTTTAATTTGAACCTTTATGCTTTGTATATCCGCCTATTAAGTGTAAATAACTTGTCGTTTGACTCAAATTTGAGTTTAGTTTCTCCAAAAAAATTCTTCAGACCTTCAATCTTTAAGTTTGAATTGGATAAATCAAAGTCCGGAAGGGTAATATTTCAGAAGATTGCTTCAATTTTAAAGGTCAAAGCTCCTGCTTTAAAGCTCGGATCAGAAAGTTGGAAGATCAAAAGTGTCTCTTTTTCATGATGAACCTTGTCGCATAAGTTCATGGAAGCTATGTTGCAAAACGTATTGTCAAAATTAAAGATCACAAATTATCATTACTAAATGCGAAAAAAAGCTATCTTTTCCTGATGGCAATGGTGTTATCTTGCAATACGATTACAACCAAACCAACAAAATCAGATGAAATAGCCATGATTCGAGAATCACAAACCGAAAATGAGAATCATTCTTAATCATGGCTATTCCATTTGGCAATTAAAAAACAAATTATTATCAAATGAAAAGTATCCTCGGTTTAGTATTAACTGTATTAATTCTGATGCATCATGCCCAAAGTCAGACATCAAAATCTGATATTCAACTGTCTGACTCAAGGATTCAGCGAAAAGATACTGCTACTACCATTGATAATGGAATACTCACTTTAAAAATTGATACCACGCGGGGCGGTGCGATCTCCTGGCTTTCCAAATCGGGAACAGCACGCAGCATTGTTAACATTTCGGATGAGGGGAGATATATCCAGCAATCGTATTATGCCGGGAAAAGTCTCGACCGCAAAGCCGAAGGACAATCAGCACACTGGTCCCCGTGGAGCTGGAATCCGATCCAGGTCGGAGACTACAACCGCAACCGGGCCAAGATTCTCGCTTTAAAAAAGAGGGGCAATGAACTATGTGTCAAATGTATCCCCATGCAGTGGGACATGAACAACAAACCGGCTGAGGCGGAAATGGAGCAGTGGACAACCCTCAAGGGATCGGTTTTAAAAGTGCACAATAAGCTTACCTGTCACCGCACTGATCAGATTTATGGCGACAGCATCATTAATGACCAGGAATTACCCGCTGTTTATCCCGTCTCTGCGTTAAAAAATCTCTATACCTATCAGGGGGCAGCTCCGTTTACCAATGCTCCGTTGGACAATCCCGCTGTGGTGAATCTGTCAAGCGGATTTTGGGGAATCTACCCCTCTGTATCCGAGCACTGGATGGCATTTGTAGATGATAATCACTGGGGCATGGCCATTTATAATCCGGCCTGCACCCGGTTCCTGGCAGGAATGGCGGGAAAACCGGGCGGCGAGGCCACAGATAAGTCGACATCCTACATTGCCCCGGTCAAAAAAGCTATGCTGACTAAGAATTGTGTATATGAATATGATTATTATGTGATTATAGGGACACTCAAAGAGATCCGAAGCACGATTTACAAGCTTCATAAAAAGGAACGACAATTGAAACCACAGGAATTGGAAATTAAGAAATAACAGGAGGTGCATGATTAGTGACAATGGTTAAATTCAAATTTGTTCTCCCTTCGGGGATATTATTTGGGTAGAAAAAAATTAAAAATTTAGAGGCCTTATCAAAAGTAAAAAATTTAACCGCTAAGAAAATCGCAAGGAACCGCAAAGCATTCTACATCAGCATAATATCTTTGCGTAACTTTGTGCTTTCTCTGCGTCTCTCTGCGGTAAAAAGACTTTTGAAACAACCTCATCATTTCTAAATAAGTGGTATATTAAATAAAAAACAGCGACCGTGAAAAAACCAGCCTTCATTTTTTTATACATCATACTCTACTTCAATATACAAGCACAGGTTCAGGTTAAACCTTTTCCCAAACCCGGCTACAAGTTGCGGATCAGTAATTACATTTGGAATATGAAGGTGGTCGATACCCACGAACATCTCGAAGATCAGGCAGACTGGATCAAACCGGGCAAGCTCGATTTTATGCTGTTACTGCAACATTACGCGTATGATGACATCCGGTCGGCCGGGATGCCCAAACAAACTTTCAACAAACTGTTAACCGACTCACTGACAGTCATTGAAAAATGGAACATCTTAAAACCGTATTGGGAAGCCACCTCCAATACCGCCTACAGCCGTGCTGCCCTGCTCACAGCGGATAAACTGTTTGGCGTTAAGGATATCACTGAAAAAACGGTGGAAGATTTATCGGCAAAGATCAAAATGTCCTATCAGACAGATTGGTATAATGAGGTGCTCGTTAAAAAATGCCGGATCGATCATGTTGTGGTGGATGAGGATGACAGTATGCTGGGAGATCCGGTGATGTTTAAGCATGTGAAACGTTTTGGGGAATTCATCTTTGCCGTCTCTGCCCAAAAAATCGAATCTATCGCGAGGGCTCAGAATACTCCGATTCGTACGCTTGACGATTTTGTCACGGCTTTGGGTGTCGCTTTTCATAATGCGTTAATGCATAATAATGTTGGGGTGAAAATTGGGGTGGCCTACGAAAGAGACCTCTTCTTCGACGATGTGACCAAAGAGAAGGCCGATGAAGTTTTTCGCAAAATCATGGCTCTTCCGGCAGGCACTGTCCTGAAATATAACGGCAGCGAGATAAAACCGTTGCAGGATTATATGGTTCACCGGATATTGGATCTGGCCAGAGCGACCAATACGCCGGTACAGTTCCACACCGGACTGCAGGCCGGCGACGGGAATTATATCGAAAACTCGAACCCTGCACACCTGACAAATCTTTTTCTAAAGTACAGGGATGTGAGGTTTATCCTTTTCCACGGAGGGTATCCTTTTGGAGGTGAGCTTGCTTCGCTTGCCAAAGGGTTTAAAAATGTTTATATCGACATGTGCTGGCTTTATATTATTTCCCCGTCATACAGCGAAAGGTATTTGCATGAATGGCTCGAAACAGTGCCTGCCAGCAAGATCATGGCTTTTGGTGGCGACTTCAGGAATGTGGAGAATATTTACGGACATCTCTTGTTTGCAAAACAGGTGGTCACAAAAGTGCTCACAGAAAAGGTCAGAGATGGATATTTTACGGAAGAAGAAGCGATTAAAATTGCGCAGATGATCCTGCATGATAACGCAATCCGAATTCTTAAACTTGATAAAAATCAGTAGATGAGAAATCTTTTCCTGTTGACTATGGTTATCCTCTGTTTTCTGTACGACCATGCAGATGCCCAACCAGACGCAAATCGCTGGACACTGACCGGGCCCAATTCAATAAGCTGGAAACCTGCCGGCGACATACCACATTATGATCACATTGAAATGAGCGGGAAGTCTATCTCCGCTGTGATCAGATATGGGGTAAACTTTAACTTCTCGTTTTCGGTTTCCCGTGATATTGTCTGGCCAATGCTTCGCACCATCCCCAACAATACCCATGCCAGCCTGACGCGCTCGTTTAATCTGGATCCGGTCAGACTGATTACCCTTAACAAACGGCTGGTTCAGCAAGAACATGTCGATGAGATCCTTTTGGATGGCCGGATCACCGTAAAGAGCAGCCTCGCAGACGGTATTAAACTGGTTCGCACCTTATTCCCTTCGACGGCACTTCCCCTCTTTGGTGAAAAGTATGAGCTGACCAATACCGGGAATAAAGCTTCCGTGATCGAAATTCCGGAAATTAGGATTCTTGCCAAAACCAACCCATACGAAGGAGTAGACGGGAGCTATACCCTTTCGGTTCAATCCTCTCATTTCGGAACGTTTATTTTAAAACCCGGAGAAACGATCAGTTTCTATCTCTGTATTTCCGGAACCAAAAGTGGAGCGGATACCGGCAACCCGGATATCGAAAAAGAGTTAAGTCAACGGAATGCTTTATTATCCGAATTCAATGAAAATCTGATTCTTGAGACCCCTGACACGCTGTTAAACCGCACTTTTGCCTTTGCCAAGATCCGTGCCGCTGAAAGTATCTACCAAACCAAAGGTGGTCCGTTGCATGGTCCGGGCGGATTAAGTTATTATGCAGCCATCTGGGCAAACGATCAGGCCGAATATATCAATCCGTTTTTTCCCTTTCTGGGCTACAGCTATGGCATTGAGTCAGCGGTAAATGCCTACCGTCATTTTGCCCGGTTTATGAATCCGGCCTTTAATCCCATTCCCAGTTCCATCATTGCCGAAGGGACAGACACCTGGCATGGTGCTGGTGATCGTGGTGATGCTGCTATGATAGCCTACGGGGCCTCGCGGTTTGCCCTTTCTCTGGGAAACCGGGATACGGCAGAAAGACTTTGGCCGCTGATTGAATGGTGCCTCGAGTACAACAAACGGAAACTTAACCCGCAGGGAGTCGTCAGCTCGAAATCCGACGAACTTGAAGGGCGATTTCCGTCGGGAACAGCAAATTTATGTACCTCGTCGCTGTACTACGACGCATTAGTTTCGGCTTCCTGCTTAGGTCTGTCGCTCAAAAAGGATAAAAAGCAGATCATGATCTACAAAGGGGAGGCCGCCGCACTGAAAGTCAATATCGCAAAATATTTCGGGGCCAAAGTAATGGGATTTGATACTTACCGGTATTATGAAGGGAATGAGAAGCTCCGGGCCTGGATCTGCATTCCACTGACAGTTAATATTTTCGATCGCAAACAGGGGACTATCAATGCCCTTTTCTCACCTGAACTGTGGACTGAAGACGGACTGGCTTCACAAGCAGGGGACAAAACATTCTGGGACCGCTCGACGCTTTATGCGCTTCGGGGTGTGTTTGCGGCCGGTGAAACAAAGCATGGATTAAAGTACCTGAAATATTATTCAAACCGAAGACTCCTTGGAGAACATGTGCCCTACCCGGTGGAAGCTTATCCCGAAGGGGGACAGCGCCATCTATCGGCCGAAAGCGGTTTATACTGCCGCATTTATACCGAGGGGTTATTTGGTATCCGTCCCGTTGCTTTGAATAGTTTTACCATCACCCCCCAATTGCCTGATGAATGGAACTTCATGCGCCTAAAAAAGGTACATGGATTTCAGAAAGAGTACAATCTGGAGGTTGTACGCGAAGGAAAAAAGATCCGCTTATCGGTTATCTGCGACGGTAAGACACTTTTTAATAAACTTTCCGGTAACGGGAAAAGTCAAACCATCAAATTTTAACTATGAAGAGGACCCTTTTTACAATTATGGCCTTAATATGCCTGGAAGTCACTCAACTCTATGCACAATCCGCCGGCAGGGAAAATTTTGATCTAAACTGGAAGTTTCATTTAGGTGATGTTCCCGCTGCTGAAAATCCCGGTTTCCCGGATCAGGATTGGCGCCAGTTGGATCTGCCTCACGACTGGAGTATTGAAGGTGGTTATAAACCCGATAATCCGGCCACCAATGCCGGGGCCGCCCTGCCCGGCGGAATTGGATGGTACCGCAAAACCTTTTCGGTTACGGATATCAAATCCAAGCACCAGTTTATCCGGTTTGACGGTGTTTACATGAACAGCACAGTCTGGGTAAACGGTCATCAGCTGGGAAACCGGCCGTTCGGTTACTCCACTTTTGAATATGATATGACCCCCTATCTTGCGGAAGGGTTCAACGTGGTGGCCGTAAAAGTTGATAATTCGCTCCAGCCCAATTCAAGATGGTATTCGGGATCAGGAATCTACCGGCACGTGTGGCTCACTACAACATCACCCGTTCATGTCGGTCTGTGGGGACCTTATGTAACCACTCCCAAAGTATCGGAGAAAGAGACCCGGGTTCAGGCAGAAACCACCGTTTCCAATGAGAAGCAGGAAAAAACAACAGTCAGGATTATTTCTTCGATCCTTGACAAAAACGGAAAAAAGGTAGCAAGTCAGGTTCAAACGGCGAAAATTGAACCGAACGGCCTGCTAAAAATCAATACCAATCTTAAAGTGGACGCACCCCAACTCTGGAGTATCGAACACCCGTACCTCTACCGTTTAGCCAGTGAGGTTTATGAAGGGAAAGAACTCATGGACACCTACTACACGACTTTTGGAATCAGGTCAATACAATTCAGATCAGACAGCGGCTTCTTTCTCAATAACAAATGTGTGAAAGTTAAGGGGGTTTGCATGCATCACGACCTGGGATATCTGGGGACCGCCTTAAATACGAGGGCATTAACACGCCAGCTCGAAATTCTTAAGAGTATGGGTTGCAACGGCATCCGCACCAGTCACAACCCACCATCACCCGATCTGCTTGATTTGTGTGATCAAATGGGGTTTGTGGTGATGGATGAGGCGTTTGATGTCTGGAACCTCGAGAAGATGAAATACGATTATCACATCTACTTCAAGGAGTGGCACGAAAAGGATTTGTCGGATATGGTGCTGCGGGACCGAAATCACCCTTCCGTTTTTTTGTGGAGCATCGGGAATGAGATCCCCGAAAAAAATCATACCAAATACGGGGGGGCTGCCATCGCCAAAGAGCTGGATGGAATCATTAAAAGATACGACAAGACCCGTTTTACAACATCGGCTTTTGCAGGTGTCTGGCGTGCTGACACCACTCTTATGTCGGATAAAGTGGATGTGATCGGCATTAATTATACTGTTGAGCGGTACCCGGAGGAGAAGGCCAAACATCCGAACGGTTTTTTCATCGCGAGTGAGACCACCTCATCGCTGAGCGACAGGGGGATCTACCATTTCCCTGCAGATTCGGCCATGAAACCCACACCCGATCTGCACTGCTCCTCATTCGACAACCGGGGAACCTACTACGACCGCCCGGCTACGATGATTACCCAGACGACCTGGAGGGCCGTGAAGGAGACTCCTTACGTGGCCGGACTCTTTATCTGGACAGGATTTGATTATTTCGGGGAACCGGCATATCCCTACCCGTCAATTTCATCAAGCTACGGGATTGTCGACCTGTGCGGATTTCCAAAGGATGTTTTCTATTTTTATAAGAGTCAGTGGACCAGCGAGCCGGTACTTCACCTCCTCCCTCACTGGAACTGGAAAGCGGGACAGTTGATTGACGTGATTGCCTACACCAACTGCGATGAGATAAAACTCTATCTGAACGACATATTAATTGGCGAGCAGGCATTTGCGAACACTAGAATACATTACAAAACCAATCAGTGGGATAAGCCTATTGATCTGGGCGAAGGTCAAAAACTGTCGCTGGACTGGAAGGTTCCCTTTGTCCCGGGTACACTTAGGGCTGAAGGGTATAAAAACGGAAAACTGATTCTTACCGATGTCGTAAAAACGGCAGGTGATCCTTCAAAGATTGAGCTGGTTGCCGATCGTTCCACCATTTCGGCCGACAGAAAGGACTTGTCGTATATTACGGTTAAGATCAAAGATAAGAATGGGACCATCGTTCCGACAGCTGATAACCTGATCCATTTTGACCTTGAAGGTGAGGGTCAGATCGTTGGTGTCGGGAACGGAGATCCGGTCAGTCTTGAACCGGCCAGGGGAAACGAACGGAGTGCGTTCAGCGGAATGTGCCAGGTTATCATCCGAAGCACTCATCAAAGCGGGAAAATCATCCTCAAGGCATCGTCGCTGGGATTGGCTTATGAAAAAATAGAAATAACAAGTAAATAGCATTTAAGATTAGATTCCCGGTGCAACTCTGTGATATACTCTGTGGTCCTCTGTGTTAAAAAATTGTTTGACTGAGGTGCAAAAAGAAAACCTGGAACACTACCGAGGTTTAATCGCGACTGAATATACTCAACAATAACTTCTTTGGTATGAAAACTAAACTTTTAATACTTCTCCTTTTAACCTGCCTGGCAGGTCCCAGACTTAGCGCGCAATCCTCAGGCCGCGAAAATTTTGATGCCGGCTGGAGATTCCACCTCGGAGATCTTGCCGACGCCAAACAATCTACCTTTAATGATCAGAAATGGCGCGAACTGAACCTTCCGCACGACTGGAGCATTGAAGGAAACTTCAGGCCTGACAACCCATCGGGGCACCAGGGGGGATTGCTTCCGGGGGGAATCGGCTGGTACCGGAAGAAGTTTGAACTTCCGGAGGTAAACGGAAAGAAATTCTTTATTGTCGTGGATGGCGCCTATAAAAACAGTACGGTATATATTAACGGCCACCCGCTTGGGACGAGACCTTACGGCTATGCCACATTTCAGTACGATATGACCCCCTATGTTCAAAAAGGGGAGAACGTGATTGCCGTAAAAGTCAACAACTCCAAACAGCCCGATTCGCGCTGGTATACGGGCGCAGGAATTTACAGGCATGTCTGGCTGGTGACTACCTCGCCGGTTTATGTGAGTCAGTGGGGAACGTCGGTGACCACACCAAAGGTAACGGCAAAAGAGGCAACCGTGAACATTGTTTCAACCATTTCAAACGACACTAAAACAAAGGCAAACCTTAAAATCGTTTCCCTGATTGTGGACAATACCGGTAAGGAAGTTGCCTCAAAGACGGACTCCGGCAGGGCGGAAGCTGATTCAAAAATAACCATAAACAGTTCCGTAAAGGTCAATTCACCCAAGCTGTGGGATATCGCTAATCCGAATCTTTATAAACTGGTAACCCGGGTTTATGAAGGAAAAGATTTGAAGGATACTTATACCACCACCTTTGGCATCCGCACCATCGCCTTCAGGGCCGACAGCGGGTTCTTCCTCAACCGCAAAAACCTGAAGATTCTGGGGGTTTGTAACCATCACGACCTGGGCAGTCTGGGCTCTGCCCTCAACGACAGGGCATTGGAACGACAGCTTGAATTGCTGAAATCGATGGGATGCAATGCGATCCGCTGCAGTCATAATGTAATGGCCCCCGAGCTATTGGAGTTTTGTGACAGGATGGGGTTCCTGGTCATGGACGAAGCCTTTGATTGCTGGTATATTGGTAAGGATGCCGCCCCATTTGGCTTTCAGAATTATTTTAAGGAGTGGCACGGGCGGGAGATTACCGACATGGTGCTGCGCGACCGGAACCACCCGTCAGTGATCCTGTGGAGTATCGGAAATGAGATCAAGGAACAATGGTTTCCGGGAAGCACCAATGGTGGTGAGATCGCCAGAGAACTCGTTGGAATCATCAAAAAGAACGATCCGACCAGGTTTACCACTTCGGCTTTCAACTTTTCGAGGGATGCCGAAAAGAAAGGGATGACCGCTGCCGTCGATGTGGTTGGGTTTAACTATACGATCGATGCCTACGATGAATTCAAGAAAAACCACCCCGACTGGCTCTATATCGCCAGTGAAACAACCTCCCAGTTCGACAGCCGTGGTGTATACCATTTCACGCTGGACACTCTTGTGAAGACTTTTAAGGATTTCCAGACCTCAGCCTTTGATGACGACGGCGGAGGAACAACACACCAGCAGGCATGGCAGGCGGTAAAAGAGCGGCCATTTATGTCCGGACTTTTCATCTGGACCGGATTTGATTATATGGGTGAACCTGCACCTTATGAAAAAGAGGCAGTCAGCTCCTATTTCGGCATCTTCGATCTTTGCGGATTTCCGAAGGATGCCTTTTACTTTTATAAAAGTCAGTGGACCAGGGAGCCGATGGTGCATCTCCTGCCCCACTGGAACTGGCAGGAGGGGCAAATGGTCGATGTGGTTGCCTACACCAGTTGCGATGAAGTCAAACTAACCCTTAACGGTCGCCCCCTGGAGACCAAAAACTTTTTAAACACCGGCAAATTATCGCTGCGCTGGAAGGTGCCGTTTCAAAAAGGGATCTTAAAAGCCGAGGGATTCAAAAACGGGATGCTGGTTGCAACAGATATTGTACAAACCGCGCGTGACGCGGCCGGAATAGAGCTTACAGCCGACAGAACCGCCATCCGCGCAGACGGCAAGGATTTATCCTATATCACCGTTAAAATTGCAGACGACCACGGTACATTGGTACCCGGGGCTGATAATCTTGTCCATTTTGAAATTGAAGGTGAAGGGAAAATTGCGGGTGTTGGAAACGGCAACCCGATCAGCCTTGAGCCGGCCAAAGGGACAGAGCGCCACGCTTTCAGCGGGTTATGCCAGGTGATTATCCAAAGCTCCGGCAGAAAGGGTAATATTACCCTTAAAGCATCTTCCCTGGGTTTACCGGATCAGAAAATCACCATCAACTGCAATTAAATCTATTCTGTTTTTTACCACAAGGGGCACAGGGATAAAAAACACAAAATAGATTAAAAAATTTGTGAACCCTGTGATTAACTTTGTGCACCTTGCGGTCAATATTTCAGCGTTAAAAGAGTCGCTGATAAATTAAAACCAATGATCTTCGATTCCATTTGGCCACTAAAAAACAAATTCTATACCAATGAAACTACAAATCCTGTTCTTTATTACACTATTCTTTTACCAATTCGCTTTTGCCCAATCGTCGACGCTGGAAAAGAACATTCAAAAGGCGGATTCTCTATGGAAATCCAACCAGCTGAATGAGGCGATTGAGCAGTATAAGCTGATAATAAAACAAAATTCTGTTCCGGAGGAATACCAATCGCTGATCTATCTGAGGCTTGCCAAAGCACAATTCCAGGCAAAGCTGATTAATGAGTGCCGGTCAACGCTATTGCTGGCGAAGGCTCTCCCGGTCGTTCCCGATCACCACCGGCTGATCATTGACGAACTGGAGAAAAAGCTCAACGGGGTTACAACAAATGAACGAACTCCTGTGTCTGCAGTTCTCCAACCGGCTGTCAGGCTTTATGTTGCATCAGCTAAAAGCGCGAATGGTAAATCCAGCCCCAATAAGTCCGTTTATAAAACGCTGAAACAGGCACTCGAAGCAATTCCCACGATCATGAAGAAAGCCGGTCTCCCAAAAGGTCCGATAGAAATCGTCCTTGAAGAAAAGAGCTATGACCTGGATGAGACGATTCAGCTTCGTGCTGAAAATTCGGGAACCCCCGATAATCCGGTGATAATTCGTTCAGCTTCAGAGAGCAAACATGTTATAATCAACGGCGGAAAGGCGTTGAATATATGGAAACGGGAAACAAACCCACAGATTCTTGCCCGATTACCGAAGGGTTCACGATCAAAAGTGTGGGTTGCCGGTTTTAAGGAGAATAATGTAACCGGAATTGACAGCCTGGTCTTTGGCGGTTTTTCAAGCAATCGGGCAGCCGGAACCAGCGCCACCTTCAGTACTTTTCCGGTCCCGGAACTTTTCAGCAACGGCATTCCGCAGCAAATGGCCCGCTGGCCCAATGACCGTGACACCATTGTTTCCCTGAAGGATTTCAGGTCTGAAAGGGTGCTCAGATGGGGATCTGATCCGGATGTGTGGTTCCACGGCTACTGGCTCTATTTATGGGCCGACGCCTATGAGAAGATGGGTGGAATATCGCCTAAAGATTCAACCATTCAACTTCAGCCACCCTTCAACAACTATGGTTTCGGCAAAAGTAAATGGCATGTGGTGAATGCCCTTTCGGAACTCGACAGAGCTGGAGAGTGGTGCATCTCGGTTGCACAGCGGAAAATCTGGTATCTCCCAAAAAATGGGATCAAACCTGACCAGATGGTTCTAAGCATGAAGGGACCCGCACTGATTGCAAACAATTGCAACTATCTTACCTTAAGAGGTATAGATGTTCAATTTCTGCGTGGCGATGGCATGATATTTACCAACTGCAGCCATCTGACACTTGCGTATTGCTCGGTTTCAAATTCCTCAGGTCTTGGCTTTAGAATAGCGGGCGGCACCAATCATCTGGTCCATTCCTGCACAATCAGGAGCATGGGCCGGGGCGGAATTGATATCGATGCCGGAGATAAACTAAAACTGACCGGCTCGGGAAGCATCATCGAAAACTGCAAAATCAGCGACCTTTCGAGAATTGACCGGACCTATACACCCGCCATTGTTCTGGCTGGTGATGGAATTAAGGTCAGGAACTGCCTCTTTGCCAATATTCCGAGCAGTGGCATCCGGCTTGAAGGGAATGATATGCTGGTAGAACTTAATGAATTCACCAAATGCGTGATTGAATCGGACGACCAGGGGGCGATTGATGTCTGGGGAAATCCGCTCTACCGCGGAAATATCATCCGCTGGAACTTCTTTCATGACATCGGAATACCAAACCTGCATATGGCTGCAGGAGTAAGGCTCGATGATGCTATCAGCGGTTTCGGCATCTGCGAAAACCTCTTCCTGAGGTCATCCAATACCCATTTCGGAGGAATACAGATTCACGGTGGTAAGGACAACTTTATCGAGGGGAATATCTTTGCCGACTGCCATGCCGCAATCAGCCAGTCAGCCTGGGGCGACAAGCGCTGGCAGGAATCGATCAACAACAAAGACCACCCGATGTTCAAGGCGATGCATACCACTGACTGGCAAGGTGAATTCTGGCAAAAACGATACCCCGCATTAAAGAATCTCACAACCAACCCGGATATCAACTACGCAATTGACAATGAAGCAATTAATGCCGAGACCTTTATTCTAAGAAAATCAAAACGGTTTGAAATCATGAATAACAAGTTATTGAAAGCGGAGAAACATCTCTCAATTGCTACTGATTACAAGGGATATATCGTTCCCTGGCACACCATTCCGGTCGAAAAAATCGGACCCTACAAATGACCCAGCCATGAAATTAAGATCGCTGTTAGTTGCCTTTTTACTGATCTTCGCATTGTCAGAAGTTTCCGCGGGTCAGCAAAAACCTGTGGTTACATCCGTAAAAAACAGCCTGAACTGGTATAACCTTCAGCACCAGCAATCCCCAATATTACAGGGAGTCGGATGGAATAATGAATTAAAAGGAACCTACGGACGACTACCTCCGCGCGCAAAAGAGAAAGTACGCTCTGCGATCTGGAACCTTGCGGGGCAGTGCGCCGGAATATCGGTCCGTTTCACCACCAATGCTCCGGTGATCAAAGTTCTTTACCAGGTTTCCGATTCACAGTCATTTCCGCATATGCCCGCCACCGGGGTCAGTGGTCTCGATCTTTATACCAATGACATGGATGGAAAACCGGTATGGAGTGCCGGGAGCTATGCATTCGGGGATACGATAAAATACACCTTTAAAAATCTCACCTCTTTATCCGGAGGATCAAAAGAGCGGGAGTACCAGCTATTCCTTCCTTTATATAACCATGTGAAGTGGATGGAGATTGGAGTATCCGGGGAGGCGGATCTCTCGTGGATCGCACCTTCCACCGATTTGCCGATCGTTGTTTATGGCACCTCAATTGCCCAGGGTGGCTGTGCTTCACGTCCAGGAATGGCCTGGACAGGAATTCTGAACCGGGAGCTCCCCTACCCGATCATAAACCTTGGATTTTCGGGGAACGGGTTGCTTGAGAAAGAGGTACTGAACCTGATCAATGAAATCGAGGCTAAACTCTATATCTTCGATTGTCTCCCTAACCTTGTTTCTAAAACATCAACTGAAATTGAGACAGCCACAATTGAGGCGGTCAGGCAAATCCGGAAAGTGCATCAGACACCCCTATTGCTGGTGGAACATGCCGGCTATACCGATGCTTCGGTTGACAAGGACAAACTGGAATCGTGCACCCGGGCAAATAAAGCCTCAAAAGCAGCCTTCGATCAGCTTAAAAAAGAGGGGATTCAAAACCTCTTTTACCTGTCGTCCGAAGAGATCAATATGCCCATGGATGGAATGGTGGATGGCGTTCATCCCACCGATTATGGCATGCGTGCCTATGCCGATACCTTTGAAAGGGTGATCCGGAAAATTTTTCACTATTAGATTTGCACCAACTGTATAGCTAAGTAGTAAGAACAATTTAATGTCGTAATTATTTGTTTCCTCGTTGGACCTCCCCAACCCCTGACCTCCCCTGACCCCTCCATGGGAGGGGTCAGGAAGGGAAAGGAGGGGATTAAAAGGAAGGTATTGTTCAGAATGGGGGAGATTTGGAGGGGTCAAAAATTAGAAAATCAGTATTTTAAATAGTACATTATATCTTTCCGATTACTTGGTATATCAATTAATTGCAAAACCCGAAGTTTCGTGATATTCCTGATTAATTTTTAACGCAAACAAGGGTCAATTAAAACTATTTATGCGCTTTAATGTTAAAATTAAATGGATAATGAATAAAATACCACATGTTTGATTCTTTATTCTATTGTATTATTGCATCACTTGTACTGTTCTGACTTAAACAAACTAATATGAAACGATTTGGAATTATTCTGGCGGGTATTTTGGGAATTTTGCTGGTAATTTTCTTTCTGATGACCTCCCGGGTTGATAGCACCCCCTATTTTAAAGGAGATTTTTATAAAAAAACTGAAGCGAGGCTCGACAGCCTTAAATCAGCCATGATCACTTCCAATGATTCAATCGAGGCCGGTTTTGCCAAAATCAGTATCACTCCGGGAATAAATAACCCTGAAGATCAATATACAGAGGGTAAGTTCAGGGACGCCCCGCTTGCAGGATATGGAGCGAGAAACGGAAAACATGCAAAGGGTGTTCATGACAGTATCTTCATCAAGGCTGCGGCGCTTAAAGTCAACGGACAAATTGCCGTAATTGTTGGAGCCGACCTGTTAATCATGCCTCCAAACATTATCGATGAAGTTACACAGCTTCTTGCGCAAAAAGGGATTCAGCGGAGCCAGGTTTTTTACTCGGCATCGCACAGCCATTCGAGTCTGGGGGGGTGGGGTCCCGGATTTATAGGAGAACAGTTTGCCGGAAAAGAGAATAAAAACATCTCAAAATGGATGGTCCTCCAAATCTCCAGGGCGGTGACCTCTTCCATTGCCAATCTCCGACCTGCCCGCTTAGGATCAGGAAGTTTTGAAGCTTCAAAATATACCCGGAACCGCCTGATCGGCGAAACTGGAACCAAAAATAGTGATTTCGAGTTCATCTCCATAGAACAAACCGGGGGTCATAAAGCAGTAATTGGCTCATTTTCAGCACATGCAACAACTATGGGCGCTGACAACATGGAGTTCAGCGCAGACTATCCCGGTTACTGGGAGCGAAAAATAGAGAAGACTTCAGCCGATTTAGCCATTTTTTGCGGAGGATCGGTGGGTAGCCAAAGTCCGTCAGGAGAAGGAAAAGGTTTCGAAAAACCCCGATTGATCGGGGAATCGCTGGCAGACAGTCTGAATATATACCTTCCAAAGGTCATATTGAACGATAAAATAACCTTCTCCTCACTTTCGCTCAAGGTCGCCTTACCCGAATACCATATTCGCCTCACTACCAAAATTAATCTCACAACCATGGTTAGCGAAATGCTAATGCCGGCTCCGCAGAATGTCTATCTTCAGACATTACGAATCGGGAACCTGATCTGGATTACAACCCCGTGCGATTTCAGCGGGGAATATGCCCTTCAGATCAAAAATTCGCTGGCTGTCAAAGGGTTTAGCGCCAATGTTACCAGTTTCAACGGAAGTTATGTGGGATACATCATTCCCGGCCGCTACTTCTACCTCGATGAGTATGAGCCAAAGATTATGGGTTGGTTCGGGCCTAATATGGGAGAATATACATTCCAGCTCATCCGGCAGCTCACTCAGATCATCACCGCTCCGGCCGTCAGTTAAGGTCGCAAGAACGATCCTTAACGCTATGACATACAAAGATATCCGAATGATTTAATAGTGTAATTCTATCTGTATAAATTGGAGATAATCAATTCAGAAAGACATTAAAATTGAACATTCCCAATTGACAATTAATTTTGGTTCCCGATATGATAAAAAAAATATTGAGAATTCTGTTGTGGATTCCAGGACTTATTCTGCTGTTGATACTCCTTCTATTTGCTCCCGGAGTCTGGCACCGCTGGGTTACTTATCCAAAATATGAACGTGAGATTACCGGATTTCAGAAACTTCGCAAGGAGCCAGTCCCCCATATCCGCCTGAACACCTATCGCGGGGTCATGCATGTGCACAGTTATTTGTCGCACGACAGTAAAGGGACCCTGGACAATATTATTCCGGCCGCAAAAACCGACGGCATTGATTTTATTTTTCTGACCGATCATCCGCATGGCCGTTTGGATACCCTTCCAAAGGGATATCACGGATATTACAGCGGGGTTTTGATTGAGCCGGGCACCGAAAATGACGGATTTGATACCTGGCCACTCCATCCGGCCATTATCGATTGGAAATTAAATAAAGATACGGTTGCAAAAACCATCGTTTCCAAAGGGGGAATGATCTTTTACGCGCATACCGAAGAGCCTCATAATTGGTCAAATCGCGATTTTCAGGGGATGGAGATCTACAATTTTCATACCGACACCAAAGATCAGTCGCCAGTTCCGATTATCTTAAATGTGATCATCAACGGAGATAAATACCGCCACTGGGTCATGAGGGAATTTTTCGATGAACAGACACCCATTCTGGCTCGCTGGGATTCCCTGAACAGGATCAGGAAGATCGTTGGTTTTTCTGCCGTTGATGCCCATGAAAATCAAGGCTTCAGAGCGAGATATCTGAAGGATGGCCGGATTCAATGGATTGGCCCCAACGCCAAAGCGGTCGATACCATGGAGGTGAAATTCTGGAACAAATGGCTTTTGAGTGAACCGGACAAAAGCGGATGGGCCTTTAAATGGATGGTCGATACCTACCAGGCCAGTTTTAATTACATCACCAATTATGTGATTGCCGACACCCTGTCAACGCCATCACTGTCAGACCATATAAAGAGAGGACATTTATTCACCGCGTTCAAGAGTCTTGGCGACGCAAAAGGATTCCAATACTATACTGTGAATCAGAAAGATAGTATCAGTGCTATCCTCGGTGATTCTGTCAAAATTAATCAGGTTAAAACCCTGAACGCAACATCTCCTCTACCCGGACAATTCAGGCTGATCCACGATGGGAAAACGGTCAATATATCGACTGGCGAAAATTATACCTATAGCTGGTCTGACCCGTTGCAAAAGGGAGCCTACCGGATCGAGATGCATCTAAAACTGCAAGGAAAACTTATTCCCTGGCTCTATTCAAATCCTATATATATTTATTAATTTCAATTCGTTAAACAAGTAATTCAGTATATTATGAAAATAAGAATTTTTACGTTCACATTTTTTCTTTTGGCGGCTTTGCTAAATGTCAATGCTCAGTCTTTTAAGGCGGGTGCAGCCATGAAGGATATTACGCCCGATCATCTGATCCCTATCTCAGGTGGAATGGGGACTCCCGATATGCCAAAAGGGATTCAGGGGAAACTGACAGTTCGTGCCTTTGTCCTTGAAAAAGGGGCAACCCGAATTGCTGTTGTGAGTGTCGATAATATCGGATGGCCTGCTTACCTGGGTGACCGTTCGCGCAAGCTAATCAAAGGGGTTAAACCGGAGAATGTGCTTATCGGGGCA
>Ga0364880_10302_pt1 | contig 22487 bp, 30 predicted proteins | sample ExccelJu500001D3_5_FD_206927 | JGI IMG/M metagenome (GOLD analysis project Ga0364880, IMG submission 206927) | Enriched cells from Trout Bog Lake Hypolimnion, Wisconsin, USA - BchlTB.July30.5000.01.D3 | ecosystem: Environmental > Aquatic > Freshwater > Lake > Hypolimnion/Profundal zone | place... | reverse complement strand
TTCTAATGCAGGAATTGTGGGCACTATTGGTAATCCTACATTACCACCGCATAACGTGTACCAACTACCATTCCCATAATACATATTCCCTCCAACAACACTAAATCCACTCTTAGTACTGGTGGTGTCAGTCTTTACCTGCAATTCATTACTAAGACCATACGTGCCACCTGTTGCACCGCTATGAATCTTGCCATCACTCCCAATCAATACTTGCGATTTTGCGGCGAAAGAAATTAAAATAAAAAGTGCTAAAATTATTTTTTTCATTTAGTTGACATTTAAAGTTGTAGTTCCTACTGAACCGAAAGGATTTATAGATACACTTATATACCCTGTGAAAGTTCCACCACTTGCGTTGGTGAAAGTTTTTGAACTATCCAATGTGAACGCTGCTGTTGAAGGGAAGCCATTTATCGCTATTGTATTAATTGTTGCAGTATTTACTATAAATAGATACTTATCACTTCCTAACTGTGCTAATACAGTTGAAAGTGGAACAGTTCCCCCGTAATTGTCCTGATATACTGCTGCAAGTATTTCCGAATTTGTAGGGGTTGAAGTTGCTGCCCAGCCGACAAAACGTTTATCGTAAACAGAAAAATAAGTATAGCCGATTGCACTTTTGCCGTCCGTTGTCTTGACCGTATCTGTGAATGTCGTATTACTATTATAAGTAACGGTAACCGATTGACTACCTGAAACAGAACTACCTGCTGCTGGCTGGCTAAAAGTTTGTGAAGTACCTGCGACAATTATAGAACTAAGTGGATTAGTAGCAAGGATATTCGTTCCAGCTGCCTGTCTGCCTGCTGACCATCCTAATGAAGCTGTAAATGTTCCAATGGCATGTCTCTCATAAAAGTAGCCTCCGGAAATAGAAGCCATAGGTGCTTGTGTTTGCAAGCGTACAAATTGAGCTAAACTATCCGCCACTGCTGTATTGGTAGCTAAATTTGAAACATCATATTTTCTAGTAATCCCACTTACTACAATTGGAACCCATGCTCCAGGTGAAATTGTTCCCGTATAAGTTGGTAAATCACTGATCTTCACCTGCGCACTTGCCATAAATGAAGTAAATAACATTGTAATTAATAGTAGCTTTCTCATGGTATTATTGTTTGTCCGTTTTCTGTTAATATTGTTAACCCATTTTCAGTTTCAAGGCCAGTACCCGCAAAAAATACTTTTCTATATGTGAAAATTTGTTTCCCAGCTAAATTTCTAAGTGTCTTTTTATCTGCTTCCGTACTATTTGGATCATATGACCAAGATGATCCAGGAATAATCATGGCATCTAATTGAAAATCTCCGTAAATATTGTCCGCTATGAGTTCATCCAAGGCATTTGTACTTCCATATAACTGGAGGCATAAATCAACGACACCTTGATATTGTACAGCTTTAATAGTTTGCATTTACATTTACTTTATTGTTAGAAAAAACAATACTATTCACTGTCATTCCATCAGCTGTGAACTGCTGCGCAATAGCCCTTAACATATTCTCTGGATCATCATCTTTTACAAAGTCTTGTACACCCACTCCAACAGTGGGAGCATACCGGTAATCACCAGGATGCGCCTGGAGGATATCACGCTGGTGCTGCAGGGTGCTTTCACCATAAGCGATATCGCCATTGATGAACACCAGGTCTCCTGTATTGGTATCTAAAACAATGTCTGTCATTGTAAAATATTTGTGTTTTCAATATCTGCAGCTACTGTTTCCGTAAGGGCCGTTCCGGCCCAGGTAGTGATTAATGTTTTCAAAGCTGCACCACCATCACCTGGAGCAGGTATCCAATCCTGCATCAAGGTTTTAAGAGTATTTAAAGAGCTTTCTATAGTGTTTAATTTCTCAATTAAACCCTCTTTTAATACCAAACCTCCGTTATCTCCACCATTCATTTTTATAATGCCGCTGGTTAATTCAAATAAGGCTGCTCCTGATTTGATTGCCACATAATCCATTTTACCGGGTTTCAACATGATCCATTCTTCTGTATTATTAATTCTGCCTACCCAAATTCTGCTATTAACTGCAGGCTGCATGATCAGATCAACATTGCCATCACTGAAATTCTTATACAAAACCTGTGGAATATCCAATCCATCATCTGCAGTACAATCGCACATATAATTTACGGTATCCACAGAAGTAACTGTAACCGGGATAATAGCATCCGGACCATAATTGGAAGCTAAATCCTTTAAGCCTTCCCTGATCTTATGTTCGTATAAATCTTCCATTAAGCTATTTTGTGTCCAAGTGATGGAATGCGTCTAAACCCACTCATATTATACCGAACTTCTATTGCATCACATAGGTAACTTCCTTCTAATTCTTTATATCTTTTACTGGTAAAAATGATCTTCCAGGAATGCTGGCAGAATGGCAAACCAAAAGCAGTTACTTTCCCTTCATAACCCAGGTACTTTTGTTGGTTGGCATGAATATTAGCTATGGAAGCTAAAAGTGTAGGATCACTGGCAATGTTTACAGTAAGTTTCTGCTCATGGGTACTTGTTTTATCACCCCCTACAATCATTTGAACAGTTCCATCTTTTTTGCCATTTCCCACTGTAACCTTTATGGTGATATTACCAGGATCAACCATTTTTAAATCATTGCTCTTAATGGTATTCCAATCAATCAGGTACTTTACCGTATTTGTTTTGTCTATATAATGACCAGGGCCATTATTGTATAGATCATCCAGTCCCACATATAACTTATTGTCCACAAAGAACATGATTAGGGTATTCTTTAAATGCTTTTGCAAGTCTTCCAACGCTTGAGCACCTGTTATTGCATTAATCCTGAAATTATCAACTGGAAAACTTTGTATAGTGCTCATTTCCGGGGATAGTACAATATCAGTTCCCTGGATAATGTATTTAACAATGACCCTATAATCTACATTATTGAAAACTTTGGAAGGCAATGGCTGTCGCAATTGATAAACATATCCTTCACATTCAACTTCCAATGGAACAGTGAAGTTTAATTTTCTTACAAATCCAACAAATTCCTGATTATAGTTGCCATTATAACCAAGCTGCACCACTACTTTATCACCCGGTTTGAATTGTTTGGATGTTTCCACGAATTCCACACTATCTGTAATCAAATCATTTTTTGTGCGTAACCTGGCAGATGCAGGTATCTTAATATTGCAGGTATCAGTAATTGAATGAATGCTTTTTTTGATGTGCACATCATTCACACCTCGGAAGCGATATTTACCAATTGTTATTATGGAATTTAATTTGAAACTCATACTGCAGGCACATTTTCTAAGTCAAAAATCAAATCAGATACCAGGTCAAGCTCATAAGGTTTCACCCCGATAATTCCTTTTACAGGAGGAAATTTTAAACTTTTTACTACAACTGAATTATTTCCCTGGAGAAAGATATCAGTAAGCACACTTTTAATAGTTAAGCTTTTGTTAGGTACAAATACATTTTGTAATAAGGCTATAATTTCACTTTCAGGATAATTGTTATTTGGATCAGCAATGAACCCACGGATATTGATAATAAAGTCATTTGTATTGATAATCTCATGCACTGATCCTTGCCGCTCTACCATTGGTGTAGAAACGATATCCTTTCCACAGTCAATTGAAATTACCGGGAATGGAAGCAGATAATCTGAAATTGAAACAGGCATGAAGTAATATCTTCCATAGATATCAGTGGCATAATAATTTGAACCGTAATTAGTTGATTTTTCAGGTTGTTTTGTAGCAGCAGCAATATCAAATGGATAATTTATTTCACCCTGATTCTGATTAACCGGTTTATGATCAACTTTAAAGCTTGGTTGCAAAGGCAATCCAAACTGCTTAAAAAATGCAGATTCTATGTTGAATCCTGGATTCAACCTTGAATTTGCTGCTTGAAATAAATTTGCTGCTATATTGAAATCTGTCATTATATTTTTTTTAGTTTACTGCCATCCCATTTGCACTATACACAATGCGCAGGAACATTTCCTTAACCATTCTTTCCAGCTCTGCCATTCCTTCCTTCACATTTATGGAATGCAATTCAAATTTGTCTATTCCTAATTTTTGAATATGAATATTGATTTCCTTCTGACCACTCATACCATGCTCACTTACTCCTTTTAAATCTGATAATCCAGTATCTGCTCCAGCTGTTGATGGATTAATTAGCTTATCCATTTGCTCAACATAACCTGCCATTGCTTTTGGAACTCCATTTTCAAAACGAACATTTTTCATGAGTGATGAGAACTTTGCTCTCTTATTTGCATCAGGAATTGAGCGTTTTAATTCATTAGGATTCTGAGCGATATTATAAAAACCTTGCAATTTTTGAGACAGATCAGCTAATCGTTGATCTCTATCTGCTTCTCTTTGAATTCCCTCTCTTTTACTATCCATCCCCTGGTATCTTGAAAAATCAACATTACTTCTATTTTCCCAAAACTTAACTGATCTTTTTTGTCCCAAAAGGGCCATTGAGCCATCCTCTTTTGCAGCACCTGCATAATCACCCTTTCTTAAAAACTCTACTATTCTAATATCCTTTATATAATCAGCATAAGCATAATCAGCATCTTTTTTAGCTAAATCTGCTTGTACTACTTTTCTACTTAAAGCAATTCTTTCTTCATAAGTTCCATTGATCTTTTGTAAAATACCAAGCAATTGTTCATTACTTGCTTTTTCTGTATTAATACCTCCGAACAATTCGGGGTATTTTGAAATCATTTCTCCCAGTAATTTTTTTCTAACATCATTTTTTTCATTAAGGCTCATAATCGTCCTCAATAATCCACTCACTTCTCCCTTTTCTTCAATTAATTGCGTAGTATGGCTTTTACCAATATTTAACATGGATAGCAACCCAGAAGTAACAGTCATTAAATTACTTGCCAAAGGCATTAATGCTTCTCCTATATCTGTTAATTTATGATGCCATTGATCCATCAAAGTGCTATATCTTCCAGCCAGGGTTTGGCTTTGCTTTTCCATCAGATTATAAAATCTTCCTCCAGGCCCTGTAGCAGTATCAAATGCTTCCTGTACCATTCTAGCACTGATAGCACCTTTCTCCATTTCCTTGCGCAAAACAGCCATTGAAAGCCCTGTTTTCTTAGATATATCATTCAGGGGATTATAACCGGCATAGATCATTTCTTCTAAAGCACGGCCATTTAATTTACCTTCAGAAGTAACCTTGCCAAATGCCATTGTAAGACTTTCCAGCTTTTGCTTATCTGCTCCAGAGATATCACCCAACTTTTGTAAAGTGGGCATTACCTTATCCACACCCAACCCATACTGCATCAGCATTTTTGCATTTCCAATTAAATCCTGAGATTCAAAAGGTGTTACATCAGCCATATGGGTTATTTTTCCAAGCAGATCATTACCCACTTGTCTTGAACCTGTCATTACCTGAAAGTTTACCCTTTGCTTTTCCCGTTCTGCCGCCAGCTGTAATGCATCTTTTCCCAAATCAAAAGCCCCATAAGCTACAGCTCCAATAGCAGCCATTGCACCAAATCCGATTCCACCTTTACCGCTGGCTTTCTTTTCCAGCCTATCCATTTGTTTCTCCAGGTCATTTGCCTGCCGGGTAGCATCTTTAAATAATTTCCAATCAGTTGATTTTTGAGCGGCATCCCTTAATTGTTCCACCCTTTTACGCATATCCTCGAAACTGGCACCCATTTGCCGGTTTCCATTAATAGCATTAGACTGCAGACGATTCAGTTGAGAATCGGCTTTTTGCAAGGCAACACCCAATTTGGGTGTCATCATGTCCTGCAGTTTTAAAAGGAATTCTAATGCCATTTAAAATAAGTTTGATTAGTATTTAATGATGAATAAAAGTGCCTTATTAACGGGCCTTGTTTCTGCATCTCCAGTATTATTACCTGTTGAAGCAACTTGATAAGCTCCTCCATCATGCCCACCCCCAGAAATTCCCTGATTGGGAGTTCCTGTCCCAATAATTCCTGGAACACCTTCAGGAGAATTTATTGGATGTGTATGCGTACCAACATTACTTGCCTGATCTGATCCTAAAGAACGTCCAGCATCCACACCTCGCCCATGATCATATCCTCTGGGGAAATAACCTCTCATATCCGGGATATTGAAAGTGGTAGCTCCATCACCAATACCATACATTGTTCCAATAGCAGCAAAAAGATTTGCATAAATAGCCCGGCTGATGGCTGATCCATCACATTCAAACCATCCTGCAGGTACTACAGGCATGGCTTGCATCATTATAAATCCCGGTTTAATGGAAGCTGCAGCATTCCATGCAGCTATCTGAGCATCATTTACAAACCGGCAATTAGAAGATTGAATAATATCCAACCAGGTAGCAGCTCCAGCACCTGTAAATTGCAGATAGCCGCCTGATCCTGGTAAAGCTGGCTGCAGCTGAATATCAAAGCTGGCAACATAAGGTTTACTTACTGAATCCCCATACAGCTCATTCGTATCAGTTTCAATACATACAGCATATTGAGGTAATGAAACATCTGTCGCTCCTGTAAACCTTGCATACTGCCAGTTATTTGTATGGTCTTGGATTAAAATTATTCCGGGAGTAATATCAAAATTTGCCGGGGTACCTACATTTGGAGTCACTTTACAGCCAGAAACTATACAGGCATTCCCATACTGGCTTAACAATCCTTCGAGTACTGACCAAACTTCATTTTGTATCATCAGGATATCATCCCCAAACCAGTTTCTTTGCCCTACACTTTGTACTTGCTTTTTCATTAATATAGTTGTTTGCGTATATAATTTTTTAATAAATCCCAAATACTTTGATCAGGAGCTTTTTTTTCAATTTTAATTGTGCTTTCAGGAAACAGAAAAGCAGCTGATTTTCGGCCATACCAATTCACTCCTTTTCCATTATCATCACTTTCTAAATGAATTCCCATTATTTCAGGTATATGCACTCTTTTGCTTCTGGAGAATTTATTGGCAAATAATATATCGCAGTGATCAGCTCCCTGTGAATTTGATGGATAAGTGTCAAAAGCACTTCGATGAGCCAGTTGGAAAAATCCAAGCGGCTTCCATCCACTAAATCTTCCGTTCTCTCCCTGCTGGCCATAATAATGATTAATACGAGAACCAAATTGCATGCCTCCTGCATCTGTTAGCAACCAATTACCAATGATCAGATTTGGTTTGTTGCAAAAATCAACCCATTTAGCTATCCCTTTACAGTTTAATCTGTCAATTCCATATAAGGTATCTTTTCTAAATTCAAGCTGTTCAAATGCCCTTTTCGTAAGAGGAGGTAAAATAATATCGGAATCTAAAAACAAAATAAAAGCATCATCATCCACGTAATTGAGCGCTTCTACAATACCTGCATATTTATTAAAAATTGCATTTTTATAAAAAATGTCAGTCTGTAAACAGAAAATACCATGATACTCACATACCATTTTTGTTTTACTGTCTTTCGTGTCTGTAACAATAATCCATTTATCAAATAGATTCTTGTTATTAATGGCACTCCAGGTAAAAAAGTCAGAATAATTAACACAAACTGATATTGCTTGTACTTTCATATTTAAAAGGTTTGTATATCATACAGCTTACCCTGTTGACGATATGTGTCTACAATTTTTTTAATTTGCCCCTGATCTACCGAAGCTGGAGCGATAACCCTAAAATCATAAGGAAGGCTTGTGGCATCTTCTCCTCTTAATTTCAGGAGGTTTGGAGTGGTACCTTCACTTCTTAAAGAGTTTGTAAATACTGCTCCTGATTCAATCCTTAAACTCAAAGGTTCCCCTACGATTATTCCATGAATTATTAATATTCTTTGTTCTATGGCATCCAGCTCATAATTTAAAAACCATTGTAAGGATGCTGTTTGGCCTGTAACAGTTGCCCTTATAATATTATCATCTCTCCAGGCATTATAAGCAATACTGGCATTCACTACTGACTGTAATAAACCACCTACAAAAGCAATCCTGATAGGCTGTCTTTTATAAGGAGGCAGAATATTGTTCTGCAGATAGTTTAATATGTCCAGTGATATGCGCCTGATCATGCTGCAATCAAATTGAAAGATGATGTATTATCCCAGTTAAAGTATCCGCTCTGAAGTGCATAGCTTAAACCAATATCTGTAGTGCCGCCCCCTGCAGGTGTTCCAGTAAGGAGTGTTTTATTGCTGGCAATAACTCCTGGAACATTTTGTATAGTATCAGCAAAAAGTGACTGATAGAACAATGCATCAAAACGCTGTGCATATCTGAATACTTCCAGTGCTGCGGAAAGTGCAGCCTGCATTTGTGTTGCAGAGTACAATCCGCTATATGCAACATCATAAGTATATTTTATAGTATCCGCATCCTGGCTTACAATAGAAATATATGTGCCTGCAAATTTTACCCTTTCCATATAAGCACTAAACTCAAGTAATTGCTCAGATGTAAGCGGAATGAAATTACCGGAACTATCAGCTGCAGCAACTTTTAATAATAATTCAGTTACACCTGCAGTAACAACCTCATCACAACTGCATTGAACAATAATCTGTGCTGTTGGGTCAATAGTAGTATAATATACCTGACCGGTAGCGTTTACAGAAACATTATATCCATATTGCCACTTTAATGCCTGTTGAATATACCAGGATTTACTTCCTGGTTGTTTTGTATCAATATAAGCCTCCACATCACTTTGGAAAGCATCCTGCACTACTTCAAAATTCTGAATAGCCTGTGCCACACTTTGCACCCAAAGATTCCATTCTGCAACCTGACTGGTGCTAGGTACAATACCATTTGCAGCCAGTGCTGTTGTAATAGCTGTTTGAATTGTGGATACTATTTCTGCTAATGTTTCTACCATAAATGAAAAGCTCCGGTGATTTTATTCCGGAGCTTGAAATGCTTTTATCTTTTTTCCTTCACTATCCAGAATGTAGAGTAACATTCCATATTTGCGAAAGAATTCATCATCTGTTAAAAGCGAAGCATCGAGGCCCGGTAAGTATCTTTCAAATAATGTTTCTACATAAAAGATCGGATCGTAATTCTCTTCCCGTGCTTCGCTTAGTGCTTTACGTATTTAGCCTTTTGGCCTGATACAATATCACTTAGCGCATCACAAAGTGGAATCATAATCTCAGTATCTTCAATTACTTCTATTTTGTCCACACCACCTAAATAATTGTTTTCCACAAGTGCTTCACCAAATTGCAAAAAATCTTTACCTAAAAACCCAAGTGCCAGGGAAACTGATTTCCGGTCAAACTTTTTAAGGTATATAACCTTCCCATCAATTTCAAATTCATGAACAGTGCCGTATTTTTCTTTCCACTCGGCTATCTGTTTCGGTGTTGCTTTACCCTTACTTTGCATTGCTGATAATTTTATTTTAAGAAATAATTAAACATTTGATCTGATTCTTGTAAACTTAAATGGCAGTGTAATAGGAATGAATTTATCATTCTGTTTTCCTCCACCATTATATTTATCAAGATGTACATTTACCAGGATATCAGTAGTAATCCTGGTAGTATTAGTATATGAAACACTAATAGCCAGGTTTATATCTAATACATCCCTGTAACCAGCGGCTTTAGCTGCTATATCCAGAGCATCATATGTATTTTTTAAAAGAACCATGCTGCCTGAATATTTCCTATTGCCAGATTGAATATCTACCGGTTCATCCCCTGCAGCAAACAATTCTTCATTTTCTACTTCTACCTGATATGTAAGCTCAGTTATGCCCTTAATTTGAACTCCTAAAAAAGTGAAAGACATATCTGCCCATCTGTATTCCTTGCTAGAAAATAAAGTGAGATTGTTAACGGAGTTTGGCATGATTTAAAATTTATTTTAAAAAAAGTTATTTATTAAGCGGACAATCCAAAACCCAAAGCAACGGTTACTGATTTGATATACCCTTTAGGCGTTCCAGTCAAAAACACATAAATCTTTCCACCGCTGGTTAAATTCAGATTTGGATTATCAATAGAAGCTGCGCTGTATAAAGCAGCATACTGAGTGGTATCCGGGTTCACTTTCACATCCACACCACTGATACTGCTACTAAGGCCGGCATTAATTTTATCAATAATGCTTTGTTCCAGGTTTTTTTCAACAGAAGTATCAATCCTGCCAGTGGTTGGATCAACATCCACATCATCTTTAAGGGTCTGGTAGTAATTAGTAAAGGCAATTCTCATGGCTTCTCCAATCACTGCATTATTTGCCCAAGTACTATAATCACTGGTAGGATTACAAAGGGAAACATCATCATTGAATATATACCCTGCAGCATTTTCATTCACCACATAAGTAATATATCCTTTATCATGATAGGTATCAAGATTAGTAGGATCAATTGTTGCCAGTAGGTTGGTTCCTATATTAATAACCGTACCATCCACAATATTCAAACTTCCAGACAACACTCTTCCAATATTTCTACTTGGCCTTCCTGCAGCTTTTTTACCGAGTGCCCTCAAAACTGGGATTACTGTATCTCCGGCTTCAGCAGCTACAACAATATGAACATTGTTATTAGCTAAAGTGCTATAATCTTTTGCAGCAGCAGCAGTTGTAGCCCCATACCCCTGTATTAACATTTCAATGGGCTTATATGCCTGCAAAGCTGCTGTTGCTTGTAGCTGGGCTTTAATTACTGCAGCATGCACATCTTCATCAAATCCATTGGTAATAGTGGGTACATAAGTGCCTGCAGGATATTCAACAAAAGCAATTGCCCTTAATGTTTTACCCGAAAAATTCTTAAGATTGCTAACATAAGGATTGTCAGTATCTGCCATTGCACTTAATGATGTAGTATTTGCAACAAATATGCAATAGAGCGGTGCTCCTTCTAATACTTCACCAAAAAAGCCATTCTGAATAGCAGCAAGAATACCAGCATTATCTGGATCAGCAAGTTCTACCGCAGCATCAATTTTACTTTTAATTAAAACAGGCACACCATAACCTGAAGTATTTGCTACGGGTATTGCAGCTATTATACCCATTACACCGCTTAAATCTGCAGGTTTGATGTTTAAATTGCTATTGCTTAATAAAACTGAAACTTTAGGGTTTCCCATTATACTTAGTTTAAAGAATGCTTAATACTATTTCAAATACCGTTTAATTACCTTTTTTTGCATCTTGTGCCTGAGTACCCTTATCAGCATCCTGTGTAGGCACTGATGGTTTATCTGAAGGTGTTGGCACGGGTGCAGGTGCAGGTATCGGAGCCGGTGTTGGTGCAGGAGCTGGAGCCGGAGCAGGTGCAGGTGCAACCAAATCAGATTTTTTAACAGGTATTACCAATTTATCTTTTATGGTTCTTATTGCATGCAATTGTGCAGCACCATCTGTGGTAAATACTTGTCCATCACTTGTAACGAATAATTCGTTAATATCATGATTTTTAAAAATTTTGGCAGCAATTGCCTGAGCTTCTTGGTTACTCATTATTTAAGGTTTTTTAGTTAATGTTACAGTTACCGGATTGCTCTTTGCCAGCTCGGCATATGCCTGGGACACAATATCATTTAGTTGCATTAAGCTTTTACTTCCCATTCCAGGGCCATTAAGAGTAGTTACCGGAGCGATGCATCCTAAAAGTTCTTTTTTAGCGTTATTAGCACCATGTATTAGAATGGCATCCCTGTTGGGAACATTCATTACATGCAGTGTATTGCCTAAATGCTCACTGATATGTTTTTCGCATTCATAGGTTCCTTCAGGTATGCAAGAAATGCCATGTGCATTATTTTCCCAGGGCAATTCAATTGAATGACATTTAAGCTTGCCATCAATATATAAATCCCCATTTGTTCCTTCCGGATAATATGTTCTTTCTATTAAGATTTTCATTTCTTAAAATTTGAAAATATAAATTTGATGATACTGGTTACTCCAGTGACAGGAGTAAAATTAAATAACCCTATTTTGAATATGATATATATAAGTGTTATTCCAAACCACCACCACATCCATGCTGGAATATGTGTTTGTATTTGTACTGGTCCTGGAACAATTTTTGTTTGTTGCTTGGTAACATAAAGTTGCGCATAGGCAACAGTAAGATTACTGATTACTTCCTTTAATGAATCTTCCTTGCAGCTGAATATCAACCATCCGGAACTATTCATATATAAAGTGGCTTTTAAAGATGTGTCTTTGTATTGCTTCTGAGAAACTTTCATTACTTTATAAGAAGAATCTACATTTCCCTTTTGCAATCTTTTTTGTGCTGAAATAAGACTATCTAAACTAAACTCCAGGCTCACTTCTTTGGAAGGAATATTAATTGTTGTGTCCCTGACAATAACTGAATCTTTTTGTACAATTGAGGTAGTGTATTGATAGGTGCTATCCGGAATTGCCTTCCGATGGCAGGAAGTTGCCAGGAACACAACAAATAATATGGTGATCAGGTTACGCACTTTTCTTCCCAAATATGGAATTTAAAATGCCAGATATTAGCTGGAATACACTGTTAGCTTTAATAGCCGGAATACCTGCCAGGGCCTCAGATAAAAGAAACAGAATACTTCCAATTGTGCCAATAATTGGCCATTTAATTTCGAGCCAGGATAAAAGAGAAGAAACGATTGTTTGTGTTCCCCCAGATAATACTGCAGTTGAATCAGATGATCCTTGCGCAAAGAGGACACCACAAATCAATACAAAAGCAGCTATTAAAAGCACTTTTGCAAGTTTGAATGGTATAATAACTTTTTTCATGTTATTTTCTTGTTTTAAATTTTCTTTTTACTAAAAGAATCATATCCTTACCTACAACACCGGCAGCTCCACATATAAGGGCAATTAAAGCACTTTCACTAAGCCTAAGCCAGAAGGAAGGTTCTGTCTGAGCGATATACTTTATTGTACCCGTAATCATTCCTATTATAAATCCAATCTTCGTGTCATGGCTATTAATATATTGCTGCACGGCTTTCATGTTTTAAGCGTTTTAAGAAACTAGCCGCCACTTACGTTTTGGCTAGTTGGTTATCAGCAACAGTATCTTAAGCAGATATATCTTCGGGTACAGCCCAAACACCAGAAACCCTTCTCTGACGGCCACCGAGCCTCATATTCATAGAGAATACATCACCATAGTATTCCGGCCTTCCAGCATCATCAAACACATTCACTTCACCTCTGGCACGTTCCACACATGATTCCTGCCAGAATAACGAAGCAGCACTATCACCAGTTCCAGCTGCAAATGCAGGGTCTTGTTCATCTACAGGAGTCCATACACCACCTACCAATCTCCATCTTTGAACAGTTGAACGCATATAGATATCAAAACCCATAAACCGTCCTATAATACCTTTTTCTATATCTGCAAATCGGTAGAAATTAGTCAGAGCGGTATCAGAAAAACTATCAATTAATTGCTGGTGGTGATCTGCAGTTAATAAAGCGATACGTCCATTCGCTGGAATATTTGCTTTATCCATCGCTTTCTTGATAGTACTAAACACATCCCTGGTAAATAACTTTCTATTTCCAGTTGCACCAGGCAAAGTAGCTGCTGTAGCAGCTCCCACTGTAGGAATGTTATTACAAGGAGTAACGCCTATTGCTAAACCTTGCCAAGCCCATCTAAATAATAAACCGTCCATTGCATCCTGGATCAATTGCGCCTGATCTTCACCCATGATACTCTGACGTTTGTCATAGGACAATTCGTACTGCTCAACTTTCTCAACAAACTTGGGTGGTTGATAGTAATTATCCAGGGCATAGAGCACTTCATTATCCGTTCTTTTTACAGCTGTAATAGGGAATTCTGTATTATTCTTTAAACTTGATACTGGAGCGCCAGCTGTTGGAATATGGACAATCTTTCCGGCAACCACATATTGATCACCACTTACTGCACGTTCTGCAAATTGATTATCTTTAAAAAGATTGCCTATAATATCTGTTTCCCAGATTTCCTTTGTAACTGCCATTGTAGCCAACCCTCTGCCTTTAGCAAGAGCGCCAGCGATGGCTAAAACTGAAAATGTAACAATCGGGTTGAATCCGAATAAGAAGCTCACAAGGATTGCTGCGAGCACTACGAACAAAAGGTTACTTAATAATTTTACCGCTTTCATTTGTTGATGGTATTTAAATGTGTGATCGTTTCACTGCTGCCGATAACACATTTTTATTTACCTGTTATTCAACTATTTGGTAGGATACTCCTTGCCAAATTTGGATTTATATTTTGCCTGAAATTCAGTTGCACTTAATTCTTTTAGCCTTTCCAGTTTACCTTCCTTATCCAGTACTTCATAACTCTTTGCAACCAAGGCTGTCAATTCATTGGTATGATCACCTTTATCAATCATTTCAGTTACACCTGTATAAGTAGGCATTTTGTCTAATACATCTTTAAGTGCATCGGGCTTATCTGCATATTGAGTCTTCAATACTGCAGCTAATTCATTGGTGACCTTTTTATCCTTAAACGCATCCTGAATAAGAGTTTCCACCTGTTTTTTGGTAGTTTCCTTTTTAAGCGTATCAAGGTTATTCTCAATAGCAACTTTTTCAGCTGTGATACTTTGTAATTGCTGTTCAAGTCCTGGAACCTTTGCAGCCTGTTGCGCCAATGTTGCGATGGCATTTTCAACGATGGTAGCATCTGCTGAATCTGTAATTTTTAAGGCAGCAATTGAAGCTGCAGACAAAACATATGTTTTCATGTCTGTATTAAAATTTAATTTATTTTGAAATCTATTGTTAAAGCAATCCCATACTGCTTTTTCATCTTTTAGGTTTTTAGGCACATCAATTTTTTCCTGATCTGTATCATAAATCCCATCTACTAACTTTTCAGATAAAGCTTCCTCTGCTGTAAACCATTTATCATCTTCAGTTAGATATTTATTTTTAGCATCATCAGCTGAAAGACCAGTTTTGAAAGAATAGATGGAAAGGATGCTTTTTTCTATGCCATCAAGCAGATCGGCATTCTGCCTCATTTCAGAAGCTTTCCCAAACACTGCTCCTGATGGTTTATGTGTCATAAAACGAGCTACACTACTCATATACACTTGCTTGCCTGCCAATGCAATTACGCTTCCCATACTGGCTGCAATGCCATCGACATAAGTATCAATAGTGGCTTTACTTTGTCTGATTGCATTGAAAATGGCAAATCCATCAAAAACACTTCCCCCTGCGGAATTAATGCGAATATTTATTTTATTATTATCCTTTTCAAGTGCCTTTAATTCCCGAACAAAATCAGAAGCAGTCACATCATTACTCCCTATATAACCATATAAGAGAATTTCTGCGGTGGAATTATCAATTTGATTAACTATCCAGTATGGCTTCATGTTGTTTTTTTTGTATCAGCTCTCTGTGTGGGTGTAAAATTGCATACCCTTGAAACCCTTACCAAATACGCATTTTAATGATGACCCTTAAATAAGAACCATCATTTATATAAAAGTGTACCATGATGGTATTCTCAAATTTCAGAGGGTTTTCATTATAGGCAACTTTGTGTAAAGCAAAGCGCACATGGCAGAATTATCAATTAAGCAAAAAAAGGATTGGGCTGAAACCTTATACAAGAGCAGCGATATCACACAAAAGGAAATTGCTATCAAAGTAGGGGTGAATGAAAAGACCATTGGGAAGTGGGTAAAGGATAATAATTGGGAGAATCTGCGAAAATCACTGCTTACTACAAAATCCGAGATACTTCGCAACCTTTATGATCTCCTGGATAAAATCAGCAAGAAATTGAAGGAGGAGGAAAGTATTGGTGATAGCAAAATGGCTGACATGTATGTGAAATATACTGCTGCTATCAAAAACCTGGAAACAGAAACCAGTACTGCTGAAATTATGCAGGTAGCCAGGATATTTATTAACTGGCTTCAAAACATTGACCCTCCGCTGGCACTTGTTGTTTTAAACCATTTTGATGCATTCATTAAAGAAAGTTTAAAACGCTTATAAATGCGAGAATTAACACCAAAACAGGCTATTCAGATTTGGAATGATTATGCGGATAATATCCGTAAGTCAACCGCTTTACTTACAGGCGAAACAGAAGCCCAGCAGCGCAAACGTATTGGCATTTTAGAAGCTGATCCGGAGCTTTGGTTTAAATACTATTTCCCGCAATTCTGTTATGCAGAACCAGCAGCATTTCACAAGGCAGCAACTAAACGGGTTTTAAAGAACCTGGAATGGTATGAGGTAAGAGAATGGAGCAGGGAATTGGCAAAGAGTGTCCGTACCATGATGGAAGTATTATACCTCGTGCTGACCAAAAAAAAGAAATACGTTTTACTGATCAGCAATAGTTATGATAATGCTGAAAGATTATTGATGCCTTATAGAGGCAACCTGGAAGCCAATCAGCGTATTATTAATGACTATGGTGTGCAGGAAATGCCAGGCACCTGGGAGTCCGGAGAATTTACCACCCGTCAGGGAATTGCATTCAGGGCACTGGGAGCAGGACAATCACCCAGGGGAGCCAGAAATGAGGAAGCCAGGCCGGACGTGATCTTATTTGATGATATTGATACGGATGAGGATTGTCGTAACCCGGATATTATTGAAAAGAAATGGAGATGGATAGAAGATGCAGCTATCGGCACACGTTCAGTTTCGGGCAAAACCACCATTATATTCTGTGGCAACAAAATTGCAAAATTGTGCTGTGTGGTAAAAGCAGAGGAGTTTGCAGACCATGTGGACACGATTAACATCAGGGATAGTGAAGGCAAAAGCACATGGCCTCAAAAAAACAGTGAGGAAGTAATTGATAGGGTTCTTTCTCAAAAATCCTATTTAAGTGTGCAAAGGGAATATTATAATAACCCCATTGAGGAAGGCACCGTGTTTAAAGAATTGACCTTTGGCAAATGCCCACCTTTAAACAGCTTTCCCTTTATCATTGTATATGCTGATCCTGCCACTTCTAATAAGGATAAACCTGCAGCAAGTTCCAAAAGGCAAAATAGCACCAAAGCTGTTATTGCAGTTGGCTATTATAATACCAAATTCTATGTATTGAAATGCAGGTTAGATACCACCACTAACAGCAATTTCATTGACTGGATGTATGGGATGAGGGTTGACATGAAAAAGGCAAAACAGGTTTATTTCTATATTGAAAACAATAGCCTGCAAGACCCATTTTACGAACAGGTTTTAATGCCTTTGATTCATGAGAAAGGAAATGCCAATAAAGATGTATTAGGCATCACACCGGACAAAAGGGATAAGCCCGATAAGTTTTTCAGGATTGAAGGAACACTGGAGCCACTCAACCGGATGGGATTACTCATTTTGAACATTGATGAAAAAGACGATCCGCACATGAAAAGGCTGGAAGCTCAATTCAAAGGAGTGTCTGCCAATAGTAAAACGATGGATGGCCCGGATGCAGTGGAAGGAGCTGTTTTCCTGATTAAAGAAAAAATAGCAGCTCAGATCGACCCTGATATAGCTGCCCAAAAAAGAACCCGTAGTACCTCAAAATCATATTAACATGTATTTAAGCATCGCCTCATTATATACACATTTATATCCTGAAATTATTCAGGAGATCAGCCGTTCCAATGTTTATGAATATATCAACTTAACTGCCTTCCCTGCAGAAGGTGTACAGCGTTATTATTACAGAGCTAATGATACTGGCCTTTATTATACCTGGGATGGAACCAATTATAATGTCACTCCATTTACAGACATTGTTCAATTGGCTATCAATACCGGTATTGGGGAAGCAAGAGGGTTTTTAACCAGGTATGATGTTACCAAGATGCTCAGCAATAATGATGAGGAAAGAACCTTCCAGGATGATATGCTAGATTCTAAAGTGAAGGACTTAATTCAGTGGCATATTGTAAGGCTCTGCAATGTGAATGTGAATTTTGAAATAGCCAGGGCAGCTTACAATGATGCCCTCAAATTCTTTGAAAAAGTTCAAAAAGGGATTATTGATCCTGCATGGCCACTACTACCAGAAAACCCAGGTGATCTGGAAAATAATGCCGGATTGGTAGAATGGAATACGATGAATAAAAGAAGAAATAACTATTAATCCAAACTTATGAACTATTGCAAAACTGCTATATATGTTCCTTACGATTACTTTCCCAGTAATCTTTTACAACAATTTATCTTATTCAATCTCAATTAATGAAAAAGAACTTTCGCATACCACAGTCACAAAGAAGTAAACCTGCAGTAAACAACAATGCAGGCATCACCAGTAATATTACTCCATCCAATAAGGAGATTACCAGTGAGGAAGCCTTAAAGGATTCCTCTGCAATTATGCCTCAGGTAGTGCCGGCCACCAATGTAATGCGGGCACCGGAACAAACGACTGACCCTATTATTGTCAATAATATTGTGATGCGCTCAGTTGATCGTACACAAAAAGACATTGGTACCTGGAGAGAAGATCACAGAGCTGCAGAAGCTATTTATTTCCCCATGCGCAGCCGTTTGTATGATTTGTATATGGATGTTGAATTAGATGGCCATTTAACAGGCATCTGGAGCAGGCGTGTGAGTGCTGCTGTTAATAAAAAGATTCGATTTGTTGGAAAGGACAAGAAGCCGGTTGATAAAATGAATGAACTGATCAAATCCCTTGAATTCAGAAAAATGATGAAGGAGATGATGAAAGTCATCACCTGGGGAGTTACCGGATTTGAGTTTTTACCAGGAGAAAAGTTCGCCTTCAAGGTAATCCCTAAAAAACATATTAAACCGGAGAAGAAAGTAATTGCGATCAATCAAACTGACTTTACCGGCATTCCTTATGAGAACGTAAGCAATATCTGGGTAATTGGCGATGATAGGGATTTGGGATTATTGTTAAAATGTGCATTCTATGTGTTACTTAAGAAAGGAAACTTCTCCGACTGGGCCAACTATATTGAAATATTTGGTAGCCCTGTTATTGTAACCAAATACAGCCAGTACGATGCAGAGACAAAAAAGCAGCTGACTGTACTTATGGAGAAAATTGGAAACAGTTTAAAACTTGCTATTCCAAAGGAGGCTGATTTTGAAATTATAGATGGTAAAACTTCTAATGGCAATGGAGATTTACAGGATAAGTTTAAAGATGCCTGTAATGATGAATTGAGCATATTGATACTTACTGTTACCGAAACTACCAAATCAGGCAAAAGCAGTGGGTATGCTCAAAGCAAAACTCAATCTGATGAGCAATTTGAAGTTACCCAGGATGATGTATTCATGCTTCTGGCACTCCTTAATTCAGAAAAGTTCCTGAATATATTAAGCTCTTATGGCTATCCTATAGAAGGAGGAAGCTTTGTGATTGAGGAAAATATGAAGCTGGCAGATCAGCAAACCTTTGCCAATGTACTTGATATTGTAAAAAACAATTTAAAAGTACCGGTTGGGGATGATTTTATCTATGATACATTCAATATACCCAAGCCGGATGATTATAATGCTCAGAAATTAAAGCTTCAGCAATCTTCTGAGGCAGCTCCTGATCCGAGTGAGGATAAAAATCCTATTAATGTTCCAAAACCGGCTCCTGGTAAAAAGGGAGTTGCAGTTAAGCCGGTTCCTGGTAAAGACCCTGCAAAAGCCAATTTATCCCAATGGCAAACTTTCCGAATTGCCATGGCTAATTTTTTCGACCCAGCCCACAAGGATTAAAAAAACATCTGAGTGGGCTTCCCGGATTAAATTATAAAGATTTAAAAAGCACTTTAAATAGTGTTTATCATGCATTATTATGTGGTTGTAATGACGCTGCTCATATCATCAATCTGGCAGCTGATGACAATGACGAATTGATGAAGATTTCCGAAGAAATGGCAAAAGCAGTGTATGAGGCTAAATCATCATTGGATGAAGTGCCAAACGATTTGATAAATGCCTATGCTGAGCGTTTAATGGGAGCAATTTTAACACCAAAAGGAATTGAGGGATCAGCATCATATTCCATGTTTCAGGCCCTTAAATCAAACGTATATCAATTTGCTGCAGCTAAGAGTTACACCCAGATGAAAAGCTTAACAGAATCGCTTCTGGACGAAAATGGAAAACTTCGCACCTGGACTGAATTCAGAAAAGCAGCCCTGGAGATTAATGATGAACAGGTCATGCAATGGCTGGCAGCAGAATATCAGAATGCGATTGCCTGCAGTGAAATGGCTTATAAGTGGCAGCATATAGAAAAGGAGAAACATACTTTACCTTATTTGCAGTATGTAACAGCGCATGATGGAAGGGTGCGCCCGGCTCATGCTGCTATGGATGGAACGGTAAGATTGATTGATGATCATTACTGGAATCAATATTATCCACCCAATGGATGGAACTGCAGGTGTACAGTAAAACAGTTAAGGGATGCCACGGTAACTCCCAGTGATGATTTGTATCATCCTACTGAGCAGGAAGTGCCCAAATTATTCCGGTTTAATCCTGGAAAGGAAAGAATGGCTTTCCCGAAGGATCATCCTTATTTTATTGATACCCCTAAAGATGTATTGAAACAAGGTTTAAAACTGATGTAATGCCAGACTTTTCACAAATACAAAACAATATCCGGGAAACTGTGATGAGATTACCTATAATTGTGGGCAATGCTGCAGTAAACTGGACAGTGGATAGTTTTGAAAAGCAAGCCTGGAGGGGAATGATCATTCAGCCATGGCAGGCAAGAAATCCAAAAGCCAAAAGAAATGTTGGCCGCGCGCTCCTGATCATGAGCGGATCACTCAGACGATCCATACGGATTTTAAGAACTACCTATGGTTCCGTAACTTTTGGAAGTGACCTGGCTTATGCAGCAGCCCATAATAATGGAGTGAATGGAATGGTTACTGTTAATTCATTTTCACGCAACAAGTATGGAAAAGCGAAAGCCAGTGAACTGAATAAGTTTACCAAATCAGGAGCACATCGCACTAAGTCAGTCACCTATATTTCCAATACTTCTGAAGTTAGATCTTTCTCCAGGAACATGAATTTACCAAGGAGGCAGTTTATGCCTGCAGAAGATAGTGATAGCCCTATTTTCAGAGCAGACATGGAAGCTGTTATCAGAAAAGAGCTGGAACCGTTTTTCGGAAAACTTTAAACTATTATTATGGAAATCACCAATCCAATTGGTCAATTTTATTTAAGCCTGATTACCAGGTTAAAAACTGTAGCTCCTTCTTTAAGATATATTGGAGCTGATCTGGGACAAATGGAAAACTATCCATCCGGAGGCAAACCACCGGTAAGTTTTCCTGCAGTATTATTTGATGTGGATGAGACTGCATATGAAGAAATGAGTCAACTGTCACAAACCGGAGAGTCTATCCTGATTATAAGGATATGCCAGCCTGCCTATAACGGCTTAATTGATAGCCTTAAGCCGGATGCTATTAACCAACAGGCCCTGGATTACTTAAATACTGAGCAGGAGGTATATCTGGCCCTTCAGGGATGGTCTTCAGCAACAATCAGTACTATGGTTCGGAAAAGTACCAAAACGGAAAAAAGGAATGATGAATACCGGGTGAGGGTGATGCGGTTTTCTTTTGGATCAGAAGATTATACTGCAGATAATAAAATTAGCGTGGCTGTACCGGATATGAGTTTATATCAGTCGTTTATTCCGGCACCTTAAAATTTAGAGTCTTTCCATACCATAAATGGGAACATCTCCCTTAATTCTTGTACGGATGGATGCTTTCTTTTGATAGCGATAACCTGATCTACTTTATTCTGAATAATTTTTTGAAGCATTGTTTTTGAAAGAAAAAACTCCATTTCAAGTTCCTTATAAACATCTTCATATACTTTGCGATGAATACTTGTTTTGTAATAAAGGCGGTATAATAATAAATTATCCCTTTTTTCAACGAGATGTGGATATCTGCCAGAACGCCATTCCTTAGATAATTCGGATGGTATTGATACCTCTTCAAAAAGTAAAGCTGTGTGTAAACGTACTCCTCTTCTTGGTTGAGTGATTGTCTGCATGAACTCGAAAATGACTTTTTTTTGGCACATAGTAAAAAAAAGAATTTAACAATTATGGGGGGTAATAGTAGAGCTTTAAAATTTAAAGCAATTCAGAAAGGAGCTGAGTGATTTCTATTGCATTTTCATTGTCATTTTTATAATGTTCAGATTGAGCATACCATCTTAAAGCTGCAATTAATGAATGAACAATCGATTCTATCCTTTCATGAGGATGATTATCCTGAATACTAATAACTAACTCTTTTTCGGTTACATTAATCATAGAATATAATTTTAACGGCAAAAATGTAAAATAAAAAAGCCTCATAAAATGATGAGGCTTATACAAATAAATTAATTTTTAATTTACATTAATGTCCTCCAACAAGCAATAACAAAAAAAGTATAACTACAATTATTATTATAGGCAATATTATGAACATACCACATCCGGTTCTAAC
>Ga0364880_10232_pt2 | contig 22630 bp, 13 predicted proteins | sample ExccelJu500001D3_5_FD_206927 | JGI IMG/M metagenome (GOLD analysis project Ga0364880, IMG submission 206927) | Enriched cells from Trout Bog Lake Hypolimnion, Wisconsin, USA - BchlTB.July30.5000.01.D3 | ecosystem: Environmental > Aquatic > Freshwater > Lake > Hypolimnion/Profundal zone | place... | reverse complement strand
TCAAATGAATCTTCGATTCGCTCGATCCTGTTTCCAACAGAGAGCAGGGCCGGATGCGCTCATATTCGCGTCATCCGGCCCTGGGGTTTGGGATCGATTATGAACTAGAAGCTGATTCTTCCGGAGAACTGGAAGTCGCGGCTATCCGATGTGGCGAAGTTGACAGCGCCGAAACTGGAAGAGTTGACGGCGGTTCCGATTTGCAGGTTGCCGGCGTTGAGTCCGAAGGTAACGGCGTTGGTGACGTTCTGGCAATCGACCGCGAAGATGAACTTGAACCTCTCGGTGATGTCGAAAGTCCGCTTGAGGCCGCTGGTGAGGCGGTACATGCTTGGAGCCCGCAGCCCAAAAGCCCCGGTGCGCGGCGCATTGCCGATCATCAATGGATTGGAGTTGCAGAACGGCCCGGTGCTACTGGCGCACGCCACGCCACCGACACCCTGGCCGGGAGTCGTGCTGGAGATATACCCCTGGACGTAGGAAATGGTGCCCAAGGTCAAAGCGTTGACTCCCTGGCCCCACTTTCCGCTCTGGCGGATGCCTTTCTTTCCTCCCGTGTAGTTGGGGTTGATGTCGGGCATGCAAGTGCCTTGTCCTACCTCGCTTGTAGTAGTGCAGGCCGAGGAGCTGAGCGTCAGGGGAATGCCGGAGACAAGAGTAAAGATGTGCGATGTCTCCCATCCGCTGAGGATGGCGCGGGAAAGGAAGTTGTCTCCGCCCATGCCGCCCTTGCCAAAGGGCAGCTTGTAGACGCCGAAGACAGCCAGGCTATGCGCCTGGGTGAGGGTGCTCAAGCTGCGGTCAATGCGGTTCTGCTTCCATGCCTGGCCATTGAGGGTAAGGGATGCCGGGATGGCCCAGCCGGAGCGCTGCGTTCCGGCATCGTCCAACTGCTTCGAATAGGTGTAGTTCACGGTATAACTCAACCCACGGGAAGCGCGTTGAACAAGGGAAACCTGCATGGAGTTGTAGTTTGCGTTGGCGACGTTGCCCCAGGTATCGGAGGTGCTGGAGAACTGCGGCATCCACTTCAGGCTTTGCGCAATGGTCGCCTGGCCTGCTCCCGTGGAGCCACTGGCGGCGGCGGCTTCAAATCCGGCGTAGGGCGTCGGCAACCCAGGATAGGCGGCCTGCGCCAATGCTACGTTGGCCGCAGTAGCCGGTTTCGAAAGCAGCCCCAGACCGGAGCTTCCCAGATAGGTTCCAGCTCCCAGCACGGGCATGTAAGCGGGGTTGATCTGGCCTGCCTGCAACCCGCGGATATTGCTGGCGCCGGCGATGAAATGGCTCTCGGAGCCGGAGTAGTTGACGCTGAGGGTGATGTCCTTGGTTAGTTCGCGCTGGATGCCGAAGTTGTAGAATTCGAACTCCGGCGCGCGGCCGGCAAGATACGGATCGGGATACCCCGGCGCAGCGGCGGCGGCTACAAATGCGCCTGAGCTTGTTACATAGTTGCCCACATTCAAGGTCTGGGCGGCGGCGGTTGGGCCGGTGGCTGTGGGCAGAGTATAGCCAGGACCGCCAAAGATGGTGTTTTGGGCGGAGAAGGCGGGGTTGTTGTTGAGGTAAAAGGCTGGTCCTGCGCCCGGGCCTGCACCGTTGGCAGGGAAGGAAATGGGGGTATTGAATCCATTCTGCCCCGTTCCCGTAGCCGCTCCCCCGGCTCCGCCCGTGCCTCCGGCATGAGAGTAGAGAATGCCGAAGCCGCCGCGGATGACAGTCTTGTCCTTCAAAGCATAGGCAAAGCCCAGGCGCGGCCCCCAGTTCTTCCAGTAGGTCTGAACCGGCGTGGCACTGCCGATGCTGAGTCCGGAGCCTCCGTGGTTGCCGGCAAACATCAGTGCGCCCAGATTGCCGGTGGCCGGATTGGTAGTTGTCGGGCTGAGGAACGACCAGCGATCCTGCGCTTCGTGGTAGGTCGGGATGTAATCCCAGCGGAGTCCAAGGTTCAAGGTCAGGTTGCGGGTGATCTTGTAGTCGTCCTGGAAGTAGGGCGCCAGCGGGCGATAGCGTCCGCCCAGCAGCGATACGGTCTGAATCGTGTCGCTGGTGCTATCCACTGCGCCCAGCATGTAGCTGGCGTAGGCGTAGCCGGTACTGGCGGTGTAGCTGGTGCCGCTCACGGCGGCCGTGTCGTTGGGGCTCCAGGCAAGCGTTATAGGAGTCGATGGACCATCGGCCGTGCTTGCCTGGTTCTGAAGCCATTGCAACTGTCCGCCGATGGTGATGGCGTGCTTGCCCTTGACCCACTGCACGTTGTCGATCATCGTGAACGTTTCGCTGACCGAAGTGTAGGTGGCGCTGGAGGCGCCATTGGACCACTGCGACTGGGCATTGCTTCCGGCAAAGGTATTGGTCGGGAATTCGGTCGCCGCCTGGCCGGCAGGCAAGCCGGTGATACCGGCGGTCTGCGCCTCGTACTTGGTAATTCCCTGGGTCGCGTTCCTGACCGGTGGTCCGCCGAAGTTGGCAAAGCCGTATTTGAACTGGTTCACGAGATTGGGCTTGATGGTGTAGGTGTGAGAGAGGTCGGCGATATGGCCCGCGACTACCGCGATGGTGCCTTGCAGATAGGGAAGGGGAAGAATCGCCGTGGAGCCGACCGCATAGGTGGCATTGGCGCGGTTTCCGCCGGTGACGCTCATCGACAGGCGCTGTTTGGGCGAAATGTCCCAGTCGATGTGACCGGAATAGAGCCAGTTGTCATAGCCGCCGGCAATGCCGCCCAGATAGTTGTTGGTGACGTTGCTATTGATGGGGGCTGGCAGATATTGCTGCATGTACTGGGTGATGGGAGAGATCTGCGAGGCAGGAATCACGTTAATGGGCGCGCCCGTCTTCACTGGATTTCCGGCCGGTCCGGTGCCCGTCCCAGGTCCGTAACCATACTGATAGCGGCAGGTTCCCGTTGTGCTGTTCTTTGTGCAGGCGGCCAGGGAGGTCGGGTCGTAGATGGGATAGTTTACGCCGGCGGTTCCAAGTCCTCCATTGGCCACGGAAAGCAGTTCCTGGAAGTTGCCTTGCTGCATGAGCGTGGTGGGAATAGTGGCTGCCGTGTAATTGGGAGCGGTCCGGCTGTGAACCCGGTCATAGCTGGCATTGAAGAAGAGCCTGTCTCGGCCGCTGAAAAGGCGGGGAATGCTGATGGGGCCGCCTACGCTTACCGCCAACTCATTCTGGTGGTCGGGAGGCTTTGTCCCCACGACGCTCTGATACCCCTTCACACCCGCGCTGTTGGTGACCGTGGCCCAGGGCGCAGAAAATCCCCAGGTATCGAATACCGTGTTGCGGATGTAGTCGGCAACCGTGCCGTGATATTTGTTGGTGCCGGATTTGAGGGTGTAGTTTTCCAATCCGGCACCCTGGTATTCGGCGGAGAAGCTGCTGGTGACCACCTGAATCTGGTCGATGGCCTCCATGGGAACCACGTTGAAGACGGGGCGGTTGTCTCCCTGCTGGCTGATGGTGGTAAGCGGCAGGCCGTCGAGGTAGAGTTCGCCCAGACGTTGCGCCGTACCGCCGATGACGGAAGACCGGCCTCCGGGGTTAACCTGCGCACCCGGAAGCAGGTTCGAGAATTGGGTGATGTCCCGCTGCTGGTTGCCGCTCACCATAAGTGGCAGCTCCATGTAAGTATCGTTCTCCATGGTCGCGCCGAGAACCGCGTTGGTAGTCTCCATCGCGGGCGGAGCGGCAGTGACGGTAATGGTTTCGCTCTCCGCGCCCGGCTTCAGAGTAATGTTCAGGCCGGAGACGTGCATGGCGTCGATTACCATGTTCTCCTGCTTAAAGGCCGCAAATCCCTTGGCCGTCACCGTGACGGTGTAGTTACCGGGAATGAGGGGCGCAATGTTGTAATAGCCGGCGCCTGAAGTGGTCCGGTTTGTCGTCACGTTGGTTCCAACGTTGGTGGCGGTTACAGACGCGCCTGCGACGACCGCTCCACTTGAATCCACAACGGTACCCGCGATGGCGCCATCGCCGCCGGTTTGTGCCCAGGAGTGAACGCAAAACAACCCCATGACAATCGTCAGCACAAGTTGAAATGGAATGAGTCGAGACCAGATTCCTGTACGCTCTTGCCGCGTATCGATTGATATCGTTTTTGTTTTCATATGCTTGCTTGGATGCCTCCTTAATTGAAAGTGGGTATTGGGACTGTTTGCGAAATGCACAATGGCAGTGGTCCGACCACGGCCAGAAATTAAGCCATCGACGGAATAAATGTCAATAGAAATAATTTTTCTTTTTTTACTCGGCAATCTATACCTCTATCGCCGGTGTTGAATGACTGTAAGGCACTTCTGGTTTGGGTAGGCTAACTCTGCCGCAGCGAAGCGAGCGCCGATTGCTGTGTCTGGCAGGTCCATAAAGTGGACAGACCACCACCACTTACCAGAGAACATTTCCTCAACGCCGCGTAGAAGGGAAATATCCCAACCCGCCAAAAGCAACCGCCTAAAAAGCGCGCGTAAATTCACTGAAATCAGAAACAACCGCCGTGAATTGCGCCTCGCCCTCTGCCAGCCCCGGCGCGGTGACGCGAACCAGGATTCTGCCCGCAGAGGCTGTCGCCTGGAGGATCGCGATGGCACGTCCGCCGGAGAGACGGTGTTGCGGAAGCAGAAACGGCTCATGGTCGGTGTTGCTGCCGTTATCCGTGGCAGCGATCCGCCCAGGACCAGAGACGGAGAATTGGACTTGGGCTGCGGCATCGGGCACCAGCACGCCGGCATCGTCCACCGCGGCTACCGTGAGCACGAGCGCATCGTTTCTGCCGGGCGAGAGAGTCCTGCGATCCGATGAAAGAACGAGACGCACCTGCTTGCCCGCCGTATGGAGCTGGTCCTCGGCGACCGGGTTGCCCTGCCGGTATCCCACAGCCTTCAAAGCGCCGGGCGCAAAGGGCACGCTCCAGGTGAGGGGAGAGGCGTCGGGGTGCTGCTTCTGCCTGCCCAGGGAGGCGCCGTTCAGGAACAGCTCAGCCTCCTCGCAGTTGGTATAGACCTCAACCGATTCGGAGTGGGGCGCGGTGTTGCGTGGCGACCAATCCAGCAGCAGCGGCTCGCGAGCGGAGGGCGGAACCGATTCGTAGCCGGGATCGATGGCGCTGCTCTCTGCCGCTCCCACGCGCCGGGCAATGTGGATGTTGGGAGCTGTGGACCACCAGCTCTGGCGCTCCAGGGCGCGGGGGTGATGTATTCCAGTGCGGTCCAGCAAGCCGAAGGGGTGAGTAATCAGCGGCCATTGTCCCGCCTCGCCCAGGTAGTCGATGCCGGACCACAGGAACTGGCCGGAGTAGGGCGCGTGATCGCGCAACGCCAGCCACGCGGCGCGGTCATGGGTGTTTTCCGTTCCCAGGATGGCGCGCGAGGGCTTTTGCGCGTGGGCAGCCAGTATCTCGTTTTCGCGGTAGTTCTGACCCACCACATCGAGCATGTCGGCCAGGCCGTTGTCGTAGTCGTGGCTGACGTTGGGGCGGAAGAGCGCCTGAGTTACCGGGCGGGTTGCGTCGTTCTCGTGGAAGACGGCCAGCAGCCGGGCGAGGATGCCATGGGCCAGCTCGGCATGGGGCGTGTCGTGGATCTCGTTGCCCGCACTCCACAGAATAATGCTGGGGTGATTGCGGTCGCGGCGGACCGTGTCGCGGACATCGATGGACGACCATTGCTGGAAGTCGAGGTGATAGTCGTAGGGATTCTTGCCCACCGTCCAGCAATCGAACAGCTCGTCCATCACCAGGAAGCCCATGCGGTCGCAGAGATCGAGGAACTCCGGCGAGGGCGGATTGTGAGCGGTGCGAATAGCGTTGACGCCCAGGGCGCGCAGGGCATTGAGGCGGCGCTCCCAGATGGCTGTCGGCACGGCAATTCCTACTGCGCCTCCGTCGGCATGAATGGCAACGCCTTTGATCTTGAAGTTGCGGCCGTTGAGCCAGAAGCCGGTGGCCGGATCGAAGTGGAATTCGCGGATGCCGAACTGCACCTGCTCGTCGTCCGAGGCAGCGGAATCGCTGGTCTTGACGCGAACTCGTGCCTTGTAGAGGGCGGGGTGATCCATATCCCACCGGTCTGGTGTTGGAACGGGGAGCTGGACAAAGAAAGGCACTCGCGCGCCGGGGGCAACGGTTTGTTGCGGTGTCGTAACCGTGCCAACCTTGCGGCCATCGGGGGCGGTCAGAACAATTTCCAGCGCGGTTTTGCGAGGCGTGGAAGACTCGTTGACCACGGCACTCTCGATGCGCACCGTGGCTTTGCCTGCGGTGACCACGGGAGTCGTCACGAAGGTGCTCCAAGGCTCCAGATGCACGTCATTCGTGAGCACAAGCCGTACGGGGCGATAGATGCCCCCGCCTTCGTACCAGCGGGAGGCCGGCTGTTTGGAGGTATCGCAGCGGACGGCAAGAACGTTGTGGGCATTCGCGCCAAAGCGCAGGTGGCCGGTCAGCTCGTAGAAGAAGCTTACGTAGCCGTTGGGGCGGTGGCCCAGGTGGAAGCCGTTGATCCACACGTCGCTATTGGCCATGACTCCGTCGAAAGCGATGTAGGCGTGGCGATGCGCGTCTTTCGCGGGCAGGAAAAAGCTCTTGCGGTACCAGGCGATGCCAGTAGGGAAGAATCCGCCGCCGGGGCCGCTGGGATTCTTGGGGTCGACGGGGCCGGCGATGCTCCAGTCGTGGGGAACTTCGACGGCGCGCCAGCTTGAATCGTCTGTCGCTGCCTGCTCCGCGTTGGCCGGGTCGCCCTGCAGAAACTTCCAGCCGCCATTGAAGTCAACGACAGTCCGCACCGGCGTTTGCGCGAGAGCGGCAAGCGGGACAAGGGCGAGGGCAATGCAGAGCAGAAATCGCTTGAGAAGCATCGAAAAATAGTAATCCGGTTCCTATTGGAAATACAATTCGGCTAGGAATTGCATATCCGGCAACGATGGTTTACGGCAGTTTCAAGAAGAGGCCTATTCGTCATGCTCCGCCCCTTTCACAACCTCGCTCTTGGAGGACTTCTCGCAGCCGCATTGCTGTTTGCCTTGACCGGCGCGCGAGCCCAGACGCCCCCCAAAGACTCGACGCAGCCGCCAGCCACGCCGGTGCAAACTACCGTTGCCGCGGCGGCTCCGCTGAACCCCGCGCTACCCACCGTCTTCATCGTTGGCGACTCGACGGCCCGCAACCAGGCGGACCTGGGATGGGGGGATCATCTGACGCGCTATTTCGACACCGCGCGCATCAATGTAGCCAACCGCGCCATCGCCGGACGCAGCAGCAGAACCTTCATTCACGAAGGCGCCTGGGACAAGGTGCTGGCAGAGTTGAAAGCTGGAGACTACGTGCTCATCCAAATGGGCCACAACGACGGAGGAGACCTGGATGGCGCCAAACCGCGGGGCAGCCTGAAAGGACTGGGCGACGAAAGCAAAGATGTAACCTTGCTGGACGGCACAGTGGAAACCGTGCATACCTTTGGCTGGTACCTGCGCAAATATGTCGCCGATGCCCGCGCCAAACAGGCAACGCCCATTCTGCTCACGCTCACGGTTCGCAACATCTGGAAGGACGGCGCCGACGGAAAGCCGCATATCGAACGCGACATGGGTTACGACGCCACGATCGAACAACTGGCCGCTGAGCTGAAGGTTACTGTCGCAGACATGGGCACAATCGAGGCCGACCGGCTGGAAGCGCTTGGCGCCGAGAAGACCGCACTCCTGTTTCCCAGGGACCACACGCATACCAGCGCCGAGGGCGCGGAACTGAATGCGCAGTCCGTGGTCCTGGCGCTGCGAGCCGCGCAATCGCCGCTTGCAATTTACCTTGCTACGAAATAGTTCCTGCGGAAGAGGCGTGTGTCGATCAACGAATTGAGTGTGCGCGGAATCGGATTCTCACGATCGGAGCAGAAGAGCCGCTATAATTCCGATCGGATGAAAGCGCCCATGCAGTCCGTATCCACGAGCTATGCGCAACAACCAGCGTTTGCAGCCAGGATGGCTCTGGCGTTGATCGGATTCAGCGCGGTCATCGGGCAGATCCTGCTTATGCGGGAGCTGATCGTTGTCTTCAACGGCAACGAGATGTCGCTGGGGATCGCGCTGGCCACCTGGCTCCTGTGGACCGCCGCGGGCAGCAGCCTATACAGCCGCTTTGCTCTGGACAGAGCAAACGCACGCACGCCTGTGGCCGTGCTCGAATGCCTGCTCGCGGCAAGCCTGCCGTCCACAATCTGGGCATTGTGCGCCAGCAAATCCATCTTTCAAACCGTGCCGGGAGAACTGGTGGGGCCGGTACCCATGCTGCTTACCTCGCTGGTTTGCCTGAGCCTGTTTTGCGCCGTCTCGGGAGCTCTCTTTGTGGCGGCTGCCAGGATGTGCGCGCAGGAGAGCGGCCTCTCTGCACGCCTGGCCGCCAGTTCCGCATACATGCTGGAAGCGGTTGGCTCCGGTGCGGGAGGAATCCTGGCCAGCATCGTGCTGCTTCGCTACTGCGAGGCCTTCCAGATTGCAGTTCTCGTGGGCATTCTCAACCTGTCGATGGCGGTGGTCCTGCTGTTCCGCATGAGCCGCAAGCGACTTGTGGCTTTGGCCCTTGCCGCGACACTTTGCACGCTTCTTCTGCTGTCCTATGTTGCGCCGAAGATCTACTTATCCGCGCAAGCGCGCTTGTGGCAGGGCTTTCACGTGACAGCATCGCGCGACACGATCTATGGCAACCTGACGGTCACCGAGACGGGCAGTGTGCGCAGCATGTACTCAAACGGCGTGCTGCTGGCCAACGCACCGGACGAGAGCGCCGCAGAAGAGGCGATCCACTATGCGCTGCTGGAGCATCGCGCTCCGAAACATGTGCTGTTGATCGGCGGCGGAGTCAACGGCGGTATCAAGCAAGCGCTCAAGCATCCGTCCGTCGAGAGCATCGACTACGTGGAGTTGGACCCGGCACTGATCGGCATGGCGCTGAAGTTCTTTCCCAAAGAAACCGCTCCGTTGATCTCAGACCCGAGAGTGCATGTGCACTACGCGGACGGGCGGCGCTATCTGAGCACTGCCGCAGCCTCTTTCGACGTGATCGTGGTGAATGTGCCCGACCCGCAGACCGCACAGTTGAACCGCTTCTGCACCGCCGAATTTTTCCAGTCCGCGCGCAAGCACCTTGCGCCGGGCGGGTTGCTGGCCCTGGAACTGCGCTCGTCGGAGGAGGCCATCGACCCCGATCTGACGGATTTTCTGCGCTGCATTCGGCGCACGCTCGATGAGGTATTCCCTTATGTCGTTGCGATTCCCGGCGATACCCTCCACTTCTTCGCCGCTGCGCAACCCGATGTTCTGACGGACAATCCGCAGGTCTTGATTGCGCGGCTGCGTGAACGGAATCTGAAGACTCAATATGTGCGCGAATACTTCATTCCCTACCGCATGATGCCGGACCGCATGGAGCAGGTCGCGGAACAACTGAGACCGCTCCCATCGACGCCGGTGAATCGCGATTTTGCGCCCACCGCTTATTCCTTCGACATTGTGCTGTGGAGCGCGCAGTTCAAGGGAGGCTACGCACGCTGGTTCCAGAGCGCGGCGCGGATTCCTTTCGCGACTGCGATTGTCGGGGTGCTCGGCATTCTGTTGTTGGCGGCTGCTCTTCTCGCAGGTGCACGCAATCCGCAGAAACGTGCGCGCTCCGCGGTAGCGTATTGTATGGCCGCAACCGGCTTCACGCTGATGGCTCTCCAGGTGTTTCTGTTGCTGGCGTTCCAGGCTGTCTACGGTTTCGTCTACCACCAGCTTGCGGTTCTCATCGGACTGAGTATGGCCGGCATTGCATTCGGAAGCTGGCTGGGCATGAGGCGCGGGCGTTTGAGCCCCGATAGGCCAACACGCACAATGGCGGCGGTGCAATTCGCGGTTGCATTGTCTGTTCCCGCACTGATGCTTGCGGTTCGACTGCTCGACACGATCCACGGAGTCGCAGCGACATCGCTGGCGGCGCAATGCGTCTTCCCCGCCCTAGCTGCCCTCTCGGGAATGCTCGGTGGATTTCAGTTTCCTATCGCGGCGGATATCTACCTTCGCGATGGCGAGAAGAAACTCGGCGCGTTGTATGCCATCGACCTGCTGGGCGGATGCGCGGGCGCGCTGTTGTTGAGCGCCTACCTCATCCCGGTCTTCGGGTTCTGGAGAACCGCTGCGCTGTGCGCGGCGATCAATCTTGCGCCGGCGATGCTAGCCGCGCGCGTTTCTCGCGCACGATTTGAGAGCTGAGATTTGTGATCTTCCACCCAGATTTGGACTGAACGAACAGATGGCAAATTTGCACCTGTGGTCTCCCAGGTCTGAGAATCCAGACCTGGGGCACCCAGCTTTCGTGGAGCTGCAGGCAGGAGCGGATTGAGATTCGCACTTACAATTTGTGCTCGCCGAAGACCACGGCGGTAAATGAAAAGATGTCGGTGTCGTCGTCCTTCCAGCAATCGGGCCTCATGCCGGCTTTGATGCAGGTCTCCTCAAGAAACTTGTGCCGGTCCCAGCGTTGCTCGACCGGCACCTGCGGCAGCAGGAGGCCTTCGTCCGAGCCGTTCTTCATGATTAACCCGTGCTCGCCAACCTTGATTTGATCCACGTCTGTCACGCGGCGCAGCGGAGAGAGCACGGAGATTTCGTACTCCAGGCGCGGCAACTCTGAGGAAGTTACCGGCGAGAATCTTGGATCGCGCAGAGCCGCATAGGTAGCTGTGTCGCGCACCGTCATGTAGAGAGGCTTGATCGGAGAGGTGTAGCCGATACAGCCGCGCAACTGGCCCGCTTCGTGCAACGTGACAAATGCGCCGCGCTCCTGGTTCAGCGCTTCGGTGGTAGTGGCAGGCGGTTCGTACGCGGCCCTGGATTGGACCGCGTGCTCGACCGACTTGCGCGCCAGGGCCAGCAGTTCGCTCTTCTCCTGGTCGCTCAGTGAGAAGGGCACATCGACAGCGGCGCCGGGCTGCGCTTTCACAAAAACGTCGGCACTGTAGCCCACCACACGCGAGCGGTCGCCGGTCACATCGCCGGAGTTGGCATACTTCAGCACCGTGGCCTTTCTGGCGCCCAGGCGCTCGGCGGCAATCATGGCGGCAACAATGGGCGCGCCTCCGCAGGCTTCCCAGGTACGCGTCTGGAAGTTGCGCGACATGCTGTAGTAGTCCCACGCCGTGAGCGCATTGAGCGTCTTGCGGTCGATCTTCACCGCCTCGTTGTAGGGATGGTAGTGGGAGAGATCCGAGCTGGCCACTATCAGCGTCTCGCCGCCCTTTTCGTCCGTCTTGAGCAGTTTGGCCAGGGCCACGCCCAGCGCGCGGCTGCTCTCGTAACTCTGGTCGCCCATGACGATGGGCACCAGGGTGAACTCGCCCAGCACGCGTTGCAACCAGGGCAACTGCACTTCGAGGGCGTGCTCGGCTCCGGCCGGTGTGGCGTCGTGACCGCGGCTGGAGAGCTTCATCGTGGAACTCATCTTCGCCAACTGCCGGACAAAGGCCTTGTCCACCTGCACCGCGCCCAGTGGCGTCTCGTACGCGTCGCCCTCGTAAACGGAAGAGTAGTCGAAAGATTCATAGTGCGAGGGCGCAATCACTACGACACGCGAGTATTTGTGTCCCTTGAGCGCTGCATAGGTATAGGCAGCTACAGGGCCGGAGTACTGATAGCCGGCGTGCGGCGCGACCACCGCCAGGATGGGGTCCGCAATGGGAGGTAGCGCGGCCTTGGCCAACATCTCGTCGATCATGGCCGTAAGAACCTTGGGGTCGGCGGGATAGAAACTGCCGGCGACGCCCGCCTGCCTCACTTTCACTGGATCGCCGGCGCGTACGTGCTGGAGCGGCGCGATGGCCGCGAATGCGATGAGTTGAGCTGCCAGCCAAACCATGGTGTTTCTCCTTTTGACGTTCATCGGATCAACCTCCTCCGCATGTTTACGGCGGTTTCACAATAGCTATACCCGAAGCCGCCGCTATGAAGTGGCATTTTTCCTGAGAAAATGCCACCTTGTACGATCCCTGCGAGGGCACGTGAATTGTGGAACCGCTCTAGGGAAACTCTGAACAGGTCTCATTTCCGAGATTTGCATTCCCTCAGGGGCTAAAGCCCATCATTATTTTCAGCCACTAACGGCACGACTAAAGTCGTGCCCTTTCAAAACGACGACTTGCTCAGAGTCTCCCTAGACGTGCCAGACGCCGGGGATCGGGTGCTGACAGAAAGAACAACTGTCCTTGCGAATCGCAATATTGCTGGCGGTAAAGCCGACGCGCTCCACCAGCAGCTTCTTGCACTTCGGGCAGTAGGTATTCTGCGCGGGATGCCCTGGAACGTTGCCGATATAGACAAAGTGCAGTCCCTCGGCATCGGCAATGGCCTTGGCGCGATCCAGCGTAGGCACCGGCGTGATGGGCAGATTCTTCATCAGGTATTGTGGGTGGAATTGCGTGAAGTGCAGCGGCACATCCACGCCCAGGTTGGCTTTGACCCACTGGGCCAAGCCGCGGAACTCCTGGTCGCTGTCGTTGAGCGTGGGCACCACCAGGTAGACGATCTCGGTCCACTTACCCATCTTGCGCAGCGTGACCAGCGTCTCCAGCACCGGCTTCAACTGGCCGGTGACCACTTGCTTGTAATAGGACTCAGAGAAGGACTTGAGATCGATCTTGACCGCGTCCATCTTGCCGTAGGCCGCGTGCAGCGCCTCTTCCTGGATGTAGCCGTTGGAGACGACGATGCTGCGGACGCCTGCCTGGTGCCCGGCGTCGGCGGTGTCCATTACGAACTCGGCAAAGACCACCGGCTCGCTGTAGGTGTAGGCGATGGTCGGGCAGTTGTACTGTTTGGCCAGCGCGGCGATGCGCTGCGGCGGCGCGTAGTCGGCGGGAATCTGCTCCGGGCGCGCCTGGGAGATGTCCCAGTTCTGGCAAAACTTGCAATTCACGTTGCAACCCGCGGTGGCCAGCGAAAAGGCCGTCGTGCCAGGCAGGTAATGGAAGAGAGGCTTCTTCTCGATGGGATCGACGTGAGCCGCGCAGACCCGCGAGTGGACCAGGGAATAGTACGAGCCACCGCGATTTTCGCGCACGCCGCAGTAGCCTCGTTCCTTGTCGCCTACCGTGCACTCGCGCGGACAGAGCTTGCACTTGATTTTGCTGTTCTGGAGCTTCTGGTAGAATTTTGCCTCGACGACGAAGCGCGCATCGTCTTGTTTAGGCGGAGCTTCGGCAGACGGGACGCCGGTCGCGGAATGGGCCATCTCGCTCTTCCCCAGAGCCGCTCCCGAAGCCACCGCGCACTTGAGAAACGAGCGGCGATCGAGTCCCCCGCCGTGTTGCAAATCGACATCGCGGATCATGTTGAACCTCCCTGCACGGCGCCAATCAGATCTCGACGGTCGAGATTCTCTTCGGATCGCACGTGCCCAGCCGATGTTCCCGGTCGGCCGCGGTGGCAATGTAACGCGGCGCCCTGTCCTCGGCCTCCAGCGTCTTCAATCCATTTTCCGCCCGCTTGCGCTCGATTGTCTGCCAGCCGATGTAGTCCAGGGCCACCGGATCCTGGGAGACGATCAATCCGTTGTGACGCCAACAGTGTTCCGGTTTGAAGGCCGGTCCACCATCGTATAGGACCGTTGTGGCGTCGCAGATGGTCAAGCGCATCCGGGTGCGAATCTCCGGCAGCATGTTCAGGTCGGCGATATAGGGATCGCAGCCATTGGGATGGTACTTGTTGGGATTGTGAATCACGCCATACATGTTCTTGAGGCCAATGGTCACGCCGGCGCCGTCGTGGTCCTTGAGCACAGGCAGATTGATGAGGACGTTGGTGCGCCGGGTAAGGATCCTGGACAGGCAACTGCCCACGCTGCCGTAGGAAACCAGTTCCTCTTCGTAACCAGCCCGGTCGGTACCGAAACATTGCACGCGGTTTCCGCCTTCCGCAACATGGAATCCTGCGTGGCCGAGTTCGTCGGTGTCCCGGTCCCAGACCACGATATCCGCAGGTTTGATTCCGGCCTGCTTGAGCCGTTCGCAGATCGCCTCGACAAGTTGCAGGCTGGTGGAGATTCCGCGCCCCCCCAGGGCATTCACTTTGAGCCCCACCGCATCGCCGGGTTGGACCAGTTTTCTCCAGGCTTCGAGGGGATGGTCGTAATCGAAGAGCGACTGCATGGCGCGATCCAGCAGGCTGGCCATGCGGTTGGAATCGATCGTGGTCCCCGTGCCCCGGAGTTGCGGATCGCGGGCGACGATCACCCTGGATTTGGCTCGCGGGTCAGCCTGTTCGGCCGCCGCAGCCAGCCCCGCCCCGCCGAGAACCACAGCGCCAGAGAGAGCACCCTTTAGAAAATCGCGCCGGCCGGTGTTGTGGTTCCTGTTCATAGGGTATTTCTCTGCACCCTGAGCCCATTTGCAAAAGCCGATCCAGAGATTGCGCGTTCTGGCGATTGCGGCCAAATGATTCAGCGCAAGGCGGTTAGGTTCAGTCACCGGATTATTCAGCTTTTCGCTCTGCGCCTAAAACAACGCATACCGCTGTGCGCGAGGGTTTTCAGTGACGAGCGGCACCGCTGATAGGGGCCGGCAACCGAACGATAGAGTGATTGAGAGAGAGAAATGCCCGGACACTCTAAAAAAGCAGCCCTTTGCAGTTTCAGAGCAAAATGGATGCAACGGGTTACCGGTATGTGCCGATAGTACCCAATGCCAGAACCTATTTGGGGCGCGCCAGGCCTTTTTGAGACCGGCAACCCACTGGAAGCAGCAACCGCCGAGCGCGGAAGAGCAAGGACTCCGGCATTGGAACCCGCTTGGGGTGCAATCCCAGAGTCTGCCAGGAAAATACCTGAAGGGGTAGTTGAGGATGACCAAAGAACAGCGGCGTAACCCTCGTTTCGAATGCTCCGGACCTGCCAACATCCAAGTGGTGGCCGATGAACCGCCCTGTCCCGCCAGAATTGTGAATGTGAGCGCCGGGGGGTGTTTGATTGCGTTACAGAAGCCCCAGAACCTGGCGCAAGACACAATGGTGGAGCTGACCTTCAGCGTCAATGACCAGACATTTCGGGTTTGGGGGAAGGTAAGGGCTGTCCGGTCGGACACCAAGATCGGGTTCGAGTTTCCGCTGCTGAGCGAGCGCGTGCGCAAGCGTATTGAGGATCTGATCGAGCAACTGATCGAGGATTTCCTTACCCGGAACCCCATCAAAGGCGCCGAAGAGCAGCGCCGCTACCCTCGTGTTGGATGCACTGGGACCGCGGGCGTTCAGTTGGCGGCTGGGGAGGAATTCTATCCTGCCAAAATCGTGAATCTGAGCGCGGGCGGATGCCTGATGGTATTGCAGAAGCCGCAACCCCTGCCCCAGGACACCCTGGTGGAGCTGACTTTTCATATCAACAACCTGCCTTTTCGCGTACAGGGACAAGTGAAAGCTCCGCGATCGGATACCAGGGTGGGCTTTGAATTCCCCCAACTCAGCAAGCGGGTTCAAAGACAGCTTGAGGACCTGGTCGACGAACTGATTGGAAATATCGTCAAGCGCTTTGCGGAACGCACAGAGCTGAGCTGAGGAGATGTCGTTGAGACTGCTCCTCTCGGTCCTCGTCAAAGGCACGATCATGGTCTCTTATGGCCTGGTCTACAGCAGCCTTGTCTGGTTGACAACCAGGCTGCGCCGCGTGCGCGCGCTGCACGCCTACCTGTGGATCTTCATTTCCTTCGGCCTGTTTCTCTTTACCCGCGGGGCTAGTAACCTGCTGGACTCGGTGACTGCCGCCCGGCCGGTCTCTCCTTTGTCCACCGCATTCGATGTGATCTCCATTGCGGCATCCATCGCGATGGCCATTCTGCTCATTCATGCCAATCCCCGGCTTACCTCGCACCTGCGGCGGCTTTTGGCCCTGCTGGCCGCCACCGAGAGGGAGAAGGAAGACACCGAGGCCAATTACCGGGGCCAGATTGAAGCGATCAACCGCTCGCAGATGATGATCGAGTTCCATATGGATGGGACCATCATCAAGGCCAACGAGAATTATCTGCGCACTTTCGGCTACACGGACGCCGACCTGGAAGGTAAAGACCACCGCGTTTTCGTCACCGAGGAATACGCCAACAGCAGCGAATACAAGGCGTTCTGGGACGACTTGAGGAGGGGCAGGTTCCAGTCGGGAGAGTTCATCCGCATCGGTAAGGACGGCCGCAAGGTGTGGATTGTCGCCAGCTACAACCCGATCTACGGCCCGGACGGCGTTCCCTTCAAAGTGGTCAAATTCGCGTCGGACGTATCCGACCGGGTGAGAGCTCAGGATGCGCTGGCGGACGCGGAGGCCCGTCTGCGCGGCATTCTGGACAATGTGCTGGACGGCATCGTCACCATCGACGGCGAGGGCAGCATCGTGTCGGCGAACCCGGCAATCGAGAGGATGTTCGGGTACCGGGCGGAAGAACTTGTCGGGCAGAGCGCGAAGACGCTGCTCCCCGAGCAGGAACGAAGAAGGCTGTACGGCCACCTGGCAGGCAACGAGCCGCGTGGACTGGGCGAAGCGATGGGCGTGACCCGCGAGTTGGAGGGACTGGCGAAAGACGGACGGACCTTCCCGATCGAGCTTTCGGTGCGAGCAGTCTCCTTCGACGGAGCACAGATGTTTGTTGGGCTTATCCGCGATATTGGCGAGCGGAAGCGGGCCGAAGAGACGCTGCGCACCACGGAAGAGCGGCTGCGGCTGGCGCTGGAAGCGGCGCATATCGGCACCTTCGACTGGGACGTCGTCTCCAACCGCTTGATTTCATCGCGCTGGTACGAGGAGTTGTGGGGATTCAAGCCGGGTGAATTTACCGGCGCGGACGACGCATTTCTGGAGCGCGTGCACCCCGGCGACCGGCCGGCCATCGCCGCCGAACTGTCACGTTGCATCACTGCTCGCGCGCCATTCGTGAGCGAGTTCCGGGTGGAATGGCCGGATCGCAGCGTGCACTGGTTGATGATCCGCGCGGAGTTCTCCTTCGACGATGCCGGGCAGCCGCTGCAATTGCGCGGCGTGGTGATGGATATTACCGAGCGCAAGCGGCACGAGGAGTCGCTGCGCGAAGCCACCCACAAGGCCGAAGACTCGAACCGCATCAAGTCGGACTTCCTGGCCAACATGAGCCATGAGATTCGCACGCCATTGAACGCGATTATCGGAATGACTTATCTTGCCCTGCGTGCGGGTCCGAGCGAGCCGCAAGAGCGCTATCTGACCAAGATTGGCAATGCCGCCGAATCGCTGCTGGGCATCACCAACGATATTCTCGACTTCTCGAAGATCGAGGCTGGCAAGCTGGAACTGGAACACATCCCGTTCATGCTGGACGACGTGTTGAACAATCTCAACGACATCGTCAGCCAGAAGGCGGAGCAAAAAGGAATCGCCATCGTGTTTTCGGTTGCGCGAGGAGTTCCGCGCTTTCTGATTGGCGATCCATTGCGCCTGGGGCAGATCCTCATCAATCTGCTCAACAACGCGATCAAGTTCACCGACAAGGGCGAGATCGTGGTGAAAGTGGTGGCATCAGAGGTTGGCAGCGACAAGGGCGTCTTCCGGTTCTCAGTCTCCGATACGGGAATCGGCATGACTCCTGAGCAGGTGGCAAAGTTGTTCCAATCCTTCAGCCAGGCGGATACATCGTTTACCCGCAGGTACGGCGGGACGGGATTGGGGCTGGCCATCAGCAAGCAACTGAGCGAGTTAATGGGTGGAACGCTCACGGTTGAAAGCGAATATGGCGCGGGAAGCACATTCCTGTTCACGGCGGCGTTCAACATCGTCGCCGGCGATCTGCCCGTACTGGCGCGCGCGCAGGTTGGCGACCGGAGAAGGTCGGTTCTGGTCGTAGATAACAACGAGGATGCGCGGGTCGAGCTGATCAACATGCTTTACAAGAACGGATTCGTCGCCCGATCCGCTGCCTCCGGCTGGGAGGCGTTGTCGGCTCTGGCCATCGCCTCGCAGGCAGGCAAGCCATTCGACCTGGTGGTGATGGACTGGCGCTTGCCGGGCGTGGACGGAATTGAAAACTCCCGCCGGGTGAAGGCTCACCTGACGCATGCACGCATGCCGGCAATCCTGATGGTTTCAGAGGCCGAGCACGAAGAGGTAATGGGCGGCCTGGACGATCCCTCTCTGGACGCATTCCTGGTGAAGCCGATCAAGGAATCGCTCTTGATCGAAACCATTGGCACCATCCTGGGCGCCAGGCAGGGTGGCCCGATCTCTGAGTTGCACGAGATGCCGGGGCAGCCACCGGCAAAGCTGGCGGGGCGGCGGGTTCTATTAGTCGAAGACAACGAGATCAACCGGGATCTAGCTACGGAACTTCTCAGCGATCTGGGCATCCGGGTAACTGTGGCAGAGAACGGCCAAGAGGGCGTAGAGCGCGTCTTCGCGGAGCCGTTCGACCTGGTGTTGATGGACATTCAGATGCCGGTCATGGATGGACTGACAGCCACCAGTCTGATTCGTGCCGATGGGCGCTTCCGCAAACTGCCGATTCTGGCCATGACCGCCCATGCCATGAGCAGTGACCGGGAGAGAAGCCTTCATGCGGGAATGAACGATCACCTCACCAAGCCGATAAGTCCAATAAGACTGATGGAGGCGCTTATCCAGTGGATGCCCATTGAGCCGGAGGAACAGATGGCGCCGGATGGGACGCCGGACGAAGCTGTGTCTGCTCAGGACGGCCTTCCCGCCCACCTTCCTCCCTTCGACATGCGGACGGCGTTGATGCGGAGCAACGGCAAGCCCAGGCTCCTGCGCAGAATCCTGTATGGATTCCGCGACAAGTACGCCAGTTCCGGGATCGAGCTGAGAAGGTTGAACGCCGCGGGGAAAGCGGAAGAGGCCGAGAGGCTGGCCCACTCCCTGAAGGGAATCGCCGCAACGCTGGAGGCCAGGAATCTGACCGAAGCAGCCTCCGCGGTGGAAATCGCTTTCCGGACGGGACGGATGGAAGGAATGCATCTGCTGATCGACGCGGTAGAGAGGGAGTTACTCCCGGCTATTGCGGCAGTCGGCTCACTGGAACCCAGGCCAAGTGCTCCATCTTCCTTGTTGTTGAGTCCCTAGGATTTATCCGTTTCTTTGCTGAAAGGTATCGTTTTTATTGCCGATATGAGAGTGTCATGAAAGACCGAGCCAGTGCTGCAAGCCAAAGCGAACGCGAAGAAATGACCGCCCATTCGCGGCCTCTGACCTTCGTTTCCGAGCCCATTCTGGACGGTCAGAGCGCAAACGCGGCTCTCGTGAGAGAATCAACCGAAACGGCTTTCATGGACTTACGCTGGCCGGATATGGGAAGGATAGAATCTTTCCGCCATAGCAGCGCTCACTCGCTTCTTGCCTGTATGCCGGCAGACCGGAACACGGAGAGGACGAAGCGCAAATCCACCACTAGCAGCCTGTCCAAATCCGGGTTCCGCGAATTAGAAATACACCGCCTCGAAGAGGAGCGAATGATCGACACCGGGAAGAAATCTACAGAAGCTGCGATCGCCCGCGGCAGCGCAGCCGGAACGACCACGGCCGCTCCGCACTCAACGGCGACGTCGGATTCCGCGGTTGCCACTCCCTCCGCGCCGCAACCCAGCATCCTGGTGATCGACGACGAGCTTCTGGACATGGAGATCATTGCCGACACCCTGGGCGCCGACTACGAGATGCTCTTCGCATGCGAGGGCATGGCTGGACTGGAGATTGCGACAACCAGGGTGCCCGATCTGATTCTGCTGGACGTGATGATGCCCGGCATCGATGGCTACGAAGTCTACAAACGCTTGCGCGCCAATCCCCGTACCAGTGAGATTCCGGTTATTTTCATTACCGGACTGGGCGATGTGGCTGCCGAAACCAGAGGGCTGACCTTGGGCGCGGTGGACTACATTACCAAGCCCATCAATCCCGAACCGGTCAAAGCCCGGGTAAACCTGCAAATCAAGGCCAAGCTGACGCGGGACAAATTGACACAACTGGCATCGACCGATGGATTGACCGGTTTGGCGAACCGCTCCTATTTCGACGCGATGCTGGCCTACGAATGCGCCCGCCATGCGCGCTCCGGATCGGAGTTATCGCTGATCCTGCTGGACATCGATCACTTTAAAAACTACAACGACACCTACGGCCATGTTTGCGGCGATGAGTGCCTACGGGAGATTGCACGCGCCATCACGGCGGTTGCGGTTCGCGCCACCGACATCGTGGCTCGATACGGCGGCGAGGAGTTTGTGCTGTTATTGCCGGAGACTCATCTTCAAGGAGCGGTGATGCTCGCCGAAAAAGTACGAAAAAGCATCAGCGATCTTGGCCTGCCTCACCTGCACTCGTCCGCCCAGCACGTTACCGCCAGCCTGGGCGTAGCCAGTGCGCGGATGCTTCCCGGCAGTTTGATCTTCGACATTGTGGAAGAAGCCGACGAGCAGCTTTATGCAGCCAAGGCAGCGGGGCGCAACCGGGTGTCTTCCCGCGCGCTGGAAAGCGGCATCTGAAGAATGAGCCTGCTTGAAAGGACGAAAATTATTTGTGGGCAAGGGCACAGGCGCAAGCGCCAAGGGTGTGTCCCCTGGGAATCGAGCGATGCCGACAATGAAATTCGCCCGCGCCTACTGCAAACGAGAACGGAGTCGCGGCTTCTGCCGAAAGGACGGGGGAAACTATCCCGGCGATGGATCCTGACGGCTAGAGCAGTTCCACAATTCACGCACCCTTGCAGGGATAGTGCAGGATGGCATCTTCCTGAGAAAATGCCCCTTGATAGCATTGCTTTCGGAGTACACCGATTGTGGAACTGCTACAGCCGCGCGCCCATAGGTTGTTCGACTGCTTGCCCGGCTCGCCGCCATGCGCCGAAGTCACGAGATATTTCTTTTTCAGTTGCTGTCTTGCAAAAAACGAATACGGACTTTGCTCATCCAGCAATCACGCGAGTTCGTCCAGCTTGACTTCGAGATTGTGTTCCGCGATTTGGACCGTCGATCCACTCGCACTGGCTCCAGGCGGATCGGGAACCGAGGCCACATACACGCCCCCCGATTCGAGGACGCTTCCTGGGTAATTCTTGCCGCCCACGGTTGGAGAATAGGACGCAGCCACCTTGGCCACGGGCACACTGCTCGGTTCACTCTGGTCCGAGGAGGAAGACGATGCAAGTGTGGTTTTAGAAAACTGAGTCGGTGTAGCCCACCCCGCAGAGTAGGTGGCAGTATTTGAAATGTCGTTGATCTGCATGTTTCTCCCATCCGATTCCGAGGGGAATCTGCTCTAACCCTGCATCGGCATGTAGCCTTCCCCCGTTCAGCCGAATGGTTACCTGCGTGATCTGTTGCAGGTACACATTTCGGTCGAAGCCGCCCTTCCGGCAAGACTGTAGCAGTCCCGGCGGCGGCGTAAAGAGAGCAGATTTTGCTGTTTGCAGCGGATAACAAGCAATTTCTTAGGAGTTTTGCCTGGTTTTACGGGAGGCGATGCGTTGGGAGCGTAGAATTACTGCTCCAGAGCGCGGCGAGGAGTTGCCCATCAATACCGGCGCGGCCAGGGCGGGCAATGAAGTGGAGCGAGGTTGCTGAACCCACGAACTTCCGGGTCGCGACTGGGCGCCGGTGTTGTGCCAGATCCGAGAATCAGGATCTGGCCGCCCAACATCGATACAAAAAACAGCGATTGGAGACCGAGGCCTTTGTATCCTGTACAACCCCGCAAGACCGCGGCGGATACCCCAACGCGGCCTAGTGTCCTGAGTCAAAAATTCGTTCAACAAAAAACTGTCATCCTGAGCGACCGTAGCGTAGCGAAGGGAGTCGAAGGACCTGCGGTTGTTTTTTGGTATTCATCTACAAACCTCAGATCCTTCGACTCACCACCCCCAGGCTGAAGAGAACGCCTGGGGCCCCGTTCGCTCAGGATGACAGGGTTGCAATGTTGTGAACTTCTAACTCACCACACTAGCTCTCCTCGCATTCCTCACCCTTGGAAAGCACAGTCACCCAGAAGTGTCCCTCGGCACACTCAAAGGCAAGCCTCTCACTGACCTGAGAGCCGACAACCCGCATGTCGTAGTCGCTGCCGTCGAGAACGGTGGGCATGGAGAGCCGGACTCCCGGCGCCATGCCGCATTTCATGTTTCCACCGATCATATTGGACAGTTCGCCGACCACGTCGCGCACGTCGTCGTCCACGCATTCCGGGGGATCCATGGCGAGAATCCGGCCGGCAAAGTTGCAGGCCTGGAGGCGGGTGCACTCGAGCAGCACAGCTCCGTTCCACTCTCCTGCCAGTTGCACAAAGGATGTGAGCCGGTCTCCACCTGCATGCCATGGCGTCTCACTGACGGAAACCTCGAGGTCCATCATCGTTACGAAGACGGATTTTACAATCTCCGCCAGCATTTCAACACTTACATCAGTCAGCATGAGTATCCTTTCATCGCGCCACGAAGACGGTAACGTTGCCCACTGTCTGGCGGTCAAACCATTCATCGAGGCCGAAGGCCGTTTCGGCGCCGCCGAGGAGCAGCCAACCGCCTCGAAACATTGTGCTATGGATTTCTTTCATGATGTTCCGCTTGGTTTCATTGTCGAAATAGATCATGAC
>Ga0364880_10246_pt1 | contig 22720 bp, 14 predicted proteins | sample ExccelJu500001D3_5_FD_206927 | JGI IMG/M metagenome (GOLD analysis project Ga0364880, IMG submission 206927) | Enriched cells from Trout Bog Lake Hypolimnion, Wisconsin, USA - BchlTB.July30.5000.01.D3 | ecosystem: Environmental > Aquatic > Freshwater > Lake > Hypolimnion/Profundal zone | place... | reverse complement strand
ATGCCAATGTTTTAGCGACATTGAAGGGGGCTGTAATTAAAGCAACTACAATTACCCTAAGCGCGGATTCTGCTGCTGGCCAGAGTTCAACGTTAGTACTTGACAGTAGTGTTGGTGCTCAAGTATTAACCGGAGCAATTGACTCAACTGCGGTTGCTAATGCCGGTACTAGCGTATTAAATTTTATTGGTGCTAATGGAACTGAAGTTACCGGTAAGATTGGTAATGGCAACACGTTGACGGCAATTAATATCGGTCTAGCAGCAAATAACAATGCCAATGTTTTAGCGACATTGAAGGGGGCTGTAATTAAAGCAACTACAATTACCCTAAGCGCGGATTCTGCTGCTGGCCAGAGTTCAACGTTAGTACTTGACAGTAGTGTTGGTGCTCAAGTATTAACCGGAGCAATTGACTCAACTGCGGTTGCTAATGCCGGTACTAGCGTATTAAATTTTGTTGGTGCTAATGGAACTACAGTGACTGGCAAAATTGGTAATGGTAATGAGTTGACGGCAATTAATCTCGGTCTAGCAGTAAATAACGATGCCAATGTTTTAGCGACATTGAAGGGGGCTGTAATTAAAGCAGCTACAATTACCCTAAGCGCAAATTCTGTTGTTGGTGGGGGTAATCATAGCTCAACGTTAGTACTTGATAGTAGTGTTGGTGCTCAAGTGTTAACCGGAGCGATTGACTCAACTGCAGTTGCTAATGCCGGTACTAGCGTATTAAAGTTTGTTGGTGCTAATGGAACTACAGTGACTGGCAAGATTGGTAATGGTAATGCATTGACGGCAATTAATATCGGTCTATTAGCAAATAACAATGCCAATGCCTCAGCGACATTGAAGGGGGCTGTAATTAAGGCAGCTACAATTACCCTAAGCGCAGACTCTGCTGCTGGACAGAGCTCAACGTTAGTACTTGACAGTAGTGTTGGTGCTCAAGTGTTAACCGGAGCGATTGACTCAACTGCGGTTGCTAATGCCGGTACTAGCGTATTAAAGTTTGTTGGTGCTAATGGAACTGCAGTGACTGGCAAGATTGGTAATGGTAATGAGTTGACGGCAATTAATCTCGGTCTAGCAGTAAATAACGATGCCAATGTTTTAGCGACATTGAAGGGGGCTGTAATTAAAGCAACTACAATTACCCTAAGCGCGGATTCTGCTGCTGGCCAGAGTTCAACGTTAGTACTTGACAGTAGTGTTGGTGCTCAAGTATTAACCGGAGCAATTGACTCAACTGCGGTTGCTAATGCCGGTACTAGCGTATTAAATTTTATTGGTGCTAATGGAACTGAAGTTACCGGTAAGATTGGTAATGGCAATACGTTGACGGCAATTAATCTCGGTCTAGCAGCAAATAACAATGCCAATGTTTTAGCGACATTGAAGGGGGCTGTAATTAAAGCGACTACAATTACCCTAAGTGCAGATTCTATTGTTGGTGGAGGTAATCATAGCTCAACGTTAGTACTTGATAGTAGTGTTGCTGGTCAAGTATTAACCGGAGCAATTGACTCAACTGCAGTTGCTAATGCCGGTACTAGCGTATTAAATTTTGTTGGTGCTAATGGAACTACAGTGACTGGCAATATTGGTGCAGCTAACGCACTAACATTGGTTCAATTAAATGGTAATGCTCCTGGTAATGTTGTAACATTTGGTGGATTGCTCAAAGCGGCAACGCTCGATTTGGCGGGTGCTCAAACTAAGGCGCAACTAGATGCTGGAGCGTTGATTGATACTCTGACTATTGCTAATGCTAATTCTAGTGTGAATATAGCTAACGGGAATACCTTAGAATTTACTGGAACTAATAATGCGATAAATCTAGCCGGTAATAATGGCAAAATAACATTTGGTGGCAATAATTCTGTGTTAAAATTTAATTCAGTTAATGCTGCAGCAGTAACGGTTACATTTAATGCTGATCTTAATCCAGGAGCAGCTGGTAAAGGTAAAATAATATTAAATGCAAACGGTGCTGGATCAACATTAATTCTCGCGGGGGGAGGTCTTGGTGTCACTGGTGGAGTTAATAAGCTACTATCAATTACTGTGACAGGCGATCAACTAGTTACTATAAATTCTAGAATTAGCACTGCATTGTTGGCAGTAGATAATGGAGCAAAATTATTGGCTACTAGTAACATAGCAGGTAAGTCAACCCTTACCACTATTGGTGTAGCAAGTGAGCTGGAGTATAGACCGACTGCTGACATGCAAATAGCCGCAACTAATTTTGCTAATGCGAATTCGGTCCTGAAATTAACGGCCAATGGAGCTGATCGTACATTTACTTTGCTAAATCACATTGATCCGGGTGGAAATGGGCAAGGTCTAGTGATTTTGCATGGCGATGGTCAGAAGACGACTTTGGATGGAGCATTCACTCTTGGTACAGGTGGTAACCACATTGCTGAGCTACGAGCTACTATTGGTGCACTTAACGGTACATCCGAAATAACCGCGAACGTTGATATAACCAATGTTAATTTACTTACTGTCGGCAATGGAGCAACTCTGAACTCTTTGACTAAGACTGCTTTTGATATTGCTCAAACAAATATTGGTGAAGTGGGTGGCGGCGGTATTCTGATTCTAGATGCCCAAGGTGCAGCAGCTATTGACGTACTTAACGGTAAGGCTCTTTCTTTTGAGCATGCTAATTCGTTGTTAAAGCTGACCAACGTTACGAACGGTAACCATGCTACATTTACACTTAAGACAAAACTGGCACCAGGCGGCGGCGCTGATTTGATAGGTAATTTGCAAATACATGCAAGTAATAATAAAACCATAACGGTTACTAAAAATGTAGCCGAATCTATTGGTACTGATAAGACTCATAGGTTAAGAGATTTATTAATTTCTGGTGATCAAGCTGTGACTATTGATACCGGTGTATTTGCTAAAAATATTACTATTAGCTCTACTGCAAATGTGACTCTGGGAGCGGTAGATAGCGGTGTTGGTGATGCTACTAAGATTCAATTTACTGCAGATGGGGGTATATTAGCGTTTGCAGGAAATGTCACGACAAAAACTATTGATATTAATGGTAGCACGAGAACCATTACTGTTGCACATGGAATGGCTTTAAATCTTGATGATATAACAAATGGTGCAAATTCTCAGATGACCTTCTTGGGCGGTGGTAATTTAAATTTATTCACAACTAAGACAGTAAATATTGGCAAGATTACAGCAGTTGCTGCAGGTGGTGCCAAAGTAGTAACTCTTGGCGCTGGTGCTTATACAGTGCCGGAGATTCGAGTGGCTGATGCTGCTCTTAATTCGCGTCTAGAGCTTGCTAATGGATTCAATTTAACCGGTGGTTTTAACACTACAGGCGGTGCTGCAGGAATTGTAAAATTCCTTGGTAGTTCATCTGTTAGCGGTGCTCTGGGTACTGCTGGTAATGCTCTTGGAGCGGTAACTGTTGCTGGTGTCGGCACAACGCTACAAGTTGGTGGAGAGGTAGCTGTTGCTTCGCTCGATGGAACGGCTGGTAATGTTCAGAATTTGAAATTTATCAATGCTGGGGATATAAAGGTAGCTGGCGCTGTTGGTGGAATTCAGCAATTTACCGAAATAGAATTTAATGGCGCTCATGAGGTTGATTTTGCAAATTTACAATCAACCGATGGTAAAGCTTTGAATTTTACTGCCAATGCAATAGTTATAACGACTGGGTATGACCTTGGAACGACAAATATTAATGGTGTTGCTGATGGTGCATTAATAATTGATAAAATTCAGACAATTACAGGAGATATTACAAATTTTGGTACATTGGGGATAAATGGCAATCACATTGTGAATATAAATACGGCTAATTTTGCAGCTAATATAAAAACCAAAACAGGCGGTGAGGGTACTGTTAATTTTAATAATGCTGGAGCAGCGGCTATTTCGATAGGCCAAGCCGGTACTAAAATAAACACCTTGAACTTTAGTGCGGCAAAGGCTGTTGGTAATGTTTATGCAAATAATATCTCGATTCTAGCAAACGGAAATGCAACATTTAATGGCGTAATCGATGCAAATCAAATTAAATTTACTACGGCTGCCACATCTATTGCTAATTTTGGTGCTGGGCCTCTAACGGCGCGATTAGTTTCAGAAGGTGGTAGTGGTAAAGGTATTGCCAATTTTGCAGGTACTGGTATCGATGCTGACGTTGGTGCTGTGGGTGTTCGCCTCGCACAAGCGAATTTTGCACCTGGTCAAGTGTCAGCAATAAATGCGAATATTTATGCAAATGCGATCAATGTTAATGGCACAATCACTATGACCAGAGCAGGCACTTTTGATGGGGTCTCTACTTTTGCTGGAGCGACAATTGCTCTTGGGGGAAATGACTTGACGTTTAATAATGGTGCTGTTGTTTTTAACGGCAATTCGACTATTAGCACAAAAATAAGTGTCAATGATCTAGGGAATTTAGCCGCTGGAGCAGGAAGTAATATTACTGTTAATGGCAAAATGGAGATTCAAGTTGATCCATTGCCTGTTATTCCAAATAATGGTCAGAAGGTAACTTTAATTAAGAGAGATGGTGGAACGTTAAATCTTAACCTGGATAATATTACTGTAACTAAACATGGAGGAGCTTTTGCTCAGTGGAGGAAAGAGATAGGGCCAGATGGTAGTTTAATATTAACCAACGAAGCTCAAATAGCTGAGATTTCAAATGATGCAGCAGCAGCCTCAGATTTAAGTGATGTGGTTACAGCTGAAATTTCGCAAGCATTTGAAGATTTTGTGCCAGGAACACAAGGTGCAGATGTTTTAAGTGTTTTTAATACGTTCATAACTCCTGATGGATCTAGAGATAAATTTGCTATAGCTGATGGCGAAGCTAGGTTAGCAAATACTACAGCTAATGAAATAGTTGGCGCTACTTTTGAAACAGTGTCAACAATGACGGACCAAATTAATGCAAGGATGTTTGATGTGGGGTCTTTTGCTTCATCATTTGCCCCAGCGCCAGATGTTTCAAATGTAGGTCAAAGTCAAGGAGCATCGTTTACTCCTGCTGGGAATCAACCAGCTAGTGGGCCGGCTACGACATCTAGTCCTGCGGCTGGCAGAGGATCTGGTGGTAGCGGCAGTACAAATGTAGATGCGCCGGCGGCAAAGGCCAAATCTACAAAAGTAAGCGCTAATGAACTTTCTGGTATTGCAGCGGGTGATCAGTCTGATCGCTATGGAATTTGGGCAACTCCATTTTATTCGAAAAGCACTCAGAAGAAGAGAGGTAGCTCAGCTGGCTATAAGTCAGATGGTTATGGTGGAACGTTTGGTTTTGACACCAGAGCTAATGAGGAGATGATTGTTGGTTTAGCAGTGACAGCAATGAACAGTGATATTAAACACAAAGATTTCAAATCTGGTGATAAGACCAAAGTTGGCACAATCTTATTTTCTGCATATAGCAATTATCAATTCGGGAATAACTGGTTTGGACAAGGAGTATTCAGTATTGGATCAAGTAACGTCACAAACAAAGAAAAGCGTAGGATTTCAACAACTAATTACAGCATTGCTTCAGCTGAGTATAGTTCGATGACATTTGCCAGTGAAGTACTGGGCGGATATAATCATCTAGTGAATAATCAGCTGGTACTTACTCCGATGTTTGGTGTAGGATATAGCCGAATTAACGATAGTAGCTATCAAGAAACGGGCAATGGGCCACAGTTGTTGAGCGTGACTAAACGAGCTTCTCAAAAAGTTGAACTTGTTGGTGGTTTGAGAGTGACTGGTCTACCATTTATAGTTGGAGAAGTTTCTCTTACTCCAGAGATGCATGGATCTGTTCGTCATGACGTAATAGGTAAAGGGGCACGGGTTGATGCAAAGATACCAGGTCTTCCAAAATTACCAAGCGAGAAGGCAAAATTACAGAAAACATATTATAATCTTGGTGCTAGCTTAAAAGCAAGTTACGGCATGATGGATTATGGAGTAGCTGCTGACACTATGTTTGCCAAGAAGTATGTTGGTGTGAATGGTTCGGTTAACGTGCGTGTGAACTTCTAGTAGCAAGAAATTTTGCTATGCAAGAAAAAGAAGAGACTCTGGGGAAACCTAGGGTCTCTTTATTTTAGGCCTCAATGAAGTTAAGCTGTTTAAAATAAATTTAAAATAGATTTTTACTACATAAATACTGCTTCCTAAGATCCTGAAACGGAATTCTGGTTGATGGAAATATATATTTATCATAGCCCTGATCGGTTCCACATGCCTCCGACCATGGATCTCGGAAAGCAAAAAGAAGAGCCTGAATTAGGGTGAGGCAGAAAAATTTTCTGGACTTTTATTGTTATCAGTTATATAAGAATATCAATTGAGTATCTTTTAGGGCTTGTAGCTCAGTTGGTTAGAGCGCTCCGCTCATAACGGAGTGGTCGCAGGTTCAAGTCCTGCCGGGCCCACCATTCTTCAAGTAAGTTGGATTATGCAAGAGGTCTAATTTTGGGTGATTTTTCAAATAGATTTCCCAAGTATTTAAATCTTGGAATCTCACTATTTTCAAGTGAGACAGTATTTGTAAACATTTTGTGCGGCCTAACCCACAGCGTGTAATCGCCATAGAGTGCTCTGTAAACAACAAGCTCTTCTAGGGTTTCTGAGTGTCGACATATACCGATTACTTCATACTTCTGACCTTTATAATGCTCATATAATCCTGGTTTTATCATAAATTTTCTCTTAAGGCCATAGTACTTCAGGCGGTAGGGACATTAAAATTGCTTCAACATTACCGTTTGTAGCAAGGCCGAAGCTAGTTCCGCGATCATATAGTAAATTGAATTCGACATATCTTCCACGTTTTATAAGTTGATGCCGTCTTTGCTCTTCATTCCATTCTAAGTTCATCTTTGTCCTAACAATTTCTGGGTATGTCTGAAGTATTGTCATGCCTACGTCTTTAGTAAAAGCAAAATCTTGGTCGAAGCCATTAGATAGGTAATCATAGAATATGCCGCCGATACCTCTTGGTTCATTTCTATGTTTTAGGTAAAAATAGTCATCACATTGTTTTTTAAAATCAGGATAATAATTTGGGTCATGTTTATCGCAAGCATCTTTAAATGCTTGATGAAATTTTGCACTTTCACTGATATCTTCATACATTGGTGTTAAATCACTACCACCACCAAACCAACTCTTTGTTGTTTCGATATATCGTGTATTAAAATGAACAGCTGGTACGAGGGGCGAGCGCATATGAGCTACCATTGAAATGCCGGTAGCAAAAAACCTTGGATCTTGTTGTGCTCCGGGAATTTGCTTTCTCATGGCTTCAGAAAATTCGCCATGTACTGTAGAAATATTAACTCCTACTTTCTCAAAAACATTACCATGCATAAGAGACATCACGCCCCCACCCCCTCCTTCTCTTTTCCAGCTCTTACGTTCAAAAGAACTCGCTTCCCCATTCTTATCTAATGCAAATTCTTTCTCTATATCCTCAAAGGCAGTACAAATTTTATCTCGTAATAATTCAAACCAGCTTGCTGCTATATTTTTCTGATTTTGCATTTAGCTACCATGCATTTTTTATGATTCTGGGGAGGCGGTATGGTTTTACTACAACCAAGTCAAATCGCATATTATATCTATTATACTGTTGATGTTTTGTAATAAATAACTCGGCAGTTCTAGTAATTCTTTGTTGCTGATTGTCAGAAACTATACCATCATGTAGCCCATGTTTTCTAGCTTTTACCTCAATAAATACTAGCTGGTTACCACGTTTCATAATGAGGTCTATTTCTCCAACATAAGATTTATATCTATGGTGCAGAGGTTGGTAAAGTCTTATTAAATAATATATAAGTACACAATATTCAGCTAGTATGCCTAAGTTGTAACGTATCATTTCTTCTGGCTTAGGTTGGTTTCTAGTACCTCTTTAACTGTATCTCGCATTACATAAATTACTATCAAGAATATACTAGATGTAAGCATTATATAAAAAGCAGGTGAATAATAAAGTCCTGTTATTTCAACAAGCCAACGTGAAATAGCGGCAGAAGTTCCTCCACATAAAGCTATTCCCAGATTATAACTAAACGCTACGCCTGAGAATCTTTGATCCGGAGAAAATAAGGAAATGACAAATATATAAGCAGTACCAGCAAGCATTCCTCCGAGGATAGCTAGAACGGTCAGCGCAATAAGTTGTTCTATTGTTCCTTCGCACGAAAGCAACATAAAACAAGGAAGAGCCAAGATAACTACTGCTGCTGAGGATAGAGTAATCATATTAAATCGACCAATTTTATCTGATATATGGCCTGAAACTGGCATAGCACACATCATAATAATTGATGAGTAGGCAAGGTAGGATCTAGCTATAGTGTCCTCAAAATGTAATATATTACAATAATAAATAGTAATATATGTTTTTATTAAATATACCACGCTACTTGCACTAGCTCCAAGACAGACAGTAATAAACATAGAGCTTTTTGCGGTTTTAAGAACATGAAAAAAGGGAGATTTAAGAGTCTTCTTTTTTTCTGCAAGCATTTCAAAAATAGGAGTTTCGGATACTCTAAGTCTAAAATAAAAACCTACTAACCCCATTACTCCGCCTAGTATAAAAGCAAATCTCCAAGCAAATTCTACGTAGGGAAAGAAATGTGCTAGTATAATACCAACTATTGTGGCAAGCAACGTGCCAGCTATGTTTGAAGCGTGGACTATGCCTGCGGTGAAACCAGGCCTCAAATTTTGATAGTGCTCAAGAATAAATATAGCTGCTCCAGCTCCTTCTCCGCTAATGCATAAACCCTGAAGTAAACGCATAAAGACTAATATGGCTGGGGCTAAATATCCTATTTCTGAGTGCGCAGGAATCAACCCCATAATGAAGGTAGGTATTGTCATACCCAACATCGAAACAATCAGTGAAACTCTTCTTCCATGCTTATCAGCGATATAACCAAATATTATTCCGCCAATAGGCCTGGTAACAAAACCGACAGCAAATACGGCAAGAGTAGATAGAACTTGGACAATTTCTGAGTCACTAGGAAAGAAGGTTTTGCCAATTGCAAGAGAAAATACTGCGTATACAGTAAAATCATAATACTCTAGTACATTACCCGAGATTGCTGATAAAAAAATGGACCTACGTTTATTCATTAATAATTATTCCATAAACCAATATATTAGTAACATTAAATCTTATTTAGGTTTGGTATAAGTTCTACAATCAGATAAGTTGAAATATTCAATTTATTTAAAATTTTATATCACGAGCAGTAATAAGGTGCAGTTTCCCCGTGCAACAAGATAGCCATTGATAACGTACTTGTTTCTCAATTTTTACTATTCTAGGCTGTAGGGGTAATTGGCCTGTCTCGTCTTGAATAAATTGGTATAATTGACCATTAGATGCAACAACACTCACTGCAAGACGGTTATCTTCTATTGCGCTAACAAATGGGGGCTGTAATATAACTGTTGCAGGTCTTTTAGTCTTTCTTTCTTCCTCAGATATTAAATTACCTACCCATTTTACTTTTCCGTTATGGGTTGAGAGTGCAGCTACTTGGCGTGCATTGTTCGTTATAAACAGATTATCCCCAAACAAACTAATAGATTGAACGTCATCTGCTTGTCTTTGCCAAGCTGGAATGCCATTATCTAAATTAATTTTTATTACCTTACCATTGCTACTCGCAAAATAAGCGTAGTGACCACTAATGATAGGAGCTGCAACTATTAAAGCTGGATCGAAGCTTGGTAAGCCAGCATCTCCCATATTTGAAAGACTAAAAATCCACTTTTCTTTACCTGATTTTATATCTATATACAAAACTTCTCCAGAACTATAGCTAATAAGCGCGTAATGGTCGTTTATAACCGGAGTAACATGGTTTATAGTAGAAATAGTTTCAATGCCACCTTCATGCATCCATAATAAATTTGATGATTTAATGTCATAGGCTATAAGTTGGTTACTTATTGTTTGTACTAGTAAAATACGATCATCGCCCATTACGGGTTTAGTGCGTAGTATATCTGGAAATTCTTTACGGATAATTTCATCACCAGTTTGAGCATCGAGGATAACCAGGGTTCTAGAACCATGAGTAACAAATAATTTTTCATCACTATATAGTATTCCGCCAGCATTAAAGTTGCGATCAAGAGAGCCTTTAGCAATGTCTGTTGTCCAAGTTATTTTATTATCTTTCAGAGAGAATGCGGAGACATGTCCTTGGCTGTCAACGCTATAGATTACTTTTTTTGCAATAGCCGGTTGGGCAATAATCGAATGCTTGGCAATTCTATAGGACTTTATTTTTTCATTTGAAAAAGGATTCTTTTTTGCATCAGATAGAACAATTTTCTCATTTAAATCTGCCTCAAGTTTAGGAGTTAAGTCAATGAGGTTTTTAACACGCGTGCTGCCAATATGATCGCAACTACTTAGAACTAATGATACCAGAAACGTAAAAAATATTTTTTTCATAGTTTATTTATCCACTTTTTATTTTTTAAAACTAGCAAGGATAGTAACAGCTTGTTCCTTGAGTATTATTGATGCACTCTCTGTTTTAAGAAGGGAGTTGGCGTATTTTATTGCTAAATCGTCCTGGCCATTTTTTTTATAAAAAAACGACTTTAAAAGAGTGGCACTGGCGAAGAATAATTGATCCTCTTTTGAGAAATGATCTAGATAATTTCTAGCTTTTATCTGCATTACTTCAGTTAGTTCCTTCTGATCTAGAATAATGCCCAGCCACAAAAGCCTAGCGTATGAAGTAGTAATTTCACAATAACTATTATTATCAATGATACTTTCTAACCTGGCTAGAGATGAAGCTGGGTCGTTATTAAGCATAAAGTAGACTAATTGTATTTCGGCTAGTTCAGATTGACGTGTGCTACCTTGCTCAATCAATTGTTCTAGTGAATTATTTCTTAAAGCTACATCAGCAATTTGCCCAGAGGCAAGATCTATGAACATATCACCAATTTCTTTGTGATGTTCAACTATTCTATTTTTATACCAGCCATAACCAGCCATAGACAGAGCAATAAATATTGTAGTAACAATTATTGTAGGCAATGCTTTACGAAACAATGCTAATCGTTTTTCATCTTTTTCGTCATTTAAAACTTCGTCAAGAATATCTGCCACTTCTGAACTCACTTAATTTATTTGCATTGGAAATTATCCTTAGCTTCTTGAGCTCGTTTTACAGAGTCTATAGGCCTTTGAGGAAATTCTTGCTCTAATTTAATCAGCATACTACAGGCTTCTTTCTTTTTATTCAAGCTAGCAAGAGAATAGGATAATTTAAGTAAAGAATCTTGTGCTTTTGCTCCTTTTGGATATTTTTTGTAGCTTTGTAAGTAATTTACAGCTGCTTTATTAAACAGTTCCCGACGATAAAAAGTTTCTGCATACCAAAAAGTTGCATTACTTTGTAACCCGCTTGATGGATATTTACTTATAAAGTCAGCAAATTGTCTTTCGGCATCTTCAAATTTTCCATCTTTCAGAGAAATTAAAGCTAAATCATATTCTGATTTCTCTCCAGAGCTTGAAGCACCCGGCTTATTTTTGTCTAAAGAACTATTCAAATCATTTGAATCCAAAACCGCTTCGGCTACTTGATCTCCTCCTATCGGAGATGGTATAGAAGTGCCAGTAGTTTTGGGAGCCGATAACCCATTATTAAGATTAAGCTTTAACTCCGCAACGCTTTTTTCTAGATCTTGTATTCTAGTTTTTAGTTCCTGTATCTGTTTAGATTGTCTCTGTACTATAGGGCCAAAGTTCTGATCATCCGCCCTCGCGCTTGGTAGCGAGATTAATGTAAATAATATTAAAAATAAGCTTTTTTTCATTTCTTCAAGTGAGCGATTACTTAAATAACCATACAAGGTTACATAATATACAAAAATATTTACTAGTCTAGTAGAATTGGTACTATACTTGTATACTTTCAGTGTACTCAAATACGATAGTAACGGTGGTCCCTTTTCCCGGAGAACTCTTCAGGTCGAATTTTCCGCTCATCAATTCAACGAGTTTTTTTGTCAATGGTAAGCCAAGGCCAGTTCCTTCATACTTTCTACTTAACTTATTATCTACTTGACCAAAAGAAGATAAAGCTTTTGGAATATCTTGGTCGCTCATCCCAATCCCGGTATCAGTAACTGAAATATACACTAATTTCTCTATTACATTTTTTCTAATAGCCAGCGTAACGGAGCCTTCTGCTGGGGTGAATTTAACAGAGTTAGAAAGTAAATTAAGCAACGCTTGTTTTAGTCTTTTGGGATCAGCGTAAATAATTACATGCTCAGCAGGAAAATCTTCGATAAGCTTAACAGAGGCTTCATCTGCTCTTGGTTTAACAAACCTCATACTTGATGAGGCAAGTTTATTTAGATCCAGCTCAATTTTATCTACTTGGAGCTTATCAGCAGCGGCTTTAGAAAAATCAAGAATATCATTGATTACGCTAAGCAAATGTTTTCCAGAATTATTAATATCTGTTATGTAATCTTTATACTGTACATTTTCCACTTTACCATAAGTTTCAGCAATCATGATTTCTGAAAATCCAATTATTGCATTCAGTGGAGTTCTTAGTTCATGGCTAATATTAGCTAGAAATTCAGTTTTAGCTAAACTTTCTGTTTCTGCTTTAATTTTTGCACCTTCTAGATCTCTATTAGTTTCAAATTGTTTATTAATGATTCTTTGCGCGTAGTTGGTGTTGTACATAACTATGATAAAAAAGACCATAAAAACTAGCACAAAGGCTATAAATATACGTTTTTCTAGATAAGTTATATTGTCCCATTGTTCCGTGATATCATTAGTAATTTCCATCACTCCTTCTATGTTAAAGTTTCCAGTAGAAGAATTGATAATAGGTATGTAGCTAATGATAAAAGATTTTTCAACTTTATTATCATTTTCATCGGTGATTACCGACCTAGAAATTAAAGAATGAACTGTTTTTCCCTGGTAAGCTTCCCCTAGTGCATTAGTTGAGATATAAGCTTGTAAAAAGTACTTATCTAAGTTCAATAAAATTAAACCATAACTATCTAGGTTGCTCGATTGGTCGATATTAGAAATGCTGTGATTTGTATTTGATAAAAGTTTTTTGCCAGTTCTATCATAAATAGTTACCATTGCGTTGGTAGTTTTGAGAAAGCTGGAAGAACTTTTTGTAAATAGGATGAAATCGGCATCGGTTAATAGATGCGAATAATCATTGTCTTTAAGTTTTTCAATGGCTCTTCGATTATTATCCCACACTCCTGATTTATACACCTCTGCCAAATAAGTATTATGATTAGCTACTTGTTTTAAAACTACTTCTTCAATCATAAAATACCGGTAGAGCACGATATTTGCTATGATATTCAGAAACAAACCTATAAAGGAAAATCTGATAATATGTTTGTTTTGTAGCATTTAATTAAATAATGTTGTGGTAATGGACGATATTAATTTTTTAAAGATATCAGAGTATTGTCAAGCTCACTAGGTATTAAAGAGTAATATTGGTAAATCTAGTGCAGAAATGTTAGCTTTAGTTGCAATCCGGCTTGATTTTGAAAGCTATTGTGGTAGAACTAATATTAAAAGTGAGATAGGTTTTTCTGTTTATGCTAGTTTTTGCTATTAACAAGCCCCACTTAATCTAAGCGGTGAAAATTTAAGGTTCGAAACCTTAAGCATGTGAGGTGAGTTGTAGTATTCTAAATATAAGCGGTGAAAATTTTAATTAAGGTGAATCATTTTAGATAATTTTCTTTACTAATCTTACTAATATCATCAAACTTAGAGCTAAAATTCGTGAAGCTAGCTTATTCTTCTAAAATAGCGTTTTAAACAATTAACAGTGGCATTTTCGTGATATGACCAAATCTACGACAATATTTGTTATAATTGCCTATCTTTTCTTGATTTTTGCATACACTCCATCATCAATTGCTGCTCCACAGAATGATTTGCATTTAGTAATCAAGTTAGATGCTAAATTATGGCTTAAGAAATATTTAGATTTCCTTGCCAAAGAAATGGAACAAACTGCGAAAACGTATAAAACTACTGATCAAAAAGCCTATTGGGAAAGTGAAGCCAAAAAATCATTTTCCAAGTTGCTGCGTTCCAAAGGTTATTATGCTCACACTATTGATGTTGAAATTCCTGGTGAAACTAATAATTCGATAATATTTAATATTATTCCTGGACAGCGTTATAAAATTTCGGCTCTATCAATTGTTTTTACGGCCACAAGTAATCAAAATGTTAACGTGCTAAAAAGCAATAAAATTGGAATAAAAATTGGCGACCACGCTATTGCACAAAATGTTCTAGATGCGGAGAAAAAAATAATAGAATATTTAGAAAATAAAAACTGTATATTATCGCTATCAGTCACCCACGAAGCAGAAATAGATCACGAAAATCATGAGGTTAAGATCAAATTTTTTATTGAAGCTGGGCCGTCTACAAAACTGGAGAAAGTTGAATTTGTTGGCTTGAAAACTATAAAAGCTGAGTATGTAAGAAAATTAGTCAAACTCTTAGATGGTCAATGTATTAGACGTACCATTATAGCTGAATCCAGGGGGTTTTTACAAAAGAGTGGGTTATTTTCTTCAACAACTCCGATAATTCCAGAACATGTAAATAAAGATGGATCGGTGCCCATAGGCTTTGATCTAACTGAGCGTAAGGCTAGAAGCTTAAAAGCTGGGATAGCTTATGAAACAGGTATTGGTTTAGGAGCGGCGTTTGGTTGGGAACACAGAAATTTATTTGGATCAGGTGAAAAACTAAAAGCAGACCTATTGGGTAACTATAGAGAGCAGATGATAGAACTGGATTATTCAAAGCCTTTTTTTAAAAGAGACGATCAAACTCTAAGGCTAGGGAGTAAATTTGAAAATAAAAAATTAAAAGCATTTGCAAGTAAAGAAGCTTCTATGTCTGGATACTTAGAAAGAGAATTGTCGCAGGAATGGCTTGGCGGGATCGGAATGAAGTTTTCTCATGCAATTGTGGAGAGATTTGAAAAACATATAGTTAGCAAGAGACGCTATTCATTAGTTTCGAGTCCTTTGTTTGTTATTTATGATAGTCGAGATAATATACTAGATGCAAAAAAAGGTCGTCTTTTTGAGCTAGAAACTGCACCTTATTTTTATATGAAATCTAAAGAGAAGCCGTTTCTCAAAACCCAACTTTCTGCTTCAACGTACTTCAATATCAAGACAAAACTAAATCCCGTACTAGCTATTAGGGCGGCAACAGGTACTATAGTAGGAATAAAACCCAAATCTATACCTGAAACAGAGCGGTTTTATGTTGGAGGTAATAATTCGTTAAGAGGTTATGCTTATCAATTTGCTGGTAGCTTAGATAGTAATAATCTCCCTACAGGAGGACAATCTTTTGTTGAAGCGACTATCGAACTGAGATTAAAAGTGAATGATACCATAGGTATAGTCAGTTTCTTGGACAACGGTTTTGCCTATAATTCATTAACGCCAAACTTGAAGAAAAAGCTTTTACATGGGGGGGGTTTTGGAGTTAGATATCTGACTAATTTTGGTCCGCTAAGGTTTGATGTTGGCTTTCCTCTGAACCGTAGAAAATTTATAGATAAGTCTTATCAATTATATTTTGGTATCGGGCAATCGTTTTAGTTAAATAGTATGAAAAGTTTTTGGAAAATTTTAATAGTGCTGATGTTATTATTTAAGATAATGATAATTGCTGCTGCTATTTGGCTAAAAACTGATCATGCCAAAACATTTCTTGCACAGACCTTAATTGATGTTTTTAAAAACGAGTTTGGTTTAGTTGCAAAAATAGATAATATAAATATCTCTCTTCCTCTTATTGCAGATATAGATTCCTTCTTGGTCATGGACCAAGGAGGAGAAATTGGCTCTATAAAAAATCTTCATATTAATATCTTACCTTCTCTCTTTTCTATTTGGGAAGTAACTTTTTGGTCAATTTCTGCAGAAGAGTTAACGCTCAATAGAGTTCCTCAGATAAAAGTGAATCCAAACGAATCAAGCCGGTTATTTAATCCTGCGATCATTATTAGAAAGCTTAGCTTCAATCAAGTTAATATTGCTCCTGCTTTAACGGGCCTAAGCCGACAATTTTCTTTTTCTTTGAATTCTCACGTGGAGTATAATAACGCAAGGCAACAATTAGCTTTTACAACAAATGGTAAATTATTTTTGGAAAAAGATAGTGCCTTTGAAATATTAGGGTCATATGATCATAACCAAGGACAGGTGGATATCAAATATTCGAAATTTAATTCCGAAATAGCTAATGTCACTGGTAAATTATTTATCGACCAGAAACATAATATAATTAACGGTGAGGTTAGTCATCAATCAAATTTTCTTAAGCAGTTATTGGATCCGAAAATACAAGAATATGTGGGGGAATCAAAAGGTGAAATAAAAATTACTGGAACAGCAAAGAATCCTCAAATTATTGCAACAGGTAGCATAGATATTGATGTCTCTCCACTAGTTTACGATGTCAGATTTTTGTTATCTGAGAGTGACATAGAGGGAATGATAAAATTAGATTATGAAACAATGAATGCGACTGGCAATATAGCCTATAAAAATAACAAGTTACTTTTGTCAAATTTTATAACAAAGGGAACTGATTCTGAGAAAATAGCCAATTTAACGCTTGATTTAAATAGTCTTATTTTGACTGGTAAAATCTCCGTAATAGATAATACGTTGGAGGAGATAGTAAAATATTTTCCTGTTATACATAGTGGGGCAATGAATATGGAAGCGGTTTTTTCATCAACTGATAATGTAAAGCAGCAATTATCGTTAAAAGGGCAAATTACTTCTTTATCTACTAAAATATTTCATTCTGATACTATTGATGTAGTGCTAACCTCTCTTGATTTGTGGCAAGGGAAATTTGCTAACCTAAATATTTTGGTCAAAGCCTTAAATATAAAAGATTTTATATTTGATGAGGTCCAAATTGATGCGCAGTTACAAAACGAAGATATAAATGTTAAAGGCAATGTTCTTTCAAAGCAATCACTCCCTATTAACCTAAGTTTTGATAGTATATTTAAATCAATTTATAAGAAAGATGTTGAACCTTTATCGACGCCAATAGAGTTTGTGATTAATAGGATTGGGGGCAAGATTGGGAGCGCTCAAATAAAAAATTCAAGTAAAGTTTTCTTGGTTATTGGTAATAAAACTACATTTAAAGTGAATAATCTAAAAATTGATGATGGTTTACTTAATATAGATGCGAGTATGGATAGCAGTTCTATGCGGATGAGCGCTTTACTTAAAAATGTACCAATCAACCCATTTCTAACTATAACAGGACACAAAATTGTTGGTAGGTTGGATGGCGCTATAAAAGCGGAGGGAGCAATAAACGATCCGCATCTTAGTGGCCAACTAAAGCTAACCAATGGTAAATATGACTATAAACAATATGGTATAAAGCTAAAAGATATCTCTAGTACTATCAAAACAAATGGTCAGCTCATTAATTTTTCTGAAATCCTGGCTAAGGACAGGTTTGGTAACAATTTGCAAGGTGATGGTAAAGTTTCGTTGACTGAGCAATACGCTTTTAGCTTTAACATGGTGAGTAAAAAATTTAATCCAATAAATACTCCATATATGCATGGAGAATTAAACGGCAATATTTTAATTCATGGAGATAAAACAAAAGCTACAGCAAAAGGGCAGTTAACTTTAGGACCTTTTGAGATCAAGATACCAGAACGCTTTAAGGAAAAGATTCCAGAATTAAATACTAAAGAAGTAGTTATTGAAAAGGATAAGTTTAATTATCCAGTAAACTTTAATATAGACCTTGTCACTACAGATAAAGTATTTATTCGCGGTTGGGGAGTAGACACCAGGTTGAATGGTAATTTAAAAATAAGCGGTGATAATAATCGCCCGATTGTTAAAGGGATACTTAATACTGTGCGAGGAAGGTATCAAGAATTTGGCAAGATTTTAACCATAAAAAAGGGAGAGCTTATTTTTGATGGACCTTTGTCACCATCACCATTTCTAAATATTATCGGCGTGTATGTTAGTGGTGGTACGGAAATACGATTAATACTATCTGGCCCGATTGTTAACCCAAATCTTGCTATAGAATCAACACCAGCTATGAGTGAAGAAAGGGCACTATCGTTTTTACTATTTGGTGCAAATACCGAGGATATCTCAGCTTTCCAAGCTTTACAATTAGCTGATGGTATAAGAAGGCTTTCGGGGCATGGTGGAGGCCTTGATCCTCTTGGTTTTGGACGCAAACTCCTTAGAGTAGATGATATAAATTTTAAAACTGACGAGGCAAATCCAGAAAAAACTTCAATAGGACTGGGCAAGTACGTAACTGATAAGATTTATTTGGAAATAGAACGTGGTAGACAAGCAGATACCACGAAACTCAGAATAGAAGTGCAAATTACACCAAAGATTTCTATAGAAAATGTAACAAAACAAGAAGGAAATACATCGTTTGGAATTAATTGGAGATTTGACTACTAGTATCATTTAGTGGTAACCTGCCATCAAACATATAGAATTAAGTAGCCATAATGACCATCGAAGATCCAAATGTTGAAAATGTTGATTTTGGTAGTGCAATATCAGAACGTTATCTTTCCTATGCACTTTCTACTATTATGTCCAGATCATTACCAGATGTCCGTGACGGTTTAAAACCAGTGCATAGAAGGCTGTTATATGCCATGATGAAACTAAAACTGGACCCAAGTTCTGGTTATAAAAAATGTGCTAGGGTGGTTGGTGATGTAATTGGTAAGTATCACCCACATGGTGATACTGCTGTTTATGATACCCTTGTTAGATTGGCTCAAGTTTTCTCGCTACGTTATCCACTTATTGATGGGCAAGGAAATTTTGGTTCTGTTGATGGAGATAATGCAGCTGCTATGCGTTATACTGAATCAAGAATGACAGAGATCTGCATACTGTTAATGGAAGATCTTGATAAGGATACTGTTGATTTTCGCTTAACATACGATGATTCTGATACGGAGCCTGTGCTGATGCCTGCGCAGTTCCCTAATTTACTGGCCAATGGTTCTGAGGGTATAGCTGTAGGAATGGCCACCAGCATTCCCCCCCATAATTTACATGAATTATGTGACGCTATAATACACCTAATTGATCACCCAAAAGCTACTTGCAAGGAGGTGCTTCAATTTATTAAGGGGCCTGATTTTCCAACGGGTGGCACTATTATTGATAGCAAGAATACTATTGATGCAGCTTATGAAAGTGGAAGAGGTAGTTTTAGAGTAAGAGCAAGGTGGGAAAAGGAAAGCTTTAGCCATGGGTTATATCAAATAGTTATTACTGAAATTCCATATCAAGTGCAAAAATCAAGGTTGATTGAACAAATTGCATCATTATTAATGGATAAAAAAATTCCTCTAATTAGTAATATAAGAGACGAATCTGCAGAGGCTATTAGAATAGTTATTGAACCTAAAGGACGAGGGTGTTCTCCTGAGATTATAATGGAATCTTTATTTAAACTTACTGAGCTTGAATCTAGAATTCATCTAAATCTTAACGTTTTGAGTTCAACTGGAGCGCCTAGAGTTATGAATATATTAGAGGTTCTTCAAGAATTTATAGCATTTCGCGCGGAGATAATAACTAGAAGAACTAAATACCAAATTGCTAGAATAGATGAAAGATTAGAGGTGTTACACGCTTTAAAAGTGGCTTACCTAAACATTGATGAAGTAATCAGAATTATCAGAGAGGAGGATAATCCCAAAAAAGAATTGATGAGCAAATTTTCTATTAATGATAATCAAGCTGAGTCTATACTTAATATAAAACTGCGTGCCTTAAGGAAACTAGAAGAGGAGCAAATAAACGCTGAACATGAATCGCTCAAAAAACAACATGCATCATTGTATCAAATACTAGAAAATCCTCGGCAATTATGGAAACTTATAAAAACGGATATTGCTAGCATTCAAAAAAAGTTTAGCTTAGAAACTACCTTAGGTGCTCGCAGGACAAATTTTGAGAAAGTAGAAATGAGTGCACAAATAATTGACATTTCAGCCTTTATTGAAAAAGAACCAATCACAGTTATATGTTCCAAAATGGGTTGGACTAGATCCATGAAGGGACATGGGTTAGATTTATCTGGCATTAAATTTAAAGAAGGTGATTCAGAAGCCTTTATAGTTGAAACGTATACTACAAGTAACGTGTTAATATGCTCTGCAGGTGGTAAGTTTTTCACCGTGCTTGGTGATAATTTTGCTAGAGGTAAGGGTCATGGTGAATCAATAAAGTTGATGGTGGATATTGATAATCATGACGTAATTAACATTATGCCCTATGTGGCAGGCCAAAAATTATTATTAGCATCTACTAAAGGTAAGGGCTTTATCATTAGTAGTGATGATGCTGTCGCTTCAACTAAAAATGGCAAACAAATCATGCAAGTAAGTGGTGATGATAGATGCGTAGTTTGCACTTCGGTCAGTGGTGATATGGTAGCGGTTATTGGTACGAATAGAAAATTACTGGTTTTTTCTATTGATGAAGTGCCAGAAATGAAGCGTGGTCAAGGGGTAACTTTGCAAAAATATCGTGATGCCAAGCTTGGTGATGCTAAAACGTTTGACTCTAAGGAAGGTTTAGCTTGGAGCCTTGGATCTAAGATGAGAATGGAAAAAGAAATAATGGCGTGGCGCGCAAAACGCGGTAGTATTGGAAAAATACCTCCTTCGGGCTTTCCAAAGAATAATAAGTTTAATTGATGCTAGGATAAGTTGTATAATGACCTCAGAAATTCAATCTGAGGGAGAAGATGCGCTGGTTATATTATACTATTTCTGTGGCTAGTTCTTCACTGGTATTCATTATTTATCAATTTTGGCCTCCTATTATCTATGCTTTATTTATTATAGTTCCGTATATCTTGATTGGAGTACATGATATAATGTCTGTAAGTCATACCGTGCTTCGAAACTATCCTGTTGTTGGTCACTTAAGATATATACTAGAGTATATCAGACCTGAGATTCAGCAATATTATATTGAAACTGACAGTAGCGGAGCTCCTTATTCGCGAGAAATCAGGTCTCTAGTGTACCAGAAAGCTAAAGGAGTTAGGGAAACCATTGCTTTTGGTACTAAAAACGATCTTACTAGCGTTGGTTATGTTTTTTCTTATCACTCCATTGCGCCTAAGGTAGTATCTTATGATCAAACTAGAATTGTAATAGGGGGAGCAGATTGTGCTAAACCTTACGATGCCTCGCGATTAAATATATCCGGCATGAGTTTTGGAGCAATTAGTCCAAATGCGATTAGGGCCTTAAACAAAGGGGCGAGAATGGGAAATTTTGCTCATAGTACTGGTGAAGGGGGGGTTAGTTCATATCATCTGGAGAATGGAGGGGACATTATTTGGCAAATAGGAACAGCCTATTTTGGTTGTCGCCATCAAGATGGCCGATTTAACCAAGATGCATTTGAACAAATTGTAAAGAATGATGTCATAAAAATGGTTGAGATCAAATTATCTCAAGGAGCAAAACCAGCGCATGGTGGTATATTGCCTGCAGCAAAAGTTAATGCTGAAATAGCGAAGATTCGTATGCTAGAGCCAGGCAAAGATGCTATTTCTCCTCCACATCATTCAGAATTTTCTACTCCAATTGGCATGATGGAGTTTATTGCAAGATTACGTAAACTTAGTGGTGGAAAACCAATCGGTTTTAAATTATGTTTGGGCCATAAAACTGAATTCATGGCGATATGTAAAGCTATGATTGAAACGGGAATAAGGCCAGATTTTATAACAATAGATGGATCTGAAGGAGGAACGGGGGCTGCTCCAGTTACTTTTACCAATCATATAGGTACTCCAATTAATGAATCTATAACATTTATCCATAACTGTCTTGTCGGGGCAAATCTGCGAGACGATATAAAATTAATTGCCAGTGGGAAAATTGCTACTGGCTATGATATGGTAACCAAAATTGCCCTTGGTGCTGATGCTTGCAGCATGGCAAGAGCAATGATGTTTGCGCTTGGATGCCTTCAATCACTTAGCTGTAATACAGATAGGTGCCCTACTGGTATTGCTACTCAAAACAAGCATCGCTGGTCTATGTTAGATGTAAAGGATAAGTCGGTGAGAGTGGCAAATTTCCAGAAAAGAACTATACATTCATTTTGTGAGCTTGTTGGGGCAATTGGTATAGATGATCCAGATCAACTTGATCCGTCACATATAAGAAGATATATTGACACAAGCACTAGCAAAAGTTTTGCTGCTATATATCCACAACTTCATAAAGGTGAGTTACTAGATAAAAACTCTACCAGCATATATGCTGATTTGTGGCATTTAGCAAAAGCAGAGAGCTTTTAGTTATTCGTAGTTACGTGACACTATTATAGCTAGATTGTTTAATCTTATTTTATACTATAGGCCCTTTTTTTATTACATAATACGTTAATTCGGGATAAAGGAGCTACAGAAAGAAGGGAGGCATAAAGGGTGCAAGGCAATAGTGTCTGTGTTAAAAGTTTTTTTGGAAAAAATAAACACAAGCATGAAAAAAGGTATCACAGAATTATACAGTTTT